>Ga0307509_10000624_pt1 | contig 60392 bp, 50 predicted proteins | sample 10_EM_MG_FD_202245 | JGI IMG/M metagenome (GOLD analysis project Ga0307509, IMG submission 202245) | Populus trichocarpa ectomycorrhiza microbial communities from riparian zone in the Pacific Northwest, United States - 10_EM | ecosystem: Host-associated > Plants > Roots > Unclassified | place...
ATGAAACAAACACCAATTCTACAAGCGCCGTACGAGTACAGTGTGATTGGAAATTGATGTCCGGAGAATTGCAAAGCTTACCTTTCCAGCCTCGCCTGGGAGAGAGTCTGAGTTCGTAATACCCAGCATGAGCATCTGTCGCAACTTGAATACTCGTGCAGAAAAATGTTGGGGTGGATAAAGCTATAGAATGTCTTTCCTACCGCTCTGGTAACTTGACATCCAATTGCGCGGCGGGCTATTTGATCACTCTTGAAAAGCTAGGGAAGGATATCAGCACTCGGGTAATGGGAACTGATCCCCGAGTCAATAGTTCTCTTGCTGAGATAATTTCGCTTTATGAATAAGACTAAAAAAAAGTGTCGGCATCCCCAGAACCTCATCCCAAAGCTCCCACCCCGAGGACGTAAGATATAAGAATGAGCTTCGTTAGACCATGCCCACACTTGAATCCAATCGCGATCATACCTGAGTTAACTTGCACTCACACCTCTTCTCTCTGATGTCAGGAATACTAATTGCGCTTTATATTATCTCTATATACCTAAACAGCACCCAGGTCTACACCTCAGACAGGTGGGAGGAAGCACAGGTTAAGGGGTGGCGGAAAGTCGCAAACTAACAAGGAATATAAAATGAGGATTCACAACCGAAATGCAACAAGAAAAGTAGATGGGATGAAGATACTTATAGGATGGAATGGAAATTTCAAATTTCCCCGGCTTATGTCAATATAATAGGAATAGCCCCCACTAACACTAGACTCTTAATTTCACTGGCTTAACTACATAGGGAAATCCGTAGAGAGGCTTTAAGGGGTAGGTGACAGATCTGGGCATTCCCATTGAATCTCATTTCCTTCAAACAAAGGAGACTATTAGGGCTGAGTTCCCATGGCAGGCTTACAGCAGAAGGAGAAGAGACACGGGGATTACTACAAGGCAGGATTCTGCGCTGTCGGGAGGCTGAGTTGGAAGGAGAGAGAGGAAATGGCGGGGGCAGAAATTACTCTGGGATTCTTTTTTGGTTTTGCGGAATGGTTGATAGGATCCATATTTGAAGACTGTAAGGGGGGTGATGCCTCATCAACTCTGGGTCATGCTGCGACAGTGCTATCACTCCCGTGTGGCCATGCCTGACAACCCCGCCGGAATAGTACTTAGCCATGGTTATCTGGTTTGCTGGGTCGACCGTCCTACTAGAATTTCCACCACTCCCTCGGGCCCGGCGGTAGCAGCATGCCAGAGTGGTTTTTTGCCGTCACCATTTAGTTAGTTAGGTTTGACGTCGCTTGGTCCAAGCAATATCTCTACCACTCCACTGTCCCCATTCCCGGCAGCCTAACGCAGAGGCGCTAGACCACCAAAAGCCCGTGTGTTGGGATTCACATCGCTCCACCCAGTAAGACCTTCACCGCTCCCTCATACCCATTCCCTACAGCACACCAGAGTGGTGTCAGGTCGAGGGTATTTGGTTTGTCGGGGTTGATATCACCCCGCTCAAGGAGTATTCCCACCACTTCCAGGTGCCCACGACCGGCGGTCCACGTGAGAGGTGTATCACCGGTATCCATACAATCCCCTTGGTAGATATCACATGCTTCCACTACCACGTAACCAACGACAACCCCCACGACACCAACAATACATGCCCAGTGCAGACTACCAAATAGGGAAAATCAGCCTCACCAACAGCGTACAAGTTGTTTTTCTGCCTTCTGAACAGTCAAATAGCCTTGGCGCAAGTAATGTAGTGCGATTCGAGGTTTCTCGTTTCGCGTGGGCCCCCGAATATAAGCAGGATTGTTCGAGAAAAAATGTGGTTTGGAGATGGGGAGAGGGACCGGCCGAGCAAGCTTTGATCTCCTGCGAATTCGGACCGTTTAAACAGATTTCGGGAGTTCTATTAAAAGGTTAGGATGGGTCAGGAGGCAGTCGGAGGACGCTCACGACATCCTCCGGAACTTGGCTTGCGCATCGACAGAAACAACCCTAATCTTCCGTAGTACTCTAAGAATAAGAGCTCGATCCCATATCTCAAAACGTATGAGAAGGCAGAATATCAAGTCTGCGAATGAGGCTCAATATTTTTGTAAGCGGAAGGGGAATGAGGTGTTGACAATTGAGATGCGCGCGCAAGGTTGTGGCTCAGCGCGACAACCACAGAGTGCCCGGTCACTCAATATAACTAGCGGAGAAAACGGGATGGAAGAATACTCGTAAGGCATGGGAATGTGGTAGATGGAGGGGAGGGGAGATTAGGAAAGGAATATTATTCACCGAGGGAGGAAGGAGGAGGGGTTGGTCGGGGGAAAGATCGGCGGAGAGGAGGAGGGAAATAAAGAGTTGGGCTAGGAAGAGGATGTGGAAGAGGAGAAACGCTTCGTCGGGGGATGGGACCCATACAAGTGCCACACCCAAGAGGAGAATTTCTAAATGCATGAGAGAGGGGAGAGGAGAAGAAAGGGAATAGTTTGGATGTTTATTTGAGTAGATTCCAGGGCATCGCAGTGGTAGGGCAGACCAGGCGATGATAGGCCCACAGAAAACCCAAGAGAATTAACAACTGAAACGAAAAAGAAAAAGAAAAGCTCAATGTGACTTTGCGGCTCAAGATAACACTGCGGGTTACCATGGTTACGTTGCGGCTCAACAAAAACATTGTAGCCCAGCATATGTTTAGGGCCTGTTTGGATGCGACAGTTCGGTTCCGTTTGCCTGCTGTAAAAACAGAAATAATAGCGAATCCCCCCAGGACGTTGGAGCCGCCTCTCCTAGTATGGTCTGTGCTCAAATGAGGGGTGAAGGAGAACCTTCTCGCTGTGTATTCTCCCCCTAATCCAAGGCCACAAATTCTGGTCGTCCTAGCGTAATTCTCAATTATTTTGGTTCCTACGGTATAAAAAGGAGCTTTTCTTTCCGTTTCAAAAAGGTGGAAACAGAGCGGCCGTTTGGCACAACAGGTATCAACCTTTCTGTTTCAAAATGGTGGCAGGAAGAATTTTTGTTGCAAGTTTTTGACGGGATAACAAATGGTGGTTTCTACAGATCAAACAGTCCCGCAACCGAATGGTCCCCACTTCTCCCATTTCCGCCAACAGGTCCTTAGCTAGTAGAGATAGCAGAAAACTAGTCCGCTGATCTTCCATGTTCTACTGGGCCTAGTGTCTATTGAGATCGAACTTTTTTTCTTTCCCTCCTTCATGCTTTCTCCAGGCCCGATAATATGCTACCAAAGCTTTAACCTTAGATCTTTTGCCTAACAAGCCTCTATTCACCACAACCCGGGTGCCTAAAATTCGTATTCTATAAGGAAACTCAACTCATTAGCACTTCCCACGGCGTGAGCTTCCACAACAAAAGACATCATTACCCGGCGTCAAATTCCTGTGTTTGATACAAGATACTTCTCCCCGACACTACCCCCTGGAGCTGCTAATTTCCCGTACCCTATTCTGTCACCCGAACACTAGTGCTCAGAATCTCTAACAGGGGTTTGCCTTTCTGGCTCCGGAGATTGTATGGGTTCATGGTGTCTTGTTTGAGCATCTGACGAGGTGCTCTCTGAAATAAATGGCTGCGGTGTAGTTATTTTCAGAGTTGAAGTGCCGCCTACCGAATTCATATTTCTTCGCAAGGAGGACCAGAAAGCGCGGACAGCACAACCTGACTTGGCCCCGGGCTCACGCCTAGAGAGAAGACTCTAAGCGAAATTCCCGTTAAACTACCCCCATAGTACATTCTGATCGCTCTCACGGAGGTACAGCGCCTAAGTTTTGTATGTTCCACAAGCGAGGTTTGCTGCCCCTACCTCCTGCGGAACATAAAAAACTTAGGAGCTGTACCTCCGTATACCGTAAAAACTCGAATAGAAGAAAAATGTGCTAGGACGTTGGAGTTGCCTCTCCTAGTAAGGCGCCTCGTATATTCCTTCCTTTTCTTTTGTCTCAACTGGGGCTGAGTTTGTAGTGTTTTCCTCTCGCGTAGCTCAGAAGGGAAATTCCAACGTCCTAGCACATTTTTCCTCTATTCGAGTTTCCACGGTACCGTGTTTGGCATGCTAAGATCTGAGACGAGAGACCCGAGTGACATCTGATGACGGTAGGCCAACATGATTGGAGTGCCTGGGCGCAAGAATATACCAACGCACTAGGGAAGGAGAAATAACCAGTCTTATACAGGGTACGGTGGCTTCTTTGAACTTAGAGAGCTATCATACCATAAAGGGAACTGGGTCTGCAGTGATGCCGGCTTGTTAACGGAAGTTCATAGACCTCCGGGTGTGACTTGGATCGATTGATTGTAGGCTACGTAGTGAGGTTACTCCTAGGATTGAAGGATTTAGAAAACCCAAGTCTATTGAGGGGGTAGTGACAGCCGTGGCCTGTGGGGTGGTTTGCGTGGTGGGGTCCATTAGGGCCAAAGGGCCTGAACTGAAATCTAAAAAGTCCGACCCTTGCGATCTAAAGGAATGTAACTCGATATTCCTGAAACGCTTTAGTCTGAGATTGGCGATGATTAGTTTTATCGGATTCTCTGTACCTTAAGGAGTTCAGAGTTCACGCCGAGGCTGCCGATTCACGGCGCTACGGGAGCCATATTGGAAGGGGGTTTTCAGGCTCACAAGAAAATTGAGGCGCTTATTGATTTCGCGGAGAACGGCGGAGTGGCTGCTCCTACCACCAAGACTTCCCTAGCCACACGCGTGATATTGGTTTCACAAAGTTCCTGCAACATCATCTGACAAAGTGTTGATCGCCCAGGCTGGGTGGCAGTAATATCCCCCTTTTTCACACCCTCTAGGATTCCATCACCGAGCACTACCGTACCTCATTGACCTATCTTCTACAACATCTCGAAGAGCGAGTAACAAGGAAATGTCTTGGATTCATGGCTTTCTTGCTAATTTCCTTCCTAACCCTAATTCGCCTACACACATTAACAGTTCTTTTAATACGAACGGCTCCATAAACCACAACACTAACTCTCTTAATAACAACAACCACAGTTTCAATACCAACGTTACTGTCATCGATGATAGGGCCAAAATTCTGACTTGGTTGTCCCCTCTAGAGCCCCGTTTACGCCATTCAGACCTCGAATCACGCCGGGTTAGAAACGTGGGTGACTGGGTTCCACAGACAGAGGAATTTCGAAGCTGGAAGAGCCGTGCTGATAAAGACGGGTCGCAAAAGGCGACAATATTTTGCTCCGGCAATCCTGGGGTCGGCAAGACTTACATCAGGTAAGAGAGGAGGGATCGCAGAGGGAGGATCCAACGCGAGGAATTTCTTCTGACAAATCCCAATTCTAGTTCACTTGTAATAGATACCTTGTGCGATGAGGCCGGCGAGGCTGGAGAGGATATTTCCGTGGCGTGTTTTTATTTTGACTTCGCGGCCCAAAAGGAGCAGTCCGCGGGGGGTATGTTGGGTGCTTTGTTGAAGCAGGTGGTCGGCAGTTTTAAGCAGATCCCCAAAGAAATCCTGGATGCGTTTGAGAAGCATAAGAATGTTATCGGTGGTCGGGGGCTACAACTGCATGAGATTGTGAAGCTGTTGGGGAGCCTTTCGCTTATGCGCCCCACGTTTTTCTGCCTGGATGCCTTGGACGAATGCGCAGTACAGCATCGAGCCAAGATCCTTATTTCTCTTGGGGATATCATTAAAATTTCTCCCGCCACCCGCCTGTTCTTAACTGGGAGACCACATGTTGGCGTTGAAGTGGGAAGGCATCTACCTAGTGGAGTAGCCGTTCTATCGATAAGTCCCCGAATGGATGATATTATCCAATATATCCACACGAAACTTGCTGAAGATGCAACCTTGGATGAGATGAATGAGGGATTGGAGGCGGAAATTGTAAAGAAGATCCCGGAAACTGTGTCGGAGATGTGAGTATGATCGGTTAAATGGGAAATCCTACCAAAGATATCCGTTGACAAATATATATCTAGATTTCTATTAGTCTCTCTGAATCTCGATGCAATTCTACAGGAGACAACCATCCATCGGCGACGAGAAAGGCTCCGGATAATGACGGATGGCTCGGGCCTAGAAGATGCTTATGGCGCAACATTAGAACGGATCAAGGCTCAGGGTGGTCAGAAATGTAGACTCGGAATGACGGCTTTGATGTGGATATGCCATGCGGAGCGGCCAATGGGAGCGGAGGAGTTATGTCAGGCCTTGGCCGTGGAAATAGGAATGGCACATTGCAATGATGACAACATTCCCTCAATGCGAACAGTGTTAAGCTGTTGCCAGGGCCTTGTTGTAGTGGATAGGGAGGGATTAACTGTTCGACTCATCCACCACACGCTCCAAGAGTATTTGGCCAGTGATCGTAACCTCTTCCAGAGCCCTCATTCCACTATTGCAGAGACTTGCTTGACATATCTAAATTCGGAACACGTAATGACGCTTCCGGGCTTCCTTATTAAGCCTCAACGCCCGCCCTTCCTAGAATATTCATCTTTATACTGGGGAGCCCACCTGAAAAAGGAAATCTCGGATAGTGGGAAAACGCTCGCACTAAAACTCTTCAGCCACTACCAATGTCATATATCAATTAAGCTACTCTTGGAACACCACCTCCCCCCGTTTTCTTACCCCGGTCCTATGGACTTTTACAAGTTCACAGGACTTCACTGTGCCTCTATATTTGGGCTCGTTGATGTTATGAGGGCTCTGATAATCATGGATGGTGTCGATATAAACGGCGTGGATGAAATTGGAGCAACGCCGCTCTTATTTGCTGCTATGAGTGGATCGGTGGTAGCGGTAAAATTTCTACTCGGACGAGAAGACGTTGACCCCGATAAGGCAACTAACTCCGGTCGAACACCAATATCGTGGGCTGCTAGGAACGGAAATGAGGCAGTAGTGAAGCTGTTATTAGGATGCCAGGGTGTCACCCCCGATAAGCCAGACAGCAACTGCCGAACTCCAATATTGTGGGCTGCCATGAATGGAAATGAGGCAGTAGTGAAGCTGCTATTGGGACGCCAAGATGTCAACCCTGATAAGCCAGACAACAACGGCCAAACACCAATATCGTGGGCTGCCATGAATGGAAATCGGGCAGTAGTGAAGCTGTTACTTGGACGCGAAGACGTCAGCCCTGATAAGCCCAGACAAGTACGGTTGAAGAGCGATATCGCTGGGTGCGAGCCTTACTGTGGGTCGGGGCTTCGTCGGGTTAGCCCGGGCTCTTCATTGATTAGGTCAGGCTTGGTACGTGGGGCTGGGCTCACCATAGAGCAAGCCCGGGCTGGTTTGGGCTCGGATGTGCCAAGCCCGGGTTGCCCGGCGAACCTAGTAAATGGTTTGCCTCACATTTCTGATTTTCACGATACTTTAAGTCCTGATCACCACGGAATCCAGAATCTGAGCCAGGGTTCCGAATAGTCACCGGTCAAGTCTTGGAGGCAGGACCAGACTGGCCAGTCCTGGTTGATGTCGATGACTGGACCCGACTGACTCGTGTGGTCCGGTCTAGTTTAGACTAGTCCCGGACAAGTCTTTATAAAAGATCGCACGAGAGGCCATATTATGTAGAAAAAAGAGGGAAGCGAGAGCGAGCACAGACACGCTCTCTGATTTCAATAAAATAAATGCCATAAGAATTGTGATTACAACTAAATTTATGCTCCCGGTACGCGGTTACCCCACGGCCTTCCGGATAGGAATAGCCTAGATCCAACCCCGCCCTTCCCTCGCCGCATCTTCTTCGTATGCTACTGAAGCCCCACATTTAAGTCCTTTGCCTAACCATTCTCTGAGTTAATAATTTCAAGTTGTCTATTTAAAGTGTGCCAACTTAGCTCATCAGCACTTCGGCAGCAGGGGCTTCTATGGCATAAGACGCGATTACCCGGGGTCAAATTTTAGAGAGTAAGACACCGACCGCTCTCCGATATTGCACCCTCTGCGGTTACTCAGGATAACCTACAGTCTCATTTGGATACTAATGCCTGGAGTATTGCAGGCTTCCCCTACATGGCCAGGTGATGGAGGTGCTATTAATCGTGTGCTCGTGTGTTGGCAGGAGGAGAGGTTCTGGTGTGTATTCTCTATGGAGGTTGCTAGCTACGGTTCACCTTAAGTAGTGGAAACTCTGCTCGTACATGTGATAGCCCTATGTCTCCCCATATGCCCCATATCCGTTCTTGCCCTAGAAGGTTCCCTTGTCCACACTTTAGTGTTCCCCCACACCTGTGAGCGCTTCCGAGTCCCTTTGCTCCCGCTATCTCTGCTCTTAATATAGTGAGTAATCCACTACTGGGATTATTATGCTATCCAAAATATCGTTATCAGGCATCAAATTCCTGGGTACAGCACAGGATACTGCTGCCCATATTACACCCCACCACTGTTAATTTCCCGTACAGCATTGTATCACCCGAACGCTGATGCCCAGAATATTTCAAGGTTTTCCTTATCTGCTTGGGGGGATTATATAGGGTTGTGACTTCCGGTTTAAGCATCGGATAAGATGCCCCAGAATGAACGGGTTGCGATGGAGATAACTCCAGAGTTAGGGGCATCCCACTAAATTAATTCCCCTTCGGGGGAAGGACCAAAAAGCGTCGACACCACAACCTCCCATACCAGATTTCAATCGCCACAATACTCTAGATGTACATTAGATACCAAATTATCTAGAGAGAGTATACTTATAGCTGCGCAAGCAGTCTATAGTTAGGAATCTTGCAATTCTCACCATAAATAATATTTTACCTTGTGATATCTAACCCGGTTACTGAAAGCGAGGGGCGGCTAAAAACCTTGTCAAGATTATGCATGGCGGCATTCTTGATGCGAGTATGTAATTTTATGAGTATTCAAAGGGTACTCACGAAAGTATTGACCTCCACCTGTCCCCCCCTCCCTAACAATATGGTTGCCACTCCAGCCATGAGGGGAAATCAGTGAAGAAAATCCTAACCCTCCATTAACGGATAACTTTAGTATGGAAGAGAGCAACGTATGATATTACACAGCCTAGCTATTTTAAAGGCATTACTACAATGCCGAGACAATTAATACTCCTCACAGGATGCTGGCTGCAGAGAAAATACTTATCCTTACGCAAGTTGACCATGCCATCACTAACAGAATCTTACTCTATATAGGTGCAGGATGAGAAATGGGGAAAGAAATCTCTATCATTCGACTACAAATAGTCAAGGGTTATAAAGCATAGTTCCAAAACCATGCTCTTACAATCGGAACGGGGTGTAGGAGAATGTGAGGATACTCACAGGAGGTAGGTAAGATACGGTGACAGGCGTTATCGTATTCAACGTCACCTCCTGCCATACCTAACCCCACTTGACACCTAACAGTAGGCCAAGCTGATAGGGCCTTGGGATCATGAGATATCAGAATGGTTCTGCATCCCCCGAGGGGGCAGGGGATCATAATGTATCAAGGCAACGTAGCAAGTTGCTTTAGAGTTTTGGGAGTTTTGGGAGTTTTGGGAGTTGGTCCGAAGATATGTATCATATGGCTTGCTTTTGGCAAGGAAAGAGTAGTGTTCTCTATCACTTTCCTCCCTTGGCTGGTTGTGCTGAGAGTCTATTGTAGTATTCCCAGAAGTCGGGCCCGTCCGTCAGAGTAGAGTGGAACATACTACAAGAGGAACTATGCCGGGAAAGGCGGCGACCGGATGGACTGCAGGGGACTATGGTCCTAGCGCCCGGACCTCCAGTACTAGCCCAAGCTGAAATCATACACCTCCGAACAAATCATTATAGCATCATGAGACATCACTCCTGATTTCCCTTACATTCCCTGTTGAGACTGTTGTTGATTGAGAGAGAAACAAAGGTGGGGCATCCCCGGCTATCTACACAGGAAAGCACCAGCCACAATTTCCCAGGTTCACGCGGCCTCGCCCGCCACTTTACCGGCTGACCTACTCCCTTGTAGTCGACAGTGCTGGATATGGAAGGACCCTCCAACATTCCCCCACAGTCCACTATCCCCGCACTCAAGAGTGAAACAAGCATCCTTGAATCCAGAACTCAGAAAACTAACATTCAAACATATTCCGTTCTCAGCCTGTCTTTCCCCACGATAACATTCGTCGCGCCCCTCCTCTCTCCATCTAACCTCCCCTGATCTGTTCCCTTCCATTCCCTCCGTTCACCTCTCTTCCATTCTCAATCCTTCACTTTTTCTGCTCTTCACTTTACCATGACTTCTTCACTTCGCACCCAGCTCCTATTTATTACCTTCAGCGATTTCCAGATTATTCTAGCTTGCCCCTTGTTTGAGAAGTAATGAATTCCAGATATGTTACCGGCTCTTGATGCGCCAAGCTCATGCTCTCAGTCACATCACAAAGCGTCAGTGATTCAAAATAGGATCACTGGTCTATTGTAATCGCACTTCCACCCTTATTCTTGAGTACTTTCGTGAGGCTCCAGCAGAAGCATTAGGGAGAAAGGATGCTATCATTCTTCTAACACATGAATGCTAGTTTCTTGTATCTTGAGTCCTATTGTTGACCAAGGAACTAGGGACACCTCCGATAGGGTTAACAAGGGACACCCTTCTCCTGAATAACACTATAAATACCAGCTCATGCTACGAGATGATATGCTCTCTCCTTCTTCCATGCTAGTGGTTCTTTGGGCTTCGGTTCGTATAGCATGATACTTGACATGCGAAGACCTGAGATGAGATACACGAGTGACATCTGGTGATGGCTTAAAAACGTGTTTGAATATCCTAGGGCGCAGGAGCACACAAGCCGACTGAGGGAAGAGAAAGAACTAGGTGTATACGGGGTACAGTGGCTTCCTTACACTTAGAGCGCTATCATGTGATAGAGGGAATTAGGTCGGCAGTGTTGCAGGCCTGTTAACGGAGGCTTTTAGACCTCCGGGTAGAACATGAATCAACCGATCGTTTATTGATATAGTGGGGTTACTGCTATGATTAAGATTAAGGGATTTAGAAATATCAAGTCTGGGGTTGTGGTGAAAACTATTGTCTGTGGAGTGGTTTTGTTTGTGCGGCAGGGTCCATTATGGTCAAAGGGCCGAAGCCGACATATGAAAAGTCCAATCGGAGAAACCTATAAATACCCCCCTGTCCTTGCTATCTAAAGGAAGGTAACTCGATGTTACTAAAGTACTTCAATCTGAGATTCGTAATGATTAATTTTATCAGACTCTGTATGGGGAATTCAGAGTCTACGCCAAGGTGGCCATCCTAGGGCCCTGCGAGGTCAGCGTTGGAGGGGTTCCCACTCTCGCAAAGAAACGCAGGTGCTTATTAAGTTACTTTGGAGACGTGGAGTGGCTGTTCCTACCACTCGCCCCGCCCTAGCCACAGGCGTGATATTGGTTTCACAAAGTTCGGGAGGCATGATTGGGCCAAGCGTTCATCGCCTAGGCTGGGAAATGTGGATCGTCCCCACTTTTCTCGCATTCTCTGGAGTTCTACCACCTAACACCACAGTACCTCATAAACCTATCTTCTACAACATTCCGAAGCTCAAAGAACGAAAAGATGTCTCAATATCGGGGCCCTTTTACCGGTAATACAAATTCTTTTATTACCACCGGCTCCCAAAACCACAACATTAACTCTCTTAATCACAACAACTACTCTTTCAATACCAATATTACTGTCACCGACGATAGGGCTGAAATCCTGACTTGGTTGTCGCCCCTCGAGCCCCGCTTGCGCCATGCAGACCTTGAATCGCGCCGGGTTAGAAACGTGGGCGACTGGGTTGTGCAGACAGAGGAATTTCGAAGCTAGAAGAGCCGCGATCAAGGTGGGTCGCAGAAGGCGACCTTGTTTTGCACCGGCAATCCGGGGGTCGGCAAAACTTACATCAGGTAAGAGGGACGATATCCGCCAAGGAGAGTACAATGCTAGTGATTTTTTCTGACAAGTTACAATTATAGTTCACTTGTAATAGATACCTTGTGTGATGAGGCCCGCGAGGCCGGAGAGGATATTTCCGTGGCGTGTTTTTATTTTGACTTCGCGGCCCAAAAGGAACAGTCCGCCGGGGGTATGTTGGGTGCTCTGCTGAAACAAGTAGTCGGCAGTTTTAAGAAAATTCCCAGAGAGATACAGGATGCTTTTGAGGAGCACAAGAAAGTCATCGGTGGTCGGGGGCTACAAATGCATGAGGTTGTGAAGCTGTTGGGGAGCCTTTCGTCTATGCGTCCCACGTTTTTCTGCTTGGATGCCCTGGACGAATGCGCAGTACTACATAGAGCCAAGATCCTTATTTCACTCGGGGAAATCATCAAAATTTCTGCAACCACCCGCCTGTTCCTAACTGGGAGACCACATGTCGGTGGTGAAGTGGGAAGGCATCTCCCTAGTGGAATCGCCGGTTTATCGATAAGTCCCCGAAAGGATGATATTATCCAATATATCCACACGAAACTTGCCGAAGACACAACAATGGATGAGATGAACGAGAGATTGGAGGCGGAAGTTGTAAAGAAAATTCCGGAAACTGTCTCGGAGATGTGAGTATAATCGGTTAAATGGGAAATCCTACCCAAGATATCCGTTGACAGATATATATCTAGATTTCTATTAGTCTCTCTGAATCTAGATGCAATTCTACAGGAGACTACAATCCGTCGGCGGCGAGAAAGGCTTCGGATAATGACTGACGGCTTGGGCCTGGAAGATGCTTATGGCGCAACATTAGAACGGATCAAGGCTCAGGGTGATCAGAAATTTAGACTCGGAATGACGGCTTTGATGTGGATATGTCATTCGGAACGGCCGATGGGAGTGGAGGAGTTATGTTAGGCCTTGGCCATAGAAATAGGGTCGGCAGATTGCAACGATGACAATGTTCCCTCAATGCGGACAGTGTTAAGCTGTTGCCAAGGGCTTGTTGTTGTGGATAAGGAGGGATCAACTGTTCGACTAATCCACCACACGCTACAAGAGTATTTGACCAGTCATCGTAACCTCTTCCAGAGCCCCCATTCGACAATTGCCGAGGTCTGCTTAACATATCTAAATTCGCACCAGGTAATGGCCCTTTCGGGCTCCCGCGTTCAGAAGCCTCAACGCCCGCCCTTCCTGGAATATTCATCTTTACACTGGGGAGCCCACATGAAAAAGGAACTCTCGGATAGTGGGAAAACGCTCGCACTGAGACTCTTCGGTCAGTACCAACGCCATATATCAATTAGGCTACTCTTGGAACCTACCCTCCCCTCGTTTTATCTCAATTCTCCTGGAGACATTTACAAATTCACGGGACTTCACTATGCGTCCGCATTTGGGCTCGCTGAGGTTGCGAGTGCTCTGATAATCATGGAAGGCGTTGATATAAACGGCGTAGATGAAACAACAGCTACGCCGCTCTTATGGGCCGCCAGGAATGGACATGAGGCAGTGGTAAAGTTTCTACTCGGACGGGAAGGCGTTGACCCCGATAGGTCAGGCTGGGACAACCGAACACCATTATCGTGGGCTGCCGAGAATGGACATGAGGGAGTAGCAAAGCTGTTATTGGGACGCGAAGACGTCAACCCCGATGAGCTAGATGGCTACGGCCAAACCCAAATACTCTTGGCTGCCGGGAATGGACATGAGGGAGTGGTGAAACTGTTATTGGGACGCGACGACGTCAACCCTGATAGGCCAGACAGCTACGGCCAAACACCAATATTGCGGGCTGCCAAGAATGGGCATGAGGGAGTGGTGAAGCTGTTATTGGGGCACGGACGCGTCAACCCCGATAAGCTAGACAGCTACGGCCAAACCCCAATATTGTGGGCTGCCCAGAATGGACATGAGGCAGTGGTGAAGCTGTTATTGGGACGCGACGACGTCAACCCTCACAGGCCAGACAGCTACGGCCAAACACCAATATTGTGGGTTGCCAGGAATGGACATGAGGCAGTGGTGAAGCTGTTACTTGGACGCGAAGACGTCACCCCCGATAGGCCAGACAGGCGTGGCAACACACCTATCTTCTATGCTACCGTTTTAGGACATGAAGCAGTGGTGAAGCTGCTAAAGGAACAGAAAGACATCAACGCCGATAAGCTTGGCCTATGAGGCCTACAACACTCTCGTATCCTATTAACCAGAGTGGTCAAGGTGTCAGGGTTGGTAGCAGACTTCCAAATCCTGCCCGCATACCGGCTGATCGCAAAGATATCTAAAATCATACTTCCTTCCTATCCTCTAACCCTAATCTCCACAGCCTTCCTTGAATCAAGGATCTATCCCTTCCGACCACCTCTCCGTCTTTTTTGGCCTTTGGTTCAACTCTCCGGCATCCATTATCACCCTCTTCATTTTGCCTCTCGTCCCCCCCTTTTCTCTCTTGATAACTATGTAACTGCCATCTTTCAGGGTGATTTTCGCACCGGGCTGCTTGAGTATCTGTCCGCATGTCTCTTACAGAATGCCCTTAGCTGTCAGCCCGGGAGTAGAAAAACGACCCCGGTATAATATAAGTCGAATCGGGGTATTGTAGTCCGGAGCCATGGCTGCGGCATGAAAATTCGGCTTACTTTTTTATGTTATCTCATTCTGTCCCAGTTCCCGGTTTACAATAGATTCTCCCTTCCGTGTATTTTAACTTTGTTCTTTCTACACTCTTGTTTTCTTTTCACTTCTCGTTTCTCCCATGAGTATACATAACCAGTCATTTAGAGAGTGCATACTATACCTTAACTAACAGCTGCCTTTGCGCCGCTTTTCACGGATGCCGGATACACTTGCACATGATCATTTTACCCTATATCTATACACCCCTCACTCCCATACCCCAGATGGGAGGAGAGGAGAATAAGGAAACTGTAGAAGAGACAAATGAGCAACGAAGGTAGAGGGAGTATCCACCACCACCACAAGTGTTACGAAGGATAAATCACGTAACAGCCAAACGGTCGAACTAGACTAGTGCTAAAACTAAAGGGTAGCTGTTGGACATTGACCCGTTTTGAGCTGCTCGCCACATATACCGCAATAGTTCCCAAACTGGAGATACCACCACTACAACCCATTCCTACAATCGCTCGGTAGCAGTTTCGCTATGCTAGCTGCGTACAAGCCTTGAGTCCTGCGCTTCAACATCAGACACTGACCTACCTTTGGATGAAATGAGATGAGAATTACCGCCGCCAAAGAATAACCGTATCCTCGACCATCCACTCTACCCACGGCACTATGCTTTACTATACTTGCGGCTACTCACCTTTCACCTGGGAGGCAACTCGGGTAGGTACAAGGGAGGATGCGGAAGCAAATGAATTCGTTGGGGGATTCGGCAGACGCAGGATGCTAAAGGAGAAGGTTCTTTCGCAGGAAGCATGTAAGGAAGCTGGTCCTTCTGTTTTGTTCATCCGTCCTTACATACCGAACACCCAGTCTCCTTCCGCTTCATCTCCCATCTCTTTGTCAGTCATTTGTTTCTTAGTCTTTTGTTATCTTCATATTTGTTCGTACCAATAAAAGCCCTGTGTCATTCGATCATTGAGGATTAGATCCGCTGCGCTCCGCCGCACCTATTGTTAAAGAGTAGGTATAATCAGAAACTTCATTCGCTCATCATCAAAACTAACTAACCAAACATAAATCCATATAGGAATAATAAAGTCATCTCAATCATTTTATCGTCTGCCACACCTATCACCTCTCTCCTTCATGCATAATCCCATTTGCCTGTGTACCTCCGTAATATTAATCCAATTCTCCAAAGCCGAGAACTCATATATTGACAATAGCTAGGTATGAAAGGAAAGAAGGAACAAAGTAGACCCATGATAAGAACTCCAAAGGAAATACAGGAACTATTGTCTCCCTACTAATGCCAGGTTCGCTCGTTCCACTGCCGGAGGCTTTGGTGCTGGTGCCGCTGCCCTTGCCACGGGAGATTGTTACCGCCGATGTATCCCGTGTGGCAATGAGGGCGCATGGAAGTCTGGTATGGGTGGCGGGTGGGCAACAAAGAACACGAGGTGTGGAAAGCAAGGAAGCATGGTGATCTCGTAGTCCGGGGAGCTGGGAGAGGTATATGTACTGGGGGTTCACGGACCCCGCAGGAGGGAGCTATGACCCCGCGCTGGCCGGCCAACCGGCCGTACCTTTTTCCGCCATCCTCCGAGATGAGGCTCCAATCTTCCAAGAACTATTCCGTATGCTTTGCCTAATTGGCAATGGGTTGTTCCAACCCGCCATGAAAAAGAAAGATATAGCCAGGAACCCCCTTCCGTTTACCCTTCCGTTCATCCTTCCATCAATCCTTCAGTCTGGAACAAATGAAATCACTAAAGCTATTATCCCGTCTTGTCCCCTATCTATCCGCTTAATTTATCTCTGACAGCTATCCGCTTCCGTCAACTCTGGCGAAAAGGTAGTTGAAAATTGCAGTACGAGGAAAATCTCAAGCAACACTAGTTCATACTAATTCAATAGAAATAGGCCCCGTAACGCCGGACTCTTGATTACAATGGCCCGACTTATAAGAAAATCAATAGAGAAGTTTGGACGGCAGGTGGTGTGAGGCGATAACTATGAAATAGCGCAACGATCACAATCTGGGACTAGAATAGGGCTGGAGTATATAGGAGGATCAGAAACTTTGTTCACTCGTCACGAGTATATATATGAGATATAAGGAAATCATCTCTATTAATATTCTATCGCCTCCCACACCTACTGATTTCTATCGATATCTGTCCTCACTCTTCTGCTTACTCCTGGAATAGTAATAAAAGAAATATATGGCCACAAAACTATCTCCGTAGACAATTCTAACCAAGAACAAATGCGACCGCTAAATACATTCTTAAACTTTCATGACCAACCACAGTACACTCCACGCTTCCAGCAACTCTCACATCTATCTTTATCCGCCAACCCTGACAACCCTCCGCTTCCATGAACTCCAATGGTGATAAACACGGATACTCCCACCGCTCTCATATCCTCCAACCAAAAGGAAATGTTTAAGCTGTGGTTGAGTGGGAATGGGGGGGGGTATCAAATTGCGACAGCAGACATATTTATGGAATTGTTGTGGTCCTTGTGGAAATGGCACATAGACCATCCATTTGGAGATAGGATGGATGGCGATGCCTCCTCGGCCTCAGGTCGTGCCGGGGGTGGTAGATTCTGGGGGCTGTCGTAGGGCTGTCACTCCCGTACGGCCACGTTTGGCGGCGCACAAGAGCGGTGTCCGGCTGTGGTTATCAGGCTTTCTGGGGCTGACGTCGTCACGTCCAAGTAGTATTTCCACCACTCCTTCGTTCCCATTCAGCGCAGCAAGTAGGAGAGGTGTTCAGCGGCGGTTATCTGGTTTGTTAGTGGTGACGTCGTCCCGTCCGAGCAGCATTTTCACCACCCCCTCGTGCCCATTCTGCGCGGCACAACAGAGCGGCGTTCGACCGTACTGATCTGGTATATTGAGGTTGAGGTCGCCCCGTCCGAGTAGTATTTTCACCACTCCCTCGTGCCCATTCTGGGCAGCCCAACTAAGTGGCGTTCGGCCAGCTGTATCGCCTATATTGGGGTTAACGTCGCCTCGTCCGAGCAGCATTTTAACCACCCCATCGTGCCCATTCTGGGCAGCCCAACTAAGTGGCGTTTGGCCAGCTGTATCGCCTATATTGGGGTTAACATCGTCCCGTCCAAGCAGCATTTTCACGACCCCCTCATGCCCATTCTGCGCAGCACAACAGAGTGGCGTTCGACCGTACTGATCTGATATGTTGAGGTCGACATCGCCTCGTCCGAGTAGTATTTTCACCACTCCCTCGTGCCCATTCTGGGCAGCCCAACTAAGTGGCGTTCGGCCAGCTGTATCGCCTATATTGGGGTTAACGTCGCCTCGCCCGAGCAGCATTTTAACCACCCCATCGTGCCCATTCTGGGCAGCCCAACTAAGTGGCGTTTGGCCAGCTGTATCGCCTATATTGGGGTTAACGTCGTCCCGTCCGAGCAGCATTTTCACCACCCCCTCATGCCCATTCTGGGCAGAACAACAAAGTGGCGTTCGACCGTACTGATCTGGTATGTTGAGGTCGACATCGCCTCGTCCGAGTAGTATTTTCACCACTCCCTCGTGCCCATTCTGCGCAGCACAACAGAGCGGTGTTCGGCCGCCGTTTCCTGGTTTGTCAGGAATAACGTCGTGCCGTCCCAGCAGCATTTTAACCACTCCCTCATGCCCATTCTGCGCAGCACAACAAAGTGGCGTTTGGCCGTCTATATCTGGTTTGTCGGCGTCAACGTCGTCCCGCCCGAGTAGCATTTTCACAACTCCTTCGTGCCCACTCTAGGCCGCATAATAGAGTGGTGTTTGACTATAGTTATTCGACCCGTTGGGGTTGATGTCGTCCCGTCCGAGTAGCACTCTCACCACTCCCTCGTACCCATTCAGGGCAGCACAATAGAGTGGCGTTCGACCGTACTCATCTGGTATGTTGGGGTCAACGTCGCCTCGTCCGAGTAGCATTTTCACCACCCCCTGGTGCCCATTCTGCGTAGCACAATAGAGTGGCGTTTGGCGATAGATATCTTGTTTGTTAGGGTCAATGTCGTCCCGCCAGAGTAGCATTTCCACCAGTCCCCCGCGCCCATCCCGGGCAGCACAACAAAGTGGTGTTTGGCCGCCCATATCCAGTCTGTCAGGGCTGATGTCGCCCCGTCCGAGTAGTATTTCAACAACGTCCTCATGCCCGTTATAAGCAGCCCACCCGAGAGGCGTATTACCAATGCAGTCCTCTCGATTGATATCGCAACCTTCCGCCTCCAGAAAACCAACTACAATCTCGACAATTCCAAAAAAGGAGGCATAGTGTAGACCACCGAAGAGGTGAAGTTTGGCGGAATCAATATTGGGCGAGTAGTACTTCTGTGCTTCCAAGAGGATTTTAGTCGGTATTTGGTTATTGTAGTCGTCAAACAGCTTCAGTGCAAGTATTTTAGCGCAATTCGAAAGGTCCCGCTTGGCGTGGGCTCCCCAATACACCGAGGAATACTCAAGAAAGGGTGCGCTGCGGAGATCTGGAGGGGGACCGGCTGAAAGAGCCTTGACCTCCTGCGAATTCAGATAACTCAAGCATGTTTCCGCCATTGTCGCGTGAGCTGCACCAAAAAGCTCAACCCGGGCCTTAAGGTACTCTTGAAGGGTAAAGTGGATTAACCGGACTGTGGAAGCCTTCTTATCCACCACAACAAGCCCTTGACAACACGATAGCAGTGTCCCAATTGAAGGGACATTGTCGGCATTGAGATTCGGCGACCCTATCTCGACTGCCAGGGCGTGACACAGCTCATCAGGCTTTAAGGGCCGCTCCGAGTGAGAGATCCACATCAAAGCAGCCATACCAAGCCTAGCTTTCTCCCCACCTTGTCCCTCTATCCGATTCAGAGTTGCACCGTAGGCATCCCCCAACCCTAAGCCATCTGTCATTGCGTTGAGCTTTTGTCGCCTGCGGTAGATCGTGGTCTCCCGCAAGATGGCATCGATATTCAGCGAGACTAGTAAGAATCTAAATATATATGTGTCAGTGGATAACTTAAGGGAGCTCGCCCAGTGCCAGTGCCAATACATACATTTCCGAAATTTCTTCAGGAATTTTCTTCAGGATGTCTGCCTCCAGACTTCTGTCCATCGCATCCGGGATTGTGTCCTCATCTAACCTGTTATGGAGATAACTGGTAATATCATCTCGCCTAGGAGTGATGGATACACTCGCTATTCTCCCAGCAAGACGCTTTTCGATTTCGGCCTGAATGTGTGGTCTCCCGGTCATGAATATTCGAGTGCCAGGAGACTTTTGCAGAATTTGGTTCAGCGAACCAAGAAGCTTGGCTCGATGCTCCGCCGCACATTCATCCAGAGCGTCAATGCATATAAATATTCGCTTTTCGAAAGAGACAGTCTGCAGCATCTTCACAATATCCGAAATTCGTGGTGCTCGTCCACCAATAGCCACCTTCTGCTCTTCATAGGCTTTCACTATTTCCTCCGGTAGCTCTCGCAGGCCGCCCACAACCTGTTTCAGCAAGGCACCCAGCATAGTCGTCGACGATTGTTCTTTTCGGGCGGCGAAGTCGAAGTAAAAGCATGCAACGGTGACATTTTCCCGGCTGGCCCGATCGCATAGGGTGTCTATAACCAATGAACTAAAACCACGGCTTGTCAGCACCCGCCCCCCTCCCTCTACTCCCCGCTAGGCGTCCTTGTTACCTAATATAAGTCTTGCCGACTCCAGGATTTCCATAGCAAAACAAAACTCCGTTATCGCATTCACTTCCCTCACTCCCCGCGCACCAGCACCTAAATTCCTCAGTTTGTAAGAGCCATTCCCCTATATTTCCCACCCGGCTGTCTTGGATGTCCTGATGCCGTAACCTGGACTCTAGTGGGGATAGCCAGGATAGGATTTTGGATCGGTCATCGGTAACAGTAAAGTTATTAAAAGTGTTCAAAGAATTGATGTTATTGCTAAAAGAGTGAGACATTCTCTGTCTTTTGCTGCTTAGGATGCTGTAGACGATGGATGATGGAGTACTGCGCCGGAATTCCAACGCGAGAGAAAAGCGGGGGTCTTGTGGAACCCTATTCATACTTTACTCATACTCTTGTATCTCATCCTGTGCCGGCAACCGACCAGCCTCGTCCTTGGCGAGCGTGACCACCGAGTAGGACATGGGTTCTTTCAATTTCTAGCATCCCAACCCGTTTCTCTACCCGAGTAGGTACTGTGGCCATCGTCTTTCCCACCATTCCTGACATCACCCTACCCCGGAAGCTCCCGGCAGAACCTATATTCCTTTGCTGTCACGGGAGTGTACGGGGGGTTAAAGCCATGTGGGGAAATACCGAGATAGGCGCGGTGACCCATGGAAGGATCAGGACGTATTATTTGTGTTTTACTTACACACCTTTCTTTACCGATAGTCTGGTATTTAAGAGATAGCGAGCGAATGAACGAAGTTCTAGTCGTGGAAGTTACATTTCATATCCTACAAAATGCTTAAATCTGGAGATGAATTCTCTCACTCTGCCGTCCATCGCCGTGCAACTCTTATTTCCCACTCTGACATAAATATATGTTGGAGCAACCTCGAACTCGCCTACCAGTACCCATAGTCTACCTTTTTTAATAGTTTAATGGAATCTCGGAAGAGACCCTACAAGGAACCATACACCGCAATCTGTATACAATCCACGTACCGTCGGAAGTCAACACCAAACCCAATTCCGTAGTAGACAATTGATAGAAAAACCGACCATACTAATCCAGAAGTTTTCCAAGCTCGAAGCCCACCGTTCCATCCAAAACCTCTGTTACATGACCGAGACCAGGTACCCGTATTCGGCCTTGCACCGTCCAGTCCTGCACCGGAATGTACCTGTGCGCTCAAGTTACGTATGATACCTGCTGGTTAATCGGTGTGCCCTGGGACGTGGATGGGTAGTGAGAGCAGTCATGTATCCCGGTTGGGACCCGCAGAGAAAGCTCTGTTAGTAGTTAGCTTGGCGCGCGCACTTTACCTTATAAGCCGGTTAGGTTTAGCTAGGATAAATTTAAGAAATTACTACCATATCAAGCGGGTCACAAGAGCAGCATCACCACCTAAAGGCCAGCCCAGACCGAACACCATCCAACAAGGGAAGCGGCTCTTTCACTCCCACACTGGTGCCCCGAATTTTCCAATCTTGGCGTCAAAGCATCCGGATATAGTACTTTTGAAGTAGGCCGGGGGGTGGTTCCTTATGGCCGCGGGGAGTGGAAAAGAGGCTTAAATTTAGGTTCCCGGGTACGCGGTTACCCCATGGCCTTCCGGATAGGAATAGCCCGGATCAAACCCGGCCCCTCCGCGGCCGCATCTTCCTCGCATGCTACTGAAGCCTCGTCCTTAAGTCTCCTGCCTAACCATCCTCCAAGTTAATATTCGGGCTGTCTATTTAAAATGTGCCAACTTAACTGATCAGCATTTTCTGCAGCATGGCAAAAGACGCCATTTCCCAGCGCCAAATTTTAGAGAGTAAGACACTTTTCCCGATATTGCGCCATCAGCAGTTACTTTGGGTTGTTGGGCGGATGTGCTTGGCTTTGTTACGGGAGTGGGAAGGAGAGTTCAGGAGACATGCAGATGAAACCGACGGAATGGATACGGGAGAATGTTCAACAGTAGATTTTTCCCGCTATGTCTTTTCTTTGTTATTACAAGAGTGTATGAAGGAACAAAGGCATGCGGGAAACACAGAGATGGGTGTGGTGATCCAAGTAGGATCGGGATATGGTATTTGTTTTTTACTTATACACCTGCCTCTACCGTTAGTTTAATTTTTTCGTTAGATAAAGAAAGCGAGAGCGAGCGAATGAGTGGGGTATAGGCGGTAAAAACCTATCCATATCCTTCCTCCAAAGTGTCAAAAGTTCCAAGTGAATTCTTTTAGTCTATAGGCTGCTTCCGTGCGGCCCTCATTTCCCTCTTTGACTTGGGTAACATAGTCTCATTAGAACACTAATTCCGGGAGGATGGGAAGGCTTCTCCTGCCTAGCCAGGGTGATTGTATGGGTTCGCGACGCCTGGCATGAGCAAGAGAGAATGTCGGGGAAGGGAAATATTGTGCTGGGCAAATGGATAGAATATATTTCCTAGCTTCCTCGTAGTTGAGACCCAGCAGCGGGGTGTGCTCTGTGATCACCCTTGTAGGAAACCGGCCCCTAAAGACGGGGCGCTGGTTTCTCAGCCAACCAACTCCTTACCAAATCAACCTTCTTTCACGAGCACAACCAAAAAGTGTAGACAGCATCCTAACCTCCTCTCGGATCCCCACCTCAAAGACTGAAGCACATAAGTATGATCTTCGCTAAACCATATCCAACAACATCACACCTTGGTTCACTAGCTCTTATGTTACTTTCACTGGGTGTCGGAAATACTTGCACTTTGTATTATCTCTCGATATCCAAACACTACTCAGGTCCATGCTTCAGGAGGGGAGGGGGGAAAGGAAACAAAAGAACTGTAGAAAAAAAAATGAATAGCGAATCTGCAGAGATGATATACAGCCAGGAAACAGTTGAAAAAGTGAATATGATGGATATCCCTAGCCGCACTAGCTTGCCTTAATACGAGAGGATAGCCCACCAAGGCCAAACTCTATATTATAAATAGCATCCGAAATCCTAACCCTACTGCATGAAGAGAGCGGTGTAGGTACAATATTTGGACGGAGATGAGATGGATACAGTGATTCCTAGAACAGGTGATGCCCTTCGACGAAAAGATGTTCAGCCCGAGCTTCAATAGCATTCTTACGGCAGAAGGCAGGGAAATACGTAAATGAGAACAAGGCGGCATTCCGCGCTGCAGGTTGAGGTTGTGCGGGAATGAGAGAGGGGGGGGGGTGGCGGCAGTAGAAAGGATGGTGGAATTGGTGTGGTTTTGCGGAAATAGACCATATGCCATGCATATTTGGAGACGGTATGGAGGGCGGTGCCTCCTCGGCCTTAGGCAGTGTCTGAGGAGCGGGTTATCGTGCCCGCAGTACCGCCACCACCCGCCCATGGCCATGACTAGCAGCGCACCAGAGGGGCGTTATACCACGATTATCTGATTTTTGGGGGTTGACATCGCTCCGCTCGAGCAATATTTTCACCACTCCCTCGTATCCACCCCGGGCAGCATACCAGAGCGGGGTTCGGCCGTCGTCACTTGGTTTATCAGGGTTGATGTCGCCTCGCTTGAGCAACATTTTCACTATTCGCTTATTCCCACTCCAAGCCGCACAGCAGAGTGGCGTCTGGCCGCGGCTATCTGCTATGTTGGGGTTGACGTCGCTCCGTCCGAGCAGCATCCTCACCATTCCCTCGTACCCACCCTGGGTGGCGCACCAGAGCGGGGTTCGGCCGTCGTCACTTGGTTTATCGGGATCGATGTCGCCCCGCCTGAGCAGAATTTTCACTATTCCATCATTCCCATTCCAAGCTGCACAACAGAGTGGCGTTTGGCCGCGGTTATCTGCTTTGTTGGGGTCGACGTCGCACCGTCTGAGCAGTACCCCCGCCACTCCCTCGTGCCCAGCCTGGGCGGCATACCACAGTGGGGTTCGACCCTCGCCACATGGTTTGTTGGGGTTGATGTCGATCCGTCCGAGCAGTATTTCCGCCACTCCCGCATACCCATTCTTGGCAGCACACCAGAGTGGTGTTAGGCCGTGCCGACTCGCTTTGTTGGGGTTGACTTCCTCCCGCCCCAGTAAGATTTTTACCGTTCCCTCGTGCCCATTCCGAGCAGCACACCAGAGTGGCGTTTGGCCACGCCTATCTGGTTTGTCGGGGTCGACGTCGTCCCGTCCGAGTAGCATCTTCACCACTCCCTCGTGTCCATTCTGGGCAGCACACCAGAGCGGTGTTCGGTTTTCTCTATTTCGTTTGCTGGGGAAGATGTCGTCTCGTCCGAGTAGGATTTCCACCACTTCCTCATGCCCACCACAGGCAGCCCACGCGAGAGGTGTATTACCGGCATCCATAGCGTCCTCCCTGCTAATATGACAGCCCCCACCTCCACCTAACCAAAGACAACCCGGACAATCCCAGAGACAGATTCACAGTGTACGCCACCGAACAAGAAAAGTCTGTCAGAATTAACAGTGTACGAGTGATTCTCCTACCCTTCGAGTAGTGCTTGAGTGGGTGCGTGGCGTTCGCAGTCGTCAAATAGCGTTAGCGCAAGTATAATAATTCAGCTGATCGAACCGTTCTCCTTTCGCTTGGGCCCCAGAATATAAGCAGAGATATCAGAAAAGGTAGGCTTTGGAGATCGGGAGGGGGACTGGATGAGAGAGCTTTGGCCTGTCGCGAATTCAGGTCGGTGAACAGATTATGGTGAACGTCAAGTGGGTGGTATTGTCCGTCGACAAAAATTAACCGCTCACTAAAGCTCGATGGCAAGGCAACCCCCCCCACCACCCCGCACTTTCAACACCACCTGGGGAAATTCCTCTAGATCAAATATTAATTCCTACTCTGTATTCTACTACCGGTATATATGATATTTACGTATTTACATATTTACATATATATGTATTTTTTCGGTTTCCATCATAGTGGGGTGCTGTCGTCGTCGCTGGAGTTTTTCCCATTCGTTGGTGCGCGGTTAATTCCGTCAAGGCAACAATATTTAGATGTTTGGGATGAGTCACGACGTAGCGGGGGGAGGTTTACGGCATTGTCTGCCCACTTGACTGGTAGAGGATACAAGTACCGGTACCCATCTACAGAAACGAACATGATCTCTTTGGCGCTCTGAGAATATGGGTTCAACCCCTTTTTATCTCAAAGACGTATGCGAAGGTAAAAGATCTAGTCCGCGAATAAAATTCAAGTATTTTTCTTAGCGCAAAGGGAAAGCAGATATTCACAACCGAGATACTCGTGCCAAGGTCGAAACTAGGCCCCACAAGCCCCAAATGCCCAGTTTCTCACAGCTGGGGGCACTCTGATAAGTGCCCGATAGCTCAACCTACCCAACGCAAGTGGTATAGCCGGTCCCAGGAATCTCGAAGTATATGAGGACGGAGAGAGGGGGGTGGGGAGGGGGAAGACGGGAAGCAAAAGGGATGAAGGGGCTTGGGATAAGGTGGGATAACGAACGTCAGTGTTTAGACGAGGCGACAAGGCCGCAGAAAGCCCGTAGAGAATAAAAACCCGGAGGGAGGGAAAAAAACTCAATCTCACCTTGCGGCTCAACAGAACATTGAGGCTGACTATCCCTTAGTCCGTAGCTGCGCACAGGAGACCGATGGAATATGTCTCAGTTGGAAATGCCAAGGAATCTCTTTCCAGTTAAGGAAGAATACCCTCCGAATGCCATTAATCTACCGGTATTTCTGATTAATGGAAAATACTTTAATGAGATCTCTTCTGCGCAGCAGACTGGCTTTTGGAGGGGTACTTTGTGGCTCGATATTCCTTTGTGGCGCAACCCATGTTTGCGGCTCAATATTAGCCCACTTTGTCAACATGCAATAATATCCATTATACAAGTACCAACAGTGCCATATTTTACAAGTATGTTTTCCTGCCAGGGTGTAAATATCGGGATGTTAAGATACAAATTCAGGCTGCGCTTGCTTCCACTGCACAGCTGAAGCTAATAATTACTCGTTCAAAGTCGTATTAAACCACAAAATTATGTTAAGCGACAAAGTTGCTATGGCAACCGGCAGGATGTCTTGAGCCGCAAAGCTTGGTTGAGCCGTTGGGCACTCTTTAGAGTGCCCCTGCTTATCTGCGAGCGTTCGGGGGTTGCAGCGCCTAGCCACAACCTTAGCCAGATAGCAGTTCAAAAAAGATTGTATAAGGAAGCAACAAAAGAGCAAAGAAATCAACAACAGAACCTTTAAACCTAATTTCGCCCCCATAATACGGGACCCCCGAAGGGGAAGTGGATCAACCGCACCGGGGAAGCCTCGTTGTTCACGACAACCACTCCTTAGTGCTAGGCAAGCAATGATTCTGTTGAGGGATTCGGCAACCCTATCTCAACTCCGTATCGTAGTTCATCAGCCTTCAAGGGCTGCTCCAACTGAGAGATCGACATTAGGTGCCATGCCAGATCTAGCCTTCTCCCCACCCTTTCCCTTCAACCGATCTAGCGTTCCGCCACAAGTATCCCCAACCTCTGGCCCAAGCTATCAGCCATCAAGCTCTTAGTAATGGATTATTGTTTGTTACCGGATCGCATCGGCACCCAGCGAAACTACAGTAACAGGAATCTAGATATGTATTCGTGAGTAGGTAACTTAAGAGAGCTTCCGGAGCATCGTTGCTTCTACTTTGAATTTCCCAAATACGTTCAGTGTTCCCAGCGGGCCACGGAGGCCATGCTTCAGTAAAGCCTGAGCAGGCCTGTCAAAATTCTCCAGGATCTATATATCCGAGGCCTGCCCACCCTTGGCGAGAAGCCACGTAGTGTCAACGGCAAAAGTTCACTGTACTATAAATGTTTCCTAATTACTAAATAAGGGTAAAAGTTGAAGAACAATTTCTTTTTATTGACAAAAAATGCTAAAAGATACTAGAGATAGTAGCGATAGTTGATTAACTGTGGATTTTTTCTAATTACAAAATAGCATTAAAAATACGGGAACAATTTCGCTATGTCAGCCTGGGGATTCAATTTAATTCCTGCTAAAGAAACCGGATCGGGGGGGAGAATGGTATTGTTACATATGAAAGATAACTGAACACCCCCGGGTAAATAATAGAATTAGATAAGCGACTTGCAATGCTACCTTGACAGGTTCAGCTTTTTTTTGATATGCGAGAATAAGATAGGGCTGTAGTGGTAGCCTTAGGGAGAAATGTCAAGCCTCTGTTCAGTTGATTGCGTATCGCTTATTGTAAAACTGATTAAGTGACAGCCGAAGGTATTATAACCAGGGAAAAATTAGGGGAAAATAAGCTTGAAAGAGAGGGGTGAATCAAGATACTCTTAAAGCGATCTGCTTTTAATGCGAATCACCGGACCTATAGGCACCTACCAGGCCTTACAGGCTTTCGCGTGCCGATCGAGTGCGGCCTATGTCGGCCCAGGCGATTTGCTGGAGTGGCCTGGCCTGTAGCCTGTAAGTGAGGCCGGCCGATCGGCGGACCGGTCCATCGGGAGCCCCCAATACGTTTAGGAACCCTGTTTAAGAAGTCTGCTTCTATTGTTCTCTCTCTCGCATCCCGGTTTGTGTCCTCGCCTATCTTGGTGCTAGATAACTGGTGATATAATCTCCCCTGAGAACGGCGGATGCGCCCACCACTCTTCCAGAAATATGCGTCCCAATTTCACCCCCACATTCGGTCTCTAAGCCACGAATATTCGCGTTTATGGAGACATTTGGAGGATTTGGTTTAGATAACCGAGAAGCTGAACCCGGCCTTCTACTTATCCATCTAGAGTATTAACACAGAAAAATATACGCCTTTCGGAAAAGATGTCGTGCGGCATCTTCAGAGCATCAGAAAGTCAGGATATCAATCCACGACTGACTTTTTTCTGATTTTCATCGGCTCCCGCTATTCCCCCGTATTATACCTCGCTTAATTCGCCCACAACTCCGTAAGCAGGACGCCCGGCATATTCGCCAATGACTCTTCCTTTTGGGCTACGAAATCAAGCAAAAACATGCGAGGTTGTAAACAAGGTCAGACGAGATCACCATAGGGCGATACTCCTTACTTATTCTACGAGTGCGGCCGATAGATATATCCGTCACGTAGGTCTGATATGAAACTTTGGTGAACTTTCTTGTTGCAGTGTGCCCTGATAAAGCACGTGACGGATATATCTATGGGCCGCACTCGTACTCTTGGACAAATAAAATTGCCATGACTAGAACAATCTGTGCAACGAAAGCAATCAGCCCTGCTCCGGCCAGTTCGCACATATCACCACACTTGAGCGCTGTTATCTCCAAGCAGGTGACCTTGTTACCGCAACTGTCTGCTAGATTGATTTTTTCCCTCATCACAGACCGTCACTCGTTATGGCTAACCGTAAGCGAACTGAGTCCGCATTGCGTGCCATGCAGTGCAGTAACATACCGTTATAAATTGTGTTATCCGAAGCAGGCGAGATTGGAGTTTCTATTAAATGCCCTCTTGGTTGAAAAGGAGAAGGGGGAAAGGAAAGTTAGGCAGTATAGAGACCCCATGGGAAAATCACTGGGGTGTAGAAATACATAGGCAATATGCACCGATGCATTCCCAAAACAAGCGAAAGAACACGGCGCGGTATGAGTATCGAGCGATTACCGGGATCAGTGAAACAGCCATCTACATCCATATCATAACAATTGAGAGAAATCCTTTAGAATGCAATGGGAAACTGGGGGGCTACCTTTACAACACGATTCTTGGGAAAAAAAGTTACCGTACCATCACAGGGTTTCGCGTTGGAGTGAACAGCAAAATATTTGCCCATGCATACAGTTTCCCCTGTCTTTTTATCCCCCCAACAAGGCAAAAGTATTGTCAAAATCCCATAAAAAATCAAGAATTACTTGAGGCGTGCTGGTATTTTTCTAATTTTTCTCTAGAACTTTGTTAGCATAAATTGGGGGATAGGGAGAGGTTGTTTATGGTGGGCTAGAGACAGGATAGTTCTTTGCACGGGTTTCACTTTTTCGATGGCATGTCCCCCGGTTGGTGGCACCCGGAGGGGTTTCTCGCCAAGAACATGGTATTGAAAGGGTTCACCCCCTCCAAACCTCTCCTCCGAGCTCGCGCATCGTGGGCTATAGCACGTAGGCATGCTATTCGGTAAACCGTGTCCAATTACGACTGCATCTCAGTTAACCACCCCTGTGTTGCTTTCCGCAGGTGTCAGAAATATTTGCATTTTATGTTATCTCTCTATATCCAAACCCTCAGGCCCATGCTTCAGGAGGGAGTGGGGAAAAGGAAACAAAGGAACAGCGAAAAAAAAGCAAGAGATCAGCGGACATGCAGAGAGGATTTACAACTAGGAAACGGGTGGAAAAGTAAATATGATGAGAATCCCTGCCATATTGGCCTATCTCAATAGCAGAGCGAGAGCCCCACCAAAGCTAAGGTACAGATTGTGAACAGCATCCGAGATCCTGACCCGACTGCATGAGGAGATCGATGTAGGTTTTGGACGGGGGTACGGGGATTCCCGTAGCATGTGACTCCCTTCGACCAAAATGTGTTTAGTCTGAGCTTCAATGGTGTGCCTGCGGCGGGAGAAGAGGAAACACGGAAACGAGTATAAAGCGGTATTACGCACTGCAAGCAGAAGGTCTGTGAGAATCAGAGAGGGAAGATATAGAGGCGGCAGAAATGATCGCGGAATTGGTGTGGTTTTCTGGAAATGGCCTATGTGCCACGCACACCCGGGAGCGGTAGGGAGGGCGATGTCCCCTCGGCCTTCGGTAGTGCCTGGGAGGCGGTTATCGCGGCCTGTAGTACCGCTACCACCCGCACACAGCCACGGCTAGCAGCGCACAAGAGTGGTGTTTGGCCATGGTTATCTGATTTGTTGGGGTTGACGTCGCTCCGCCTAAGCAGTATTTTCACCACTCCCTCGTACCCACCCCGTGCAGCATACCAGAGCGGGGTTCGGCCCTTATCACTTGGTTTGTCGGGGTCTATGTCGTCCCGCCCGAGCAGCATTTTCACTGCTCCATCATTCCCATTCCAAGCCGCGCAACACAGCGGTGTTTGGCCACAGTTATTTGGCTTGTTGGGGTCGACGTCGCTCCGTTCGAGAAGTATTTTCACCGCTCCCTCACGCTCACCGCAGGCAGCATACCAGAGTGGGGATTGGCCATCGTCGCTTGGTTTATCGGGGTTTATGTCGCCCCGCTCGAGCAGCATTTTCACTGCTCCATCATTCCCATTCCAAGCCGCACAACACAGCGGTGTTTGGCCACAGTTATTTGGCTTGTTGGGGTCGACGTCGCTCCGTTCGAGAAGTATTTTCACCGCTCCCTCACGCTCACCGCAGGCAGCATTCCAGAGTGGGGATTGGCCATCGTCGCTTGGTTTATCGGGGTTTATGTCGCCCCGCTCGAGCAGCATTTTCACTACTCCATCATTCCCATTCCAAGCCGCACAACACAGCGGTGTTTCGCCACAGTTATCTGGTTTGTTGGGATTGACGTCGCCCCGCCCGAGCAGTATTTTCACCACTCCCTCGTACCCACCCCGTGCAGCATACCAGAGCGGGGTTCGGCCCTTATCACTTGGTTTGTCGGGGTCTATGTCGTCCCGCCCGAGCAGCATTTTCACTGCTCCATCATTCCCATTCCAAGCCGCGCAACACAGCGGTGTTTGGCCACAGTTATTTGGCTTGTTGGGGTCGACGTCGCTCCGTTCGAGAAGTATTTTCACCGCTCCCTCACGCTCACCGCAGGCAGCATACCAGAGTGGGGATTGGCCATCGTCGCTTGGTTTATCGGGGTTTATGTCGCCCCGCTCGAGCAGCATTTTCACTGCTCCATCATTCCCATTCCAAGCCGCACAACACAGCGGTGTTTGGCCACAGTTATTTGGCTTGTTGGGGTCGACGTCGCTCCGTTCGAGAAGTATTTTCACCGCTCCCTCACGCTCACCGCAGGCAGCATTCCAGAGTGGGGATTGGCCATCGTCGCTTGGTTTATCGGGGTATATGTCGCCTCGCTCGAGCAGCATTTTCACTACTCCATCATTCCCATTCCAAGCCGCACAACACAGCGGTGTTTCGCCCCAGTTATCTGGTTTGTTGGGATTGACGTCGCCCCGCCCGAGCAGTATTTTCACCACTCCGCGTACCCACCCCGTGCAGCATACCAGAGTGGGGTTCGGCCGCAATCATTTGGTTTGTCTGGATTGACGTGGTCCCGTCCGAGTAGCATTTCCACCACCTCCTCGTGCCCACTACGGGCAGCCCATGCAAGAGGTGTATTACCGGCATCCATACAGTCTCCCTTGCCGATATCACAGCCTTCCGCCTCCGCCAGACCAAGGGCGATCTCAGCAATCCCCCCAAAAAAACGGATGGACAGTGCAGACCCCCGAATAGTTAATTTCTATCGGAATTAACCGTTTGCGAGTACTCTTGCTTTTCTAACTGGATTTCTGTGGGTGCAAGGTATCCGTAGTCGCCAAATAGCGTTATCGCAAGTACTGTAATTCAGGACGATCCGAAGGTTCTTGTCCGGTGTAGGCGCCCGAATAAAAGGAGAAATATTCAAGAAAGGTTATCGCGCCCTGAGGATTGGGGTGGGAACCGGATAAGAGCAGCTTGCTCTGCCAGGAAGGAAGATAACTTAAACAAGTTTCGGTAATTGTCGAGTGAGTTGTATTAAAAGGTTTAGGATGAGTGCACAACCGAGATACTCGTGCCAAGGTCGTGTAACTACCGTAGCCACAAGCCCCGAAAACTCGCAAGTTCACAACTGGTGGCGCTCTAAAAAGTGCCTGGCCGCTCAATGTAACAATGCGGCTCAACTTAACTTAGGACGCTCCGCTCGGTTTGTGAGCCCAAGTCCGTGCCAACATCCCACCTCCACCTGTCCAATCAGCCGCAATAAATTCCCTGCACCTTTTCTCATACATGCTACAATGACCTCTCAAAAGTATTGTCCCACTTCCTAAAACCCCACCAAAAAGTGCCTAAACTTGAGTAATTTGCTAGCCCATTTCTATATAATAAAATATCTTAAAGTGATACAGAAAATTTACATAAATTCCTGCTTACAAGAATTACTTTCTCCTATAATAAAAATCATAAACACTCCATATTTGCATGAGTTGCACCTGGATTTACCTAGGCAAAGTGTGATGAAAGGTGAATCCCCACCAAAATTAGTGCCAAGCCCCCAAATTTATATGTAGGCTTAGCATTCTATTTTAACCATTGCATAGAAATGGATACAAAACCTTGTGAAATAAATATATAAAATAAAATAAAATCAGAAACAGATTCTCCTTATAAATATCTGCATAGAATAATTTTGTATAAATTTTCATAACTTTATTTTATTGTTATTTCAGTTAATGAATACACCGACTTTGGCTGTAAAACTGGGTATGGGACAGTACTTTTGAGAGGGGAGTTTATCTTACGGTTCAATTCAACTACAACACACACATCATAAAGTACATCGCGATCAACGGGCGCCTTGAGGCGCTTACAGTGGAATTATCTAACTTAACTTAGGGGAGTTTTTTTTGTTAAATCCATAGTTTTTTCATACTAAGTCGAGGAAAATCCATGGCATCCACCCTGAGGTATGCCCTAAAAACCGTAGACAAAAGAAATCCACCCTATCCAATTCGTTCCAACACCATTACGCCCTTTGTATGGAACTTACCACATATCTTCCTCTAAAATAAGAAAGATAGGTATTGTAGAAAGGAAAACACCTCAAGTAGACCCAAACAACGGAAAAATACAACTCTCCCTCCATTTTTCATTGTATCAGTCGTAGGAAAGCAAAGAAAAAACCTCTTTCTTGCTCTGAGGACAGAAATTTTTTGGTTTTTGTAGCCGGGGCCAGGCTAGTAACATTCGCATTCCGAGGTAGTACGAGTACCGGGGCAGGTGTAGGAGTATGCGAGCCTCAGTAGTGGTTGTAGGTTTGAAAACCGATCAACGGTGACTCAATCAAATGAACTTGAAAGGCGATAGCGAAAGGAAACACCAAAAATTCACACAACGAAAACACGATTGCCAGTGCACAACTTAGGAGTGGGGAATTCACTAATCTTATTTAAACTATAAAGTTATGGAGCGAAGTTCTCTCTTTCAACCAAAGCTCTCTCTACTCTACCGCCCCCAGCTAACTAACTAACGGTAAAGACTGGAGCATATATAAATGTCAACAAGACCCCCACACATATTTATTCCCATCCGTATGTCACCCTTTCCCCTTTCTATACTCTCGTGCTAACGGAGGAAAGATGGGGATACCCCTGTTCATAGCCTCCGGACATCCGACACTCCACACATCCGACACTTTCACTTCCCTTACAGCGTCCCGGCTTCCCTTCTGGCGGATGCACCGATACAAAACCTAAGCGCATCCTTGCAGCCTAAACGCTTTCCTAAAAATATCCGAATAATGAAATGACTATCGAGGCAATCTAACCCATCCCTCCAATGCCCGAGGAGGCATCTCGCAACACCAAATTCCAGCAGGCGCCCGATCCCAGCACCGGCATTATGGTCACCCCAAGAGCCGCTGAATGTCTTGATGAATTGTCCCCCACCAGAGCCTAGGGGGGCACAGTATCCAAAGGTTACCACTAAACTGACTAAACGAGGTAGCAGAGAAAATCTCTCGTAAACAACTCTAAAACAAATTACAATACCAAAGGTACTATTGGTGGGTTGCGCCCCAAGACATAACCAAAACAGCTACACTCAGAAGGATAGGTACGAAGAAAAAATCAACCTTGCTCCGGCCGATTCATACACACTTCTGCGCTTGATTGCTGTTCGTTCGTGTGCAGGCCAGAGGGGGGGGGGCTGTTGCTTAGTCATACAGCAGTACAGATTGTCATTGGCAGCTCGTCTCATACTTTCTCCAAACTCTCATCTATTAACACCTCAGATGCCAATATCATCTTTTCCACTTTGTAGGAAAACAATATACTTAATTTTTCCTACTGAGACACTCATGTCTCTTCTCTTCTCCCTTCTCCGTTGTGGCTGCTTCTCCCACTTTCCCGCTCACCACACCAATTCGTAATCTCTGCCCTCCTAGTTCCGGGACTTGAATGACCGCCTCGCAAACACTCTATCCTCACTGGTGCGCATCTCGCCGCACTCGTGCCGCCCCACTTCTAACAGTATTACCTCTAGGCCGGTGATCTAGTCACCACTACTCCCTCCTGGTTTGTTCTGTAAGGGTGTCATTGGCCGTCACTCGTCTAATTTGCTATCCGTGGTGGAAGTGTACGGCTCATAGCGCACTACACAAAGCAACACGATCAGCACGGTACCCCACGGTAAAAAGCACCAGCTACCGTGAGGTGGGCCAGTATAAAAAAGCAATTTAAATCACACCTAGAATGTAAGCGGTGGAACTTACACATGGGGTATAGGAGGTGAAACGAAAGCCCGACTTAACTCGTTAAACACACAATCCACCCACGACACTGGGGGGTAATGATATTGGAAACCCGACGTAGCTCGCCTTCAGCAATGCCCTGCTGCACGCAATCCCCCCCATCTGCTACCAAAGCCCCATCTTTCAGCCTTCTACCTAACCGGCCTCTGAGGCCCATTGGCCGACTACCAAAATAATCCGCTCGCCGCAAAGAAATTCATTAGGGATTTCAACATAGACCCCCACGGCAAAAGACACTATTCCCGCCGTTGAATTTTACATGCAGGATACCGCACTCCCCTACCATACCTTACAAATGTAATTCACGATACCCTCACTCCCACCCGAACACTAATCCTAGTAACTTGTTTAGGCTTCCTTTGTTTGGCTAGGGAGATTGTTTAATTTCGTGAGACTAGGCTCGAGTATTGGATAGAATTCCCTAAGGGGGTAAAGGGTCCGGTGGGTAAAAGGATGGAATGCCCCTCCAAACTGTCTTGCAGGTCATTACCTCACAGCCCAGTGGGCCGTGTGATGACCCTTGACAAGCGAGGGAGGGCAGGATACGGGTGCTCGTGGGGTGGGAGCTAATTTCGGGGTTAGAATTCATCTTACTCTATTAATTTTCCTTCGCGAACAAGAGTAAAAAATGTGGACAGCCCCCTGGCCTCACCTCCGAGCTCGCACCTCGATGGCTCGAGCATTTAAGCATGATCTCCATTATTAACACGTGTTCATAATGGAAGCTATTCACCATAACTGGGTTAACTAGGTTTGCATCGCCCTTTATGGCCGTCAGAAACACTTATCTCTCTATGTCCAAACAAACCCCAGATCCACATTTCAAACGGGGGGGGGGGGAAGGAAACTAAAGAGCGACGGAAGGAGAAAATGTATAACGGATATGCTAGAAAATTCTACAACTAGGGAGCGGCCATTAAAGGAAGTATGATAGAAATTTTGAGCCACACCGGCTTATCTCAATGTAATAGAAACAGCCCCCACAAATGCCAAACTCTTAAATAGACTGGCCCAACTGCGTGGGAAAATTAGTAGAGAGACTTAGCTGGGTATGTGATGAGTGTGGGCATTCCTAGCAGATGCGATTTGCCTCCACGACAGGAAGATATTAAAGCTGGGTTCCGTGGCAGGCTTATCGCTGGAGGAAAGTAATCACCACAAGGCAGCATTATACACTAGAAGCTAAGGCTGAGCGGAGATGAGGGCGGGGGAGCGGCGGCGATAGTTATGTTTATGGAATCATCGTGGTCCTTTGCGGGAATGGCGAATAGGTCTTCCGCACTCTAAGATGGTAAGAAAGGCGATGCCCCCTCAGCCTTAGGTGGTGCTAAAGGTGGTAGATTCCGGGGGCTGTAGTAGGGCTATCACTCCCGCGTAGCCACGCTCAACAGCACACTGGAGTGGTGTTCGGCCCTGGTTATCTGGTATGTTGGGGTTGACGTCGTCCCGTCCAAGTAGTATTTCCACCACTCCCTCGTGCCCATTCCAGACAGCACACCAGAGCGGTGTTTGGCCGTCTTTATCTGGCTTATTAGGGTTGACGTCACCCCGCGCAAGTAGTATTTTCACCACTCCCTCGTGCCCCTTCCAAGCAGCACATTTTAGTGGTGTGTCGCCGTGTTGATTTGATTTGTCTGGGTTGACGTCTCCCCGTCCGAGTAGCATTTTCATCACCCCCTCGTGCCCTCTCCAAGCAGCAACGTGGAGTGGCACACGGCCGAAGTTACCCGATTTTTCGGGGTCAACGTTGGCTAGTCCGAGTAATATTCTCACCACTCCCTCGTGCCCACTGTCAACAGCACATAAGAGTGGCGCATCACCAGGCCTGTTCGGTCTGTCGGGGTCGACGTCTCCCCGACTGAGCAGTATTTTCACTACTCCCTCGTGCCCACTCGCGGCAGCACAGCAGAGTGGCATTTCGGAGGCGCCATCTGGTTTGTCGGGGTTAACGTCGCCCCGTCCGAGTAGTATTTTCACCACTCCCTCGTGCCCATTCGCGGCAGCATAACAGAGTGGTGTTTGGCCGTACCGCTCGGCCCTATCGGGATTGACGTCACCCCGTCCAAGTAGTATTTTCACCACCCCCTCGTGCCCTTTCCGAGCAGCAAAACAAAGAGGTGTTTGGCCGGACCTATTTGGTGTTTCTGGGTTGACGCCGCCAGGCCCGAGTAATATTCTCACCACCCCCTCGTGCCCATTCCAAGCCGCCCACACAAGGGGCGTATTACCAAGGCAGTCCATTTGGTTGGTGTCGCAACCCACCCCTACCAGGGTAGCTACGATCGCATCAATCCCAAAGACTGATGCCCAGTGTAGGCCACTAAACAGACAAAGTTTGTCGTAATCAATACCATACGTGAAATGCCCCCGTGCCTCCAAGAGGATTTTAATGGGTATGTGGATTTTGTGGCCGTCGAATAGCCTCAGCGCAAGCAACAAAGCATAAATAGAAAGGTTCCGCTTCGCGTGGACTCCCCAATATACCGAAGAATATTCGAGGAATGGTGTATCGGGGAGATCGGGAGAGGGACTGGTCAAAAGAGCCCTGACCTGTTGCGAATTCAGATAACTTAAGCAGGTTTCAGCTATTGTCGAGTGTGCTGTACCAAAAAGCTGGGTATGAACCCGGAGGTAGTCCGCCAGGGTAAAGTGGATTAACCGGACTATTGAGGCCTTCCTATCTACGACAACTAGCCCTTGACAACAAGACAGCAGTGTCCCTATTGAAGGGATATTGTCGATGTTGAGATTCACCGACCCTATCTCGATTGCAAGGGCGTGGCACAGTTCATCTGACTTCAAGGGCCGCTCAGCATGAGATATCCACATCAAAGCGGCCATGCCAAGCCTCGCTTTCTCCCCACCCTGTCCTTTTATCCGATTTAGAGTTGCACCGTAAGCGTCCCCCAACCCTAAGCCATCGGTCATCACGCTTAGCTTTTGTCGCCGGCGGTAGATTGTGGTTTCCTGTAAGATGGCATCGATACTCAGCGAGACTAGTAGGAACCTAAATATATATCTGTTAGTGGATAACTTAAAGTAACCTCCGGCGTGTCGTTACCTCTACGTACATTTCAGAAATATCTTCAGGAATCTTCTTTAAGATGTCGGCCTCCAGACTCCTGTCCATCACATCAGGGTTTGTGTCCTCGTTTAACCTAGTGCGAAGATATCCAATGATATCACTTCTCTTGGGAGTGATGCGCATTGAGGTTACTCTTCCGGAAATACGCCTCTGAATTTCATCTCGAATGTGTGGTCTTCCAGTCACGAATATTCGCGTACCTGGAGACTTTTGGATGATTTGATCTAGCGAATCGAGGAGCTTGACTCGATGGTCTGCCGCACATTCATCTAGGGCGTCAATGCACATGAATGTACACTTTCCGGAAGAGGTAGTCTGGAGCATCTTCACAATATCTGCAAGTCTTGGTGCCCGTCCACCAATGACCATTTTCTGGTCTTCATAAGCCCTCACTATTTCCTCCGGTACCTCTTGCAGCCCGCCCACAACCTGCTTCAGCAAGGCTCCCAGCATACTCGTCGAAGACTGTTCTTTTCGGGCGGCGAAGTCGAAGTAAAAACATGCAACGGCGGTATTTTCCCCGATAGCCTGATCGCACAAGTGGTCTACCACCAATGAACTAAGATCGAGGCTTGTCAGCACTTGCCCTCCCTCCATTCCCCGAGGATTGTTCTTGTTACCTGATATAAGTTTTGCCGACCCCGGGATCTCCATAGCAAAACAAAATTGCGCTATCAGATCCACCTCCCCCACTAACCGTGCACCAGCTTCTAAATTCCTCGGCTTGTAAGAGCCACTCCCCTACACTTTCTACCCGGCTGTCTTGGATGTCCTGGTGCCGTAACCTGGGCTCCAGTGGCGATAACCAAGTCAAGATTTGAGACAGGCCATCGGCAATCGTACAGTTGTTCCACACGCGATTATAGGAGTTGGTAGTATTGAAGGAGTTGGTGTTAGACATATTCGCTACTTAGAGGCCGGTTGAGTACAGGTGATTGAATTGGTTGATTGATGGAATCGCGGGGGCTGAAGAGAAGTGGGGTCTTTTGTAGAACCTCTTGGCTACCGTGCTTCAGGACCCTCCGATCAGCCTCGCTTAAACACCCGTCAACACCCCGCCTGCACCTGCCACACAAGTCGCAGCAAATTCCTCATGCCTTTGCTCGAGTACGAGTACGGGTAAGTGCTATGTTGCGGTTCACCGCAGCTATCGCACAAGTCCTGCTTCTCGATGAACGAGTGCTGGAACGCCTACCGTGGAATTACCTAATCTACTACACATATAGGCATATCAAGGCTTATTAGTAATTCAGACCAACAACTTGAATATTACCCATTTGAAACATCACAGCAATCATTCATGATGTCGATCTAGTATCATACAGGTCGGAAGGCTATTCCTAAAACTCCGTGCCAGGTACGCTGCCAATATGTGCCATGCCCCTTGACATCTACGCAGGCTTCCAAATAGTATTCTTACAGCGGTACCACGGCAGCCGTAGTACCCCATCCTTGTACCGATCGAAGAGTAAATAGATGAAAACCAACCGCACTTCTACACTAACAGCCCTCCATCGCAGCTCCGGGTAACTTAACGCACAAGTCTGTCCAACCCAACGGGTACTTAGCAAAACGCGGGTGATGGTATTGTAATCATAGAAGAAAGAGAACTAAGCGTAAAATATTATTTTAATACCATGGTTTAACAGTTGGCATCGCCTCGAAGTGCTAAACGGCCATCTACAGGTAAACCGGCCCTCATTAGAGTATGAGCCCTCTGTTGTCCGATAATTGTTGGGTTGCTTGCTGACAAAGGAATTTTACTTAGGAATTGACCAGTCAATTTGCCTATCACAACTGTTCTGCGCGGAGGGATAGTAGTTTTGTCGAATATCTGGAGCGAGGGCATGCCCAATGTCGAGATAGAATTAAAAAAAAGTAAATGAAAACTTAGGACCAACATCGAAGACAAAATCAGCCAACCTAAGAACAAGCTTCAGCAAACATGAACAAAAACGAGAAAAACCTCGACAAACTAATTAATGTCGTTGGGAGCGCAGTCGCATAGGACATAAACCACTCGCATTTTCTTGCTACAGGAGCACCCCGGCTGACCCTGGACGATCCGAGAAAGTTTGGCATACGCAGCAGCACCCATGGTAGAAAAGGACGGAAAGATTTGAGTGACGAGACAAGGATTCGGAGTGAGGAGTGAGGATCGATAAGGGGTAGTGGAAAAGTGGCGGTGTTGCATGACACCATTAGCTTAGAGTAGTGGCACTATGGTTCTAAACCTACCGTATCCCTTGGTTCGTACTCCGAATTTCACGGAAAATTAGTGGGCCTTAGCGCAGGGATCGACGCATGATTAACCATTCTCGCAACATATAATACTAGGAAAAACACCATGCCATAAAAGAAGGACTAAATGAACAAACCAAACCAAAAAGAAATAAGGAATTACATGCCAGAGACGCCTATTCTTAAGTTATCCCTTGAGTTGGCGCTAGCTCACTTTTGTAATTGTTATAGGAAATACCATGCCCACTGCAAGTAGTGCAGTGCTCAGAATACCATAAAATAGGTGCTACTCAGCATGGCCATGATGTAAACAAGAGATTCTGTGTATATTTTCTCCCAACTACCCAAGTCAGTTAGTGCTGCATATTGTGATTTCGTCACCTCCCCGTTTTCACCCCCTCCAAGACTCTTAGTAATCTTTCCCAGTGACCATTCTGCTTATAGCTAACACCTGGGTTAGTGCAGCACTAGCTTCCAGCGGACGGCGGATAGGTAGCTGGGATAAATTTATTGAATTTACGTGATACAAACGAAGGGACCCCTTTGTCTGTCCCGAATTTCACTCACTTTTAGCGTTGCACTACTAGGGCGATTGGTGTTAGATTTGACAGGAAAGGTAATGATAGGCAACACGCCAAGGTGAATTGAAAGCCCCCCCTCCTCGAGCTTGTGCCATAGTTGGGAGCAAATCTACGCAGATAACCTAGTTTCCATCATGACCATGGTGAACAGTACTCATTTAGCACTATTCTGAGCACGGCGCCACTTCTGAGATATGAAGTTTTCATATCACGATGACCTGAATAGGCTAGTGTTTAAGATTTTCAAATACCGGTACCACCCTTCATGTTCATCAAATGATGCTTACATCATAGTTGTCACAATTATTCTTAACTTTGCTCTGTTTAGTTACTTCACCTCCAATCCTTTCCACTACCAGCCGGACCCGCACTTAGTAGCAGGGCTTGAATACAGTTAAAGGGATGGATTTTTATTAAGATACTGTCGGTCACGTGGATGGTTGGGGTGAAAACTACGCCGAAGCACGCAAAACATCGTGAATGTTTCATACCGCCACTCTTGTAGCTTAGCATAGTACAATTAGCGGTTCTTAAAGGAGAAAAGCGAAGGAGAGAAAATCATCACAACCGCACCCCAGAATTAATCAAGTTTGATCACTTTTTCATTGAGCATTGAGCTTTATCACCCTCTGGAATCCTTTCAAGCACATCTTTCGGAATTGCCATAACCACCAAAAGAACGCCTGAGAACCCAGACCAATTGACAATACAATAAGGCTAAGCTCCGGCAATGGAAGAAACTAATGCTTTTTGAATCGCTCTTTTAAGGGGCTCATAGAAATGAAGAGGTTGAACTGCATAATGAGACTAGAAGAGGGAGACTCCTTCAATCCAGATTTTAGGTGTCCGCCAAGAGTAGAATTTTTCTACCTATGCAACCCGTCTGCCAACTACCCCGTGTGATCTTGCTGATTTTTTTTCCGTCCTTTTCTACTATGAGCGAGTACATGTGAGGCGCTGGGATGGTGAGGGTTGTGTGAAGGCTAAGTTGGATCATAGCTCGATTCTAGTCATTTTCGCTTACGATACTCATGTTTACTGGAGTAGGGATGGGAGGAAAGTAAGTGTGAGGGGACTTAGTAATGTTGGATTTTTTGACTGCTCCTCACATGCATATATTCCCATGCGCGCAGGTTCCGAAACGCAACTACTATTATCCGTTACGTACCATTACTCTAACATTGTTCCACCACTGTTAGCTCATACAACCTCCGCCTACGATTCCGCATAGTTAATGCAACAACATCAAACACCAATCATACGGCACTGTAACAGGAACACTCACGATACCCGAACCTTATCCTCGGCTTCACACCCAACCTGCGGCTGGCCGCCCTACCATTACCTTGGGAATTCTGATAGAACCTCGGACCAGATTCACGAAGGTGCATGCCGCAACTACTAAGTGGGAGAAAGCGACAAGAAGGATTGTGCATGCGCAGGAAGCATGACACGGAGGATGGCTAGGATATAAGGAAGCCTGTTTTTCCCCATTATTTGTTCACTATCAGTTTACCGCACTCTGTTCCTATCTGTCTTTGCTTTATCTTATTCTTCACTTCTGTTCGATTGCATTCTGATTATTCATTCTTTTGATAAGTTCTTCGTCACACTCTTTTATATCTGCTATATACAATCAACTTGCGTCAAATCCGTATCTGAACTCTGAATCCGCTGTGCGAGAACCTTGTTGCTAAAAAGTAAGTGGTTGGTTGTGGGAATTTTTGGTGGGTTTGGACAGTTGGTGGGGATGAGTGTGGGGTGGGGACCTTAATTAGAATTGATTTTATTTTATTTTCACCCATAAGGGGATCATGAAATTGTCCCGGAAACAGTGTGTTACTATGTCCCGAGTTGCGCTAGTGAATGTGACATTTCTTTTCAAAGACTGAGGAAAATGCCCCTGGCCCTAACTAGTGATGGGCACAAGTACAGTATGATTGAGTAGATCATGGGGGTTATGGTCGATCATCATCTGATCGAGGGACCTGATGATCGAATGAGCAAGGAGTGGTGAGGACCCTGATCGAATGATCGATCACAGCCACGCTAGGGCATTGCCGCGTACCATAATCCGGCGAAAGTCAGATTGGAGCTAAAGCGAAACTTAGGCAACCAAGCCAACAAAAGGGCACGAAGAAGGCGAATTTGCAACAGCTTAAACAAACAGGCAGCGGTAGTTGGAGAGGCTCAAGGAAATCCACACCAGCGCCAATGTGACTTTCGCCGCATTATACGGCACCGTCGATGGTGGCCGGCTGTGCTCGGGTATTCTCCCTTTATATGTGTTCGTGACGTCGCCCAGTCGCAAAGTTTGGTGGGATAGTAGGTGATGGTTCGGGGTGCTTGGGTGTGGTCGGTCGTGGTTGGGGGTGATCGAGTAGTACTCACGATGCTAAAGCGTTTTTTAAAAAGACTGCTGTTGCATACCACCCAAATCCAAGCAAAAAGGCAGAATTTTGGTGGTATGCAATAGCAGTCTTTTTAAATACGCTTCGACACCGTGAGTACAGTACCGATGATCGAGCAAATCGATCAGATCATGGATGCTATGCTCGATCACGAGCTGATCGAGGGACCCCTATGATCGAGATGATCGAGTAGACTACACTCCTGTCCAAAAGGTTCTCACTGAGCCAAAAGTACTCTACTGGAGCTTGGCCGCACCATAGGTACAAGTAATTGAGTACGAGTCGGTTTTCACATATTGAGTAATTCATATTCGACCTATCCGTAATTTCTCTTAACGGGGAATGAGAATTGGCAAAGACTGCGCTTTACTTGTTGATACTGTATCTTTATTGGTCTTCAGACCCAGGCACACATGTTGCCGCCAGGCCGCGCTAGAGAGCTTATGGATTAGCCGGAAATTTTGGGTCAGTTGTGTATAGTCTAGCAAATCTCGATCATGATCTGATCGTGTCCATCTCTAGCCAATATTCTTGGTTTCTGTGGTTCATATTAATCAATGCTTTAGTTTTTATCATTGGCGAGTTACTTGAGCTCACCATTTTTATCCTTGTATGCCTAGACAGCTCATTATAAAACTCTCCGTCGCCTCAGAGCTATCTCTCAATTACTCCTCTCCTTGATTCTCTAAGCTCTTCTCTTCAAAGATTGTCCACTCTTACTTTGAATTACTCCTGAACTTCCTACCATCTATATTCCACCATGTTTGTTGATGGGTACTTCACATGCTATGGTGCTGTCCAGGCCCCCTCCCCAAAACCATTAAGGTTAACTCAAGCCCCCCTCAAACCACCTGTCTATGGCCAAAGACCGCCTCAGACCACGTCACAACAAAAGGAATTGCCTGGCTTGAAGAAGCCGCCTCCTGTCTATTCTCCACCTCCCATTTCACGGGAGCCTCCGCCTGAAAATACTCCATCAACAGCACGGGGAGCGTCTAAGAAGCCGCCTCAGGCCTCTCGTGCACCTGCCAAGCGGACAAGTCCCCAGTGGCCGGGTTCTGCAAATAATCGATCAACAGCAAGATAATTCTCAAAGGGTGGCGGAAATTGTTTTGGTCCAGGCAGGTAAAGTATACCACTTGAGTACACTTCAAGCTTGCCTACTTGACGCTAATACCCTGGTAAACTAGTCCAGAAGACAATTTGATGGAGCGTTCTGACCGGAATTGGGATGGAGGACTCTTGTGTCGCTATTAAAAGCCGCTGTGTCGGAATTTCTTATCTGTTTTGTGGTGATATGGTTTATTGGTTTATGTCTTTATCACTTATATCATAACTTCTACCACTCTCAGAGTGAGCCCATGCTTTTCATCGGCTCCTTTTTAGCGATGCAGCACAAACACCACCGAGACAGAAAGAGTACAGTGTTCTTAACGGGGCAGTCCGTCCACCCTGAAGGCGGACGGCGGTGGACGGCCTTAAGCGGTTCCGTCCTGTCTTTTTCGATTGCCCGGCGCCCCGGCGCAAGGGACTATACCCCCGCCATCCCCCGTGAAAAATGGTTCATGTCTGGCTGGGAAATGTTTCTTATACCGCACGGGAACCATCCCCAATTAGTGCGCAATCCCTGGCCAGATTGCTTACATCATCCCATATTCCCCAACACCCCGAAAATCTAGCACTCTGGAGACTGCAAGATGGGTATGCGATTATGTGTGTCTCACAGGTGTGTTTTAACACATGAAACTGATAGCTTTATAAGGTTGACCACTAAAGCAGAGCAGAAAATGAATGTGGAACGAAAGAATAAAAGTAGACATCAATTTCAGACAACAGAGGAAGAACGAAGACCAAGTGAATAGAACTTCGGTTCCTTCAAGGTGCTTTCCATCCGATTCACGTCAGTTAATCCCACCATAGACAATATCAAGGGTTCTGCTTGATGTCCTTCCCTTGCCGTATATCAGCGGAAAGGTTCTAAGCCAATTTATCTCTACCAGATAGCATTCGATTTCTTTCGATATTATTCGATGAATTTTTGTATCTGCTCGGGGAGGGTGCAAGGAAACGCAGTCGATAGGATTAATACATAGTCCCCTCCCCGGCAGTCCCCCGCAGTCACCCACGCTAATTTGTCTTACCTTGCAGGGCCCGCCGTCCTGAGGTTTCTAGGACGGGTGTGGACCGCTTTTTGCCGTCCCGTCCAGGGCTCTCGGCAGTCTCCGCCGCGGGGCCCTGTAGGGGCCCAGGACCGTTGGGAACACTGAAAGAGTATACAGGGCTGAACCCGGAAACACAGTTGCCCTACCTCAAAGTTCAACCCAAGATTTGCTACAAAGATAATTGGGTCACGGACTCTACTATTAAATCCATAGTACTACGTGAGAGCTCGTAGTAAAAAATAATAACCAAAACCTGGATTCCGATTTTTGGTAGTAATAAGTGACCCAACGGTCCAGGACGCCTGTCTTTGGGTACGTGTTAGAAATGATGCTGCTCACCATACTCTCAAGATACTGCCTTTGTTGTTTAGATAGCTTCTGGGAGCGTTTGTGCGGCTTCAGAAATGTGCTGAGGATTCTGGCATGTGGTTCCGGCTTCGGGGATGTGTTTGTGGAATGCATTTTGAATCTTGGAATGGGTGAGAGTTTTGGAACTATGCATCCACGAGAAGCAAAGTGGGTTTACTGTAAGGCTAGTGTGCAAGGGCAGGAAGCTGGGAGGCTATGGACAGTGGGAGTTTCTTTCTTTCTATCGTTAGCCCAGAAGTGAGCGACCGGGGAGAGGAACCTTAGTTAGAAGAACGTCGGTATATGTGGTAGCCACTAGAAGGATAGGGTGACTTTTTCATGATATATAGTCCTGTCTCTGCGGTTTGTTGGTTAGTTGAGACAGCCACTGTGGGGCCATCATTCAATGAGAGCCTGTGGTTGTTGAATAAGATCTTCCGTATACCTCAGTGTGCGATCAGTTTTTTTGTGAGTTGCTTGGTGGTTTGGTTTGGTTTCGTCAGCGGTTATTCATCTTGCATCGTCGCTTCGTCTTCCCCGTCAAAGTCTAAAAGTATGCACAGGACGGATGCCACTATCATACTAAAACAAGGATGATACCCAAGGTAATGGGGTGAATATCCGGTAAAAAAAACCCCGGGCGGAATTACCATAGGACTCTACCCCCACAGTCGTCCTCTATTATGTGGTACTCCAAAATAGGGACCAGAACGGTGTCATACATGCAAAAAAGCCAAAAAAAAAGACCCCCCAACCCTGCGTTAGCTACCCCGCGCTTACTACTATATTCGAGTGCTATTATCTCTAAGTAGGTGACCTAGTTATCACCACCGGTCCCCGTAATTGCTTTAATACTGCGGTCACAGACTGTCACTCGTCTAAGTTGTTTGTCAGCGCAGTATATCTACACAGCCCACCATAAAATACAAGAGGATCAGTTAATGTGAGTTACCGTAGGCTCACCAGGTGCAGTGATCCAGGCTGGTGCTAAATAAAAAACCTAAAATTTCAAGAGGGAGGAGACTAACCGAGAGGTACAGAAGAAACGAGAGCCAAATTTAGCCTCTAGGGGACAGAATTACCCCCGTCCTCCCTCACATTTGGGGTAAAACTAGCTTAAGTGGCGACTCCTAACTTATTATCCCCTCTAAAGCCTCATCTTTTTGGTCTCTCGCCCAGCAATCTTCTAATCACCACAGATCCACTACCCAAAGTCTTCTTATTATAAGGAAACCTAACTCCACTACACCTTCCGCATCATGAACTCCTACGGCAAATATACTATTACCCGGGAGGGAATTTTACAGAGTAAGATGTGATTTCCCGAAACTACGCTCTACAGCTTTTAATTTCCGGCACTTTATGTTATCATTCGAATGCTAATGTCCGGAACATTGCAAGACTTGCGCTGCTTGGCTGGGAGGATTTTATGGGTTCGTGATGTCCGGCCTAAGCATCGAGCAGAATGTCCCCGGAAGCAAAAGTTCCGGTTGGCAAAAAGCTGGAATTCTCTCCCGACTGTCTTGTTGGTCGATATCCCACAACGCGGCAGGCGATCACTCCCGATAAGCCAGGGTCGGTTACCGGCGCTAGTAAGATAGGACATAACTTCAGGCTAAAAAAACCGTTACAGTAATTATTGAATTAATTTTCCTTCCCGACTGCCGATCAAGACTTAAAAAAGTGTGCGCCACCCCTCAACTCCACGCTGCCTTCAAGGTCGCGCCTAGAGAATAGCATATAAGCGAGACCCCGGCTAAGCTACGTCCAAAGCTAACTCCAATCTCCATTACACCTCCTTCAGTGAGATATAATTAAATCAACCTGATCGCTCCATCATTTCCCACACCTGCCGATTTCTCTCCATGAATGCCCTCATTCACCTACTTACTCCCGTAGCAATAACAGAGGAAAGACATGGCTACAGGACTGTCTCCGCGAACCATTCTAGCTCGAGAACAAGTGCAATCGCTGAAGACATTCTTTAAGCTCCCTCGGCCAGCAGCAGTACACCCTCCACTTCCGGCAACTCCCACGTCTATCTTTTTCCGTCAACTCCGACAACTATCCCCTTCCGTGAACTCCAACACGTGATTCATATGGGTGTTCCCGTCGTATGTTAATTCCTTCAACGAAAAGGAAAAAATTTAAATTGTTGTTGAGCGGGAATGGGGACAGGGATTAAATGATGGCGGTGACATGTTTATGAAGTTGTTGTGGTCCTGGAGGAAATGGCGCATCGCCCATCAAGCTTCGAAGAGGGTAAGGAGGGCAATGCCTATTCGGCCTTTGATGTATGGGTGGCAGATTCTAAGGGTTGTAGTAGCGCTACGACTCCCGCATGGCCGCGTTTAGCAGCACACCAGAGTGGCGTTCTTCCACGGTTATCTAGTTTATTAGGGTTGACGTCACCCCGCCCGAGAAGTATCTTCACCACTTCTTCGTGCCCATTCTGGGCAGCACACCAGAGCGGTGTCAGACCGTCATTATCTGGCTTGTCGGGATTGACGTCGCCCCGTCCGAGCAGAATTTTCACCACTCCAGCGTGCCCATTCCATGCAGCAGGAAAGAGTGGTGTTTCGCCATTGTTATCAGGTTTGCCAGGATTGACGTTGCACTGTTCGAGTAGCATCTTGGCCATTCCTATGTGTCCATTCTGGGCAGCACACCAAAGTGGTGTTCGGCCATCGTGATCTGGTTTGTCAGGGTTGACCCCACCCCGTCCGAGTAGTATTTTCACTACTCCCTCGTGCCCATTCTCAGCAGCACAACAGAGCGGTGTTCGGCCACGGCTGCCTGGTTTGTCAGGGTTGACGTCGCCCCGTTCGAGCAGCATCTTCACCACCCCCTTGTGTCCGTTCTGGGCGCCACACCAGAGGGGTGTTCGGCCGTCGTTATCTGGTTTGCCCGGGCTGACGTCTCTCCGTGCGAGTAGCATTCCCACCACTCTCTCGTTCCCATTCCAAGCACGACAGAGCGGTGTTTGACCATACCAACCCGGTTTGTTGGGGTTGATTCCGCCCCGTCCGAGCAGTGTTTTCACCACCCTGTGGTGCCCATTCTGGGCAGCACACCAGAGTGGTGTTAGGCCGTCGTTGTCGGGCTTGTCGGGGTCCAAGTCCCCCCGTCCGAGCAGTATCTCCACCACACCCTCGTGCCCATTATAGGCAGCCCATGCAAGAGGTGCATTACCCGTGTAGTCTTCTTGGTTGATGTCACAACCTTCCACCTCCACCAAACCAACTACAATCTCAACAATCCCAAAAACGGATGCCCAATGTAGGCCAGTGAATGAGGAAATTTTGTCGGGATTAAGAGGGTACAGATACTTACCCTGTGCTCTCAAGAGGATCTTAATCGGCATGTGGTTATTGCAGCCGTCAAATAGTTTCAGGGCAAGCAATTTCGCGCAATTCGAAAGCTCCCGCTTCGCGTGGACCCCCCAATATAAAGAGGAATATTCGAGAAAAGGGGTGCTTAGGGGATCGGGAGAGGGGCTTGCCGAAAGGTCCTTGACTTGCTGCGAATTTAGGTAACTTAAGCAGGTTTCTGCCATTGTCGAGTGAGCTGCACCAAAAAGCTCAGAGTGAGCCCGGAGATACTCTTGAAGGGTAAAGTGGATTAACCGGACTGTGGAAGCCTCCTTTTCTACCACAATAAGCCCTTGACAGCAAGCCAGCAGAGTCCCTATTGAAGGGATATTGTCAGCGTTGATATTCGCCGACCCTATCTCAACTGCTAGGGCGCAACGCAGTTCATCCGACTTCAAGGGCCGCTCGGCATGTAATATCCACATCAAAGCGGCCATGCCAAGCCTGGCTTTCTCTCCGCTCTGGCCCTTTATCCGACCTAGCGTTGCACTATAAGCATCCCCCAATCCTAAGCCATTGGTCATTGCATCGAGCTTTTGTCGCCTGCGATGGATTGTGGTTTCCTGTAAGATCGCATCGATATTCAGCGAGACTAGTAGGAACCTAGATGTATATCTGTCAATAAATAACTTAAAGTAGCCCGCCCAGTGTTGGTGCCCACACGTACATTTCCGAAATATCTTCAGGAATTTTCTTCAAGATGTCTGCTTCCAGACTACTGTCCATCGCATCCGGGGTCGGGTCCTCGTCCAACCTGGTGCGAAGATAATAGGTGATATCATCTGGCCTAGGAGTTATAGATGCACTCGTTACTCTTCAATCAAGACGCTTTCCGATTTCAGCCCAAATTTGCGGTCTCCCAGTCACGAATATTCGAGTGCCGAGACACCTCTGGAGGATTTGGTTCAGCGAACCAAGGAGCTTGACTTGATGTCCTACCGCGCATTCATCTAGAGCGTCAATACAAATGAATGTACGTTTTTCGGAAGAGGCAGTCTGCAGCATCTTCACAAGGTGGGAAGGTCGTGGTCCCCGTCCACCGATGACTTTTTTCTGATCTCCGTAGGCCCGCGCTATTTCCTCCGGTACCTCATTTAGTCCGCTCACAACCTGCTTGAGCAGGGCGCCCAACACATTCATCGATGACTGCTCCTTTTGGGTCGCGAAGTCGAAGTAAAAACATGCCACCGCGATATTTTGTCCACCGGCCCGATCACACAAGCTGTCTATCACTAATGAGCTATCCTCACGGGTTGTCAACACTAGCTTTTTTTCCTTCCATCTATCAAGGCTCGACATTATTACCTAATATAAGTCTTGCCGACTCCCAGATCCCCATAGCAAAACAAAACTGCGTTATCCGATCCACTACCCACGCACCAGCTCCGAAATTCCTCGGTTTCTAACAGCCACTCTCCCACATTTTCCATCCGCTGGTCGCGGATATCCTGATGCCGTAGCCTCGGCTCAAGTGGGGATAGCCAGGTCAGGATGCTAGACCGGTCATCGGCGACACTAAAGTTATTAACAGTGGTGTTCAAAGAGTTGATATTATTGCTGAAAGAGTGCGACATTTTCTGCTTTTTGCTGCCCAGGATATTGTAGATGGATCATTGAATAGCCCGACTATCGACACTGGAATTCCCAGGGGCTAAAGAAAAAGGGCCTTTTGTGGAACCCCATGGATGCTACGGGACCGTCCAATGAATCTCGCCTAAATTTGCATCAATACCCTCCCTGCGCCTCCCGCATCAGCCACAGGAAATTCCGCACCTCTTTGCTCTCCGGTTCGATCCGACGAAAAACGTCGTAACCACAGCAACAGTGATAAATTGGGAAAGGGGAAATACCAAGCCCTCAAACTTGGTATTTTTGGCAGGGATTATGCTTTCCACCGGATCCCTCTACTGTGATTCCGCACATAAAATTTACTGCTAAACCAAGTACCCAAGGTACTATAGTCACGCAGTGTTGCAAAGAAGGCCTTTGATGACCGGATCCGGGGGATTAGAAGGGGGGGGTTTGAATCGGGGCTTCAGAAAATGGGGACCGAAGGGGGAGGGGTTCTTTAATGTCTTAGTAAGCAAAAATAGCAGGAACTCTGATGGGAATTTCTACCTTTAACCCAATGTGAGAGTATTTATTGCTCAGAAGCCGGGGAAGTGGAGTGCCAGTGCTAGTTTATTTGCTTTTTCTGCTACATTTTGCCCTCTTTTCCTATCATTTCGTTTGTTTCTTTGCTTCCAACTGCCTTCAAATATCATGGTTTACCGATTTGTTAGAAGGGGTTCTATCTTATAACCCCCCGGTTCGAAAAAGCGCGTTCCTAGCCTTCGATCATTTTTTGATCGAATCCCCCCCTTCATTGCAACATTGCTATAGTGGGGTGAATATCCGGTAATAAAAAAAACCTGGGCGGAATTACCATAGGACTCTACTCTTACAGTCCTCGTCTATTTTGTGGCACTTCAAAATAAAGACCAGAACGGTGTCATACATGCAAAAAAGCCAAAAAAAGACCCCCCCAACCCTGCATTAGCCACCCCGCGCTCACTACTACATTCGAGTGCTATTATCTCTAAGTTGGTGACCTAGTTATCACCACCGGTCCCCGTAATTGCTCTAATACTGCGGTCACAGACTGTCACTCGTCTACGTTGTTTGTCAGCGCAGTAATCTACACAGCCTACCATAAAATACAAGAGGATCAGTTAATGTGAGTTACCGTAGGCTCACATGGTGCAGTGATCCAGGCTGGTGCTAAATAAAAAACCTAAAACCCCAATAGGGAGACTAACCCAGAGGTACAGAAGAAACGAGAGCCAAATTTAGCCTCTAGGGTACAGAATTACCGCCGTCCCCCCTCACATTTGGGGTAAAACCAGCTTAAGTTGCGACCCCCAACTTACCATCCCCTCCAAAACCTCATCTTTTTGGTCTCTCGCTCAGCAATCCCCTAATCACCACAGATCCACTACCCAAAGTCCTCTTATTGTAAGGAAACTTAACTCCACAGCACCTTCCGCATCATGAACCCCTACGGCAAAAGATACCATTACCCGGGAGGGAATTTTACAGAGCAAGATGTAGTTTCCCGAAACTACGCTCTGCAGCTTTTAATTTCCGGTGCTTTATGGTATCATTCGAATGCTAATGTCCGGAACATTGCAAGACTTGCGCTGCTTGGCTGGGAGGATTTTATGGGTTCGTGATATCCGGCCTAAGCATCGAGCTGGATGTCCCGGGAAGCAAAAGTTCCGGTTGGCGAGAAGATGGAATTCTCTCCCGACTGTCTTGTTGGTCGATATCCCACAACGCGGCAGGCGGTGCGATCACTCCCGATAAGCCAGGGTTGGTTACCGGCGCTAGTAAGATAGGGTCTAACTTCAGGGTTAAAAAAAAACCCCAATTGAATTAACTTTCCTTCCCCGATTAAGACTTAAAAAAGTGTGAACGGCCCCCAACCCCACTCTGCTTTCATGCTCACGACTGGGGAACAGTGGCATATAAGCGAGACCTCCTTTGAGCCATGTCCATAGCTAACTCCAATCGCCATCACACCTCCGTTAACAGCCGGTACTTGCGTCGCTTTTCACGGGTGTTAGAATTATAGTACACGCACTGGATCATTTTTCTCTATCTAGTAATCTCTGCGGTCCACGCTCCAGAGGGGAGAAAATAAAAAGAAAAAGAAACGTAGAAAGAAAAATAAATGAACAATAAAGGTAGAAGAGGGCTCACGGGCAGAAAGCAACAGAAAATGGAGATATAAGGAAAATCCCAGCCAGAGCGGCCTATGCCGATATAGTAGAAATAGCCCCCCCCAACACCAAGCTCTTGATTACACAGACCCAACAGCATAAGAAATCGGTTAAGGGTAGTTTACGTGATGTCAGAGGAATCGCTGAGAGGATAACTGTTGTATGGCGCAGCGATCGAAGGGTCGTACTAAAATAGGGTTGGGATATATGGAAGGTATTATGAGAAGCTTCGTTTACCCGTCACTACTAAACGAACTAGTCAAAAAATGAGAATATAATATTAATATGAGATATAATTAAATCAACCTGATAGCTCCATCGTTTTCTATACCTGCCGATTTCTCTCCATGAATGCTCTCTTTTATCTACGTACTCTCGTAGCAATAGCAAAGGAAAGACATGGCTATAGGACTGTCTCCGCGAACCATTCTAGCTCGAGAGCAAGTGAAATTGCTAAAGACATTCTGTAAGCTTCCTCGGCCAACAGCAGGACACTCTCCACTTCCGGCAACTCCCACGTCTATCTTTTTCCATCAACTCTGACAACTATCCGCTTCCGTGAACTCTAACACATGATAGATAGGCATTCCCATCGGACGTGGATTCCTTCAACCAAAGGAAATATTCGAGCTATGGTTGAGCGGGAATAGGGGGAGGGATTAAATGGCGGCGGAGAGATATTTATGAAATTGTTGTGGTCTTGGAGGAAATGGCGCATAGGTCATCCATCTTTGAAGGGGGTAAGGAGGGCAATGCCCCTTCGGCCTTTGGTGTATGGGTGGCAGATTCTAGGGGCTGTAGTAGCGTTACCACTCCCGCATGGCCGCGCTTAGCAGCGCACCACAGTGGTGTTCGGCCACGGTTATCCGGTTTGTTAGGATTCACGTCGTTACGCCCGAGTAGTATTTTCACCACTCCCTCATGCCCATTCCAAGCAGCACACCGGAGTGGTGTTCGGCCGTGGTTATCTGGCCTGTCGGGGGTGACATCGTCCCGTCCGAGTAGTATTTTTACGACACCCTCATGTCCATTCCCGGCGGCGCACCAAAGTGCTGTTAGGCCATCATTATCAGGCTTGCCGGGGCTGATGCCGCCCCGCCCGAGTAGTGCCTTCACCACTCCCTCGTGCCCATTCCAAGCAGCACACCGGAGTAGCGTTCGGCCGTGGCTATCGGGTCTACTAGGGTCAACGTCATCACGTCCGAGTAATATTTTAACCACTCCCTCGTGCCCATGCCAAACAGCGCAACAGAGTGGGGTTACGCCGTCGCTATCTGGCTTATCAGGACTGACGTCGCCCCGTGCGAGTAATATTTTAACCACTCCCTCGTGCCCACTCTGGGTTGCACACCAGAGTGGCGCCCGGCCGCGCCAACCCGGTTTGTTGGGGTTGACATCTCCCCGTCCGAGTAACATTTTCACCACTCCCTCGTGCCCACTCCAAGCGGCACAGCGGAGCGGTGTTCGGCCGTGATAATCTAGTTTATCGGGGTGGATGTCGCTTCGTCCAAGTAGTATTTCCACCACTCCCTCGTGCCCATAATGAGCCGCCCACGCGAGAGGTGTATTACCCGTGCAGTCTCCTTGGTTGACATCGCAACCTTCCTCCTGCACCAAACTAGCTGCAATCTCCACAATCCCAAACATGGCTGCCCAGTGTAGACCACTGAAAAGAGAGAGTTTGTCGTAATCAACAAGGTACGGGTACCTCCTCTGGGCTTGCAAGAGGATTTGAGTGGGCATGTGGTTATTGTGGTCGTCAAATAACTTCAACGCAAGCAATTTAGCGCAGTCCGAAAGATCCTGTTTCGCGTGGACTCCCCAATACACTGAGGAATATTGGAGAAAGGGTGTGCCGCGGAGATCGGGAGAGGACCTGGTCGAGAGAGCCTTGACCTGCTGAGAATTTAGATAACTTAAGCAGGTTTCCGCAATTGTCGAATGAGCCGCACCAAAAAGGTTCGGGTGAGCCCGGAGGTACTCTTGAAGAGTAGAATGGATTAACCGGACTATGGAAGCCTTTTTGTCTACAGCAATAAGCCCTTGACAACAAGATAGCAAAGTCCCTATGGAAGGGACATTGTCGGTATTGACACCCGGCGACACTATCTCGACTGCTAGAGCGTGACACAGTTCATCCAACTTTAAAGGCCGCTCGGCATGAGATATCCACATCAAAGCGGCGATGCCAAGCCTCGCTTTCTCTCCACCCTGCCCCTTTATCCGATCAAGTGTTGCACCATAAGCATCCCCTAACCCCAAGCTAGTGGCCATAGCGCTGAGCTTTTGTCGCCTGCGGTAGATTGTGGTTTCCTGTAAGATCGCATCGGTACTCAGCGAGACTAGCAGGAATCTAGATACATATCTGTCAGTGGCTAGTTGAGGTAGCTTGCCCAGAATTGGTGCCAGTACGTACATTTCGGAAATATCATCAGGAATTTTCTTCAGGATTTCTGCCTCCAGGGTACTGTCCATCGCGTCCGGGGTTATATCCTCATCCAGCCTGCTGTGGAGGTAACTAATGATATCATCTCGCCTGGGAGTGATGGATACACTCGTTACTCTTCCATTAAGACGCTTTCCGATTTCAGCATGAATGTGCGGTCTCCCAGTCACGAATATTCTAGTGCCTGGAGCCTTCCGGAGGATTTGGTTTAGCGAACTGAGAAGCTTGACCTGATGTTCTGCGACGCATTCGTCTAGAGCGTCAATGCAAACGAATGTACGTTTTTCGGAAGAGGTAGTCTGCAGCATCCTCACAAGGTCGGAAAGTCGTGGTCCCCGTCCACCAATGACTTTTTTCTGATCTCCGTAGGCTTGTGCTATTTCCCCCGGCACCTCATCTAGTCCGCCTATAACCTGCTTGAGCACGGCGCCCAGCATACTCGTCGATGACTGCTCTTTTTGGGCCGCGAAGTCAAAGTAAAAACATGCGACAGCGGCATCTTGTCCCCCAGCTTGATCGCACAAGCTATCTATCACCAATGAGCTAACCTCACAGCTTGTCAACACTAACCCTTTTTGTTTCCTTTCATCGAGGTCCGACATTATTACCTAATATAAGTCTTCCCGACCCCCGGATCTCCGTAGCAAAACAAAACTGCGTTATCCGATCCACCGCCCGCGCACCAGCCCCGAAATTCCTCGGTTTGTAAGAGCCATTCCCCTACGTTCTCGACTCGATGGTCCCGGATGTCCTGATGCCGTAGCCTCGGCTCAAGTGGGGATAGCCAGCTCAGGATGCTAGCTCGGTCATCGGCGACAGTAAAGTTATTGACAGTGGTATTCCAAGAGTTGATATTATTACTGAAAGAATGCGACATCTTCCCCTTTGTTGCTCAGAATATCGCAGGTGATAGATGGTGGAGTCGGTTAAGCACAGGCACTCGAACCCCTAAGGGCTGAAGCGAAGCGGGGTCTTTTGTGGAACCTCATGAATACAGTCACCGATGGGGTCTTGAAGAATATCAGCGGGCGACGAACAGGGATCCGTGGCGGGTATCTTTTTTGTTACCCTACTTTGACGAATTAGATTTTCTGCTTGCCGGATACGCCTGTTCGTCAACCCCTGATATTCGTCAAGAGTCCACCGGTAACTCTACCTCAGGATCGCCTAACCAATCTCGCCCGGATTCGTACCAACACCCTACCTATACCTACTGCATCGGTGGCAGGAAATCCCACGCCGCTTTCCCCCCAAGCGCTGCCTGTATTCCGCGGTTTAGCACCATCCTCGTTCCTTCCACCCCCAACTCTATTAGGCTCAAGCACGCATCCCCAAACCCGATTCGTGACCTCCTGACAACCGAAAAGCCATCCTCCTAACCTCCGAAACTGTCCAACAGCCTCAAAACGTCCCTAATGACTACCGGTACCGTACCGCTACAGTCACCACTGGGGGCATGGCGAAACTAGGCCGGAGACGAACAGGGATTAATTGCTACTAATTTTTATAACTCTAACGAGTCCATTTCCGCCCATGAAGTACCCCTTTTCGCCGCCCGCCCAGCCGCCATGCCCCCGGTGGTGACTGTATCCCATCTCCATCTCCTTACTCTCTGCCGCCGCAGAAGTAGCTGTCATCGACATGGCCCCACAATCGATCGCCGCGCCAGGGTCTACCTTCGTTCCCCCCGAAAGATGTCCGCAAGATACTCTCAGAACAAACAAAGAGAACGTGTAAAGATACCTACAGAACCCCCGCATATTCATCGTAAATCATTGAAATTCTTATCCTTCGCAGGCCACCATCCCGTAATAGAATGGAGGAGCGCGTAAGAATCCGGGATTTGATCACTCGTATTAACCGACAAATGCTAGCTCCACCTAAAGAATCTGGGAGGGATTTGGAAACGGGTCTAGCATGTTTTCGTCCTGGATTCAGATACGGGATCGTTCAGAAATCTGGAACCCTGTGCCCACCTGACTGACCAATCCCAAGCCTCCGATTCTCTACACATTAGGCCTTTCTTAATACAACTTGGTAGGGAACAGAGAAGTTGTCGAGGGTGCGATCCAATAAAAAAAAGATTCTCCATTGGTACCCACCAAGCTTCCTCCAACCAATTCCACTCTACCACAAGTACCATACAACATAGTCTAAAAATTCCGGAAGCCGTTATTCTGACCGGGATTGTCCGGGTTCCACTCCACACCTTTGGTCCAAACCCCCGACTCTTCCAAAATCCTATGGAAGGTCCTCCATCTGTCATTATCTTCCAGCCAAGGCAAGGTTTGGTGTGTTACGGTATGCCCCAACTATGCCGACACCTCTGAACCTTCCGTGTGGTTTCCCGGAGGGATCGGGAGAATCTTTGGTGGCTGCAGGCACCTTGTTTGTGGTGCTCGTGGAGTCGGGTTGTCTACCGCTTAGGAAGAGCTGGGTATATAGGAGCAGGGCTTTACGGCAGGTTAACAGCTGACATGATATAGGGAGGTTAACAGGGGTGAAATGGACAACTCAATGCTGGTGTCTCTCGTGATGTCAGTAGGCCGCAGAGCTATTCCCAGAACATACTCGGCTATGGTTTGTTAACAAAATCAACCGAACACCAGGAGGGCACAGCAACACATCGCTTCCGGACAGCCCCGGAAAACAAATCCTCCCAGAACATTATTACTACTTGATCGGTATTATGCTTGATTGTCTCTTCTCTTTTTTTCTTGTCTTTTTTTTCTGGTTACCAGGATGGTGGAGGTCAACACTGTTCTTTCCAACTTGTACTACCTTCAACTTTATTCTTGATCTTTTTATTCTTCATCCCTTCTCTGAGCAGTTGAAGAGTTCCCTTATCGCACCTATATTGTCATTTTCTAGAACACCTACTGGAAGTGTTTTAGGTGTTTCTTTTCCCCCTGCTTTTTTATATCCCCAATACTAACTATATTGCTTTCTTCCATAGTCCTGACATCAGCTCCACTTCAGTCGCAAGACTTCTTTTCTTCTTCTTCTTATGTTTTCTCTCATCATTCTCTGAAATTGTTTCCCTTCCTGGTTTTGTTTTGATACTAAATTTTTGTTTTTATCATTCTAACATGCATTTTCTCACATTCAGAAATATATCCTAGCATTGATCCTCATTTGTAGACATCCGGGCTCGTTGATGCTCGGTTGATTTTGCTAAGACCGAAATTTAGAGCCACCGGCCCGATCCCACCCCCTCTTAGTGAATTAACTAAAGATCAGGCGGATCCGGAATTCATATTTCTATAACAAACGCCTTTGTTCCGTGGGCAGCGCTCGTGAAATTAGCATATCCCAATCTGAAAGCACCGCTAGGCGCCGGGAGTTTGTATACGCACCCGTAGAAAAAGATACCCTTTCTGAAAATCGCGAATTCCGCATGGCCACAATTTTTCAATATTCCACCATCATCACTCTTTCCTATTATACGGTAGTTCAGGACAGTCCAATCAATCCCATATAACTTTGTGCCACCACACCACCTACGTCTACCAGCACTCGAGTAGCTTGTAGCACCCAATTCGCCTAAGCACAAATGACCCATCTTCTACTCATAGGCTGCGCGAGTGCGAGTACACGTGTCTCCGCGCTAAGATTGGGCACCTCTTTTGGAATAGTTTCCTTTCAACCCGTAAAAGGCATAGTGTCCGAGCTGTTTGAATGTCAGTAAAGTCCGAGTAGCCTGTGGGGGCATGATATGACAATCCATCGCAATGTTGGATCATTCATAATATCTTGTGTGCTTGTTGTTGGAAGCGGTGAGGAAACAAAACAGCGTGGACAAGAGGCCCTATATTCGTACAGAGTGGGAGCGCATGTCTCAAGAACCTATCAATCGCTTTGTATGGACTTTCATGTGAATTTACTACAAGTCCGCGCATGTGGAGATGATCAAGTTTAATAGTTAATGGTCAGCTCTGTAGTCAGAAGAATTTATTCTCCCTCATTGACTTTAGATATTCGTTCAGGGTTTTTCCACTACAGTACCGATCCTTTTGCGCGAGGGAACTATGAGAAGGTGAAATATCAATGGTGCTTAAGGATTATTCTAAGCGAAAAGGGAAAGTGGATGCTCAAAAAAAGAGAAAGAAGGGTGGAGGAAGCACGGAAGGAAGAAGCACCAAGGAATTCTCGTCGTAAGTCGCCTTCGTCGTCGGCCTTCGCACACACAAGGATGTCATTGATCGGCTGATCATTTTCCGTCAATCAATCGATGATGTTTCCGGGGTGTCCCTCCCTACCCCTTATATTCTGACCAGGAAGGTGGAGGGAGAAAGAGTCGCGTGAAAACCGTGAACGTTCCCTACAACAGTCACCTCCATCAATGCTAGCTACAACTAGGTAAAGCTCTCGTACTTATAAGCATCCGAGCATGAACAATAAAATATCTGAACTTAATTTCACCCCCACCCCAGTACATGCAGTGCCATTCAAATCCCAATTCCCACAGCTTGGCAAGGTTTTCACCGTTTGGGTAGAGGGGTCGAATGGGTTCGCAACCCCCGGCTTGATCATCGGGCGGGATGCCTTGGGGGCAGGGGTTCTAGTGGGCAAAAGGATAGAATCTGCCTCCAGGCTACGCGACGGTGGGGGGCCCTTGCTTAGTCAGCCAATCGTACCGGTTGTCAGTCATTGGCCCCAGGCCTCCCAAACCCCCCCCCCCCCCAGCATTTCGACGCCAACATCATCCTTTCCACCTTGTGGCAATATTGTCAATCCACATTTCCCTACCGGGGCCCTTGCCTCTCTTTTCTCCGTCGAGGCCACCTCTCGCACTCACCCGCTCGCCGCTCCTATTTACAATCTCCACGATCGCACTATCTCAGTCCCCTTACCTGAATGACCGCCTCACAAATGCACTACCCCCGCTACCGCGGATCTAACTGCCCCTCCGCTGTCCCACTTCTAACACTGTTACCCCCAAGCTGGTGACTTAGTCACAATTCTCTCCCGGGTTGTTTTGTAAACCAGTCACCGACTGTCACTCGTCTAATCTTATCGTTCGTGTTGGAGGTCGCACAGAAGAGGCCGGAGATGCAGTGTATAGTAATGGGACTTGAACGATGAAAGAAAGAAAGAAAGAGGTTGATTCTATCTTGCATGCTCGCCTATAGACGCGCCAGACTGCGGTACTTTATAACAATCCGCAGTATCAACATACATCAATATGACTCTAGTTACTTCCTTGTACCCCACATTCCAAGTAGCCTGGCCATTGGCCGAACATATTGTCCGTTAACAAAATTAACGGCGCACTCGACCGATCGCAACACAACCCTCCTCATCACCCCGCACTTTCAACACCACTTAAAAGAAAATCCTCTAAATCAACCAAAACAAATCGATTTTTCC
>Ga0307509_10000625_pt1 | contig 60352 bp, 84 predicted proteins | sample 10_EM_MG_FD_202245 | JGI IMG/M metagenome (GOLD analysis project Ga0307509, IMG submission 202245) | Populus trichocarpa ectomycorrhiza microbial communities from riparian zone in the Pacific Northwest, United States - 10_EM | ecosystem: Host-associated > Plants > Roots > Unclassified | place...
TCCTGGATGACGCACAGGTGCATCACATCCTTGCAGAAATAATACAGGGCGGGCTTGTCCTGGAGACCAATGTTGAAGAGATTGACATATGTGGTATGTGATTCTCGATGCCATTCACCCCTTTTTTTGGGGGGTCTATATCACCCGAATAAAATAATTTTACTCACCACTTACCATTTCTGTTCTTCAGTCCAAGAAGCTGCTCGAGCCCGAAAGGATTCGTTTGTATCATCAAACCCGCTCTCATTAGGTGGCGGTGGACTGGGCCCGCGAGGCGGGAACATGAAAACCCCTTTGGGTTGGTTAACAGGAAAACTAACGGGTGTTGGAGCACGCTAGAGGCTATCATATTCTTGGGGTGCATGAATCGTGATCGGTTTCTCCATTACTTATTGATGGAAGAGTGCTTATGGTCGCAGGATTTGCCTCTTATTTAGCATATAGACACGAGTTACATTGATAGGCTGATGTTCAGCCCAACCCAAAGAATTACGCAGTATTGACATACGACAAACTCAGGGCTTTGAGCGTGGAAGGTATCGGGTACGTATAAGGAACACTTCAGACTACACTTTTGAGAAGTCAACTAATTTGATACAGGGGGCGGCGCCAGCGAGGTGCCTAGAGCATTTGTCAGAGGGAGTTAAGGAAGTTAGAATTATATCTATCGTGACAGACGTTTCTTCTTTTTCTTTCCTCCCCCGACTGGCCCTCGGTTGGGCTCCTGTATTGTCGATCCTTTAGGTAATACCTCTTGAGAAGGTGGAGCGGGAGTCGCAGAAGAACGCATGGGTGTTGTAGCAGGTGTTTCAGGAACTGTGGTTTCTATGTTTTGGGATGATAAGGTAGAAAAAGACATCTTGGAATGGGCTGCAGTCGTTCTCATGGCATTCATTAGCAACATTTTATTTTGTTGCCTCTTAGGAACTTCAGTTCGTTTCTCTTGGGGCATGTCGGGATCAGCTATGGGGTCAGCCCCGTTAGACTCCGCTTCCGATGCACCTTTCCTTTGTGAGTCCTCTAACATGGATGGGTCGGTGACAGGCCACACAAAACCAGTACGAGGAGTATAGTCGGGTCGGTAGTTTCGCAATATATCAAGCGATGATTGAAGTGCAGACAGAGATGTAAGCTAGCCAGGTCAGCGGGAATGAGAACAGCGAGAGAGCAAGAAAGGAACTCACCAGACGGTTAGAAAGAACTGTATAAACATCCGGGGCCTGGTAGATACGATTGTTCATGATAAAGTAGGCTGCCAAGGGTCGTACTAGGCATGTTGTGTGAGCATGAGAAGAACGATGACCAGCCCTGGGGCGGACCTTCATCTGGAGACAAGCGTTCACGCTTTTGTATGACAAAGAAGGACGGAGGTTGTGCATGGACAACGGCAAATTCAACACCAGTGAACCGCCTAGTACCTATTAACGACTTTAAGTAAGGAAGTCGTGTCATTGACCGACCTAAGCTCGGCTGCTTCATCGTTCACTGGAACTCCGGTATGGATTGTTTGCATGCGCAGAACTTGATTATTACTTTGCTTATCATAGAACATGGACGTTGCAAAGTACTCGAAGACGTTCTCTGGGGTCAAGGGCCCATTTGCCTGCGAACGAATGAGCTGAGGTCTGGCAGAGGGGCAAACTAAAAGAGCCAACCAGTATCCATTCGTGCCAGATAAAGAAGCGATGAGAGTAGTCGTCTGGGGGGTGGAGGTCATTTAAATCCATTTGGCTGTAGTGGTGGGCGGTTGAGAGCCAGAGGAATGGACCGGCACCAAACTGAATGCCATGAGAGTCAGGTATTTTCTCATTCTCACCAAACATTTTGGATCCACTGTCCTGGTTTGACACTTTTCATTATGGTCCTTGTTAATGTCCCTATGCTCCAACCTCTTTTCCCCCCGTCTTATGGCTCAGGTTCATTCTCAGAGGAATTCCCCGTCAGTTTCATCCAGAATTAAACATTGTGTGACCCATGGTCTCCGCACCATCGTCCACCATCTCAAGCGACATGTTGGCGTTGGAATCGTGTGTTCTGTCGCATATTTCGACCCGTGCGGTACACCTGTTTTTTCTCGAGTATGGTACTAACATTATTCTTCTAGGGGCAACTGGAGCGTTGACCTCCAAGCAGGATCGAGTTTTGGTTATCGACCCATGCTCTTCGTAGTTCTTATGGCTGGCCTATGTGCCATCGTTTTTCAGGCAAATCACTGCTATCCATTTTTACTTGAGCCAAGCAATAATTTTTTAATCTAGATTCTGTCTTGTAAACTAGGTTGCGTTACAGGACTTGGTAAATTTACCCCTACCCCTGTATCCTCGCGGCTGAATAGGCTTGCTTGTTCGTGCAGATCTTGCAAGCCACTGCAGACTCCTCTTGCACGATCATCCACGCCATCCTCGACTTGTGCGGTGGCTCGTGCTATATCCCCTCTATGTTTTATCGGAAATCGCCATCATCTCAACTGACCTGGCCGAATTACTAGGTTCCGCAATTGGATTTTGCCTTTTAATCCCCAAGCTCCCTCTGTGCGCTGGTGTCGTGCTCACTGCTGCCGACGTTTTGATATTTTTATCCTTCAGTGACCCATCCCGTGGCCAAGGTCGGCCTGTCAGAGTGTTTGAAATTACAATCATAGGATTAGTCAGTCCATTCGTTCACTATGGGCATAGTCTGATGCTGTGGCGCCCAGGTCCTTGCTGTCTTCTCCTGTTTCGTTGTACGTCTTGTAAAAGCGAGCCCAGATTGGTCTCAAGTCTTCATAGGGTACATCCCAAATAAAGGTTTATTCCAATCACAACCTGACGCTGTATATACTGGTATGAATGTTCCTCTTCTCGTTTGCAATTCATTTATTTCTCCCTTAAAATATTGGCGGTTGGAATTTTGGGTGCTACGGTCATGCCCCATGCCCTGTTCTTGGGCTCATCGTTGGCAACCCAGGACCGTGTTACTATCCCTCGACTGGAAGAAAATTTGCCACCTCCTGCCTCGACCCGGGCTGGCTTCAAGGCAAAGGCCCGGAAACTCCTTAGCCCTTTATTTCGGATCACCCACGTAGACAGAACCATTTCAACAATTGATTATCGCACAAAATACGGTGAACGCGATAACAATTCTTTAACGTTTATCAGTCAGCATCTGCCCCATGGGATTGCCGATGTCGCCACTAGTCTAATCGCTCTGGCCATCCCAATCAATTCTGCGTTAGTTCCTTCTTCCACAATGGAAAAATAACTTGCTGATGGAAAAACTGGTGAAGAATTCTCATATTAGCAGCCGCTGTGTTCTCTCACGGACCGGATAACACCTCTGACTCTCCTGCAGGGCTGTTTGAAGCTCATGACTTTATCAGCAACCGCCTTGGCAATGGTCAGTCTATTTTCTCGGGTTGGCTGTTGCGTTGAATGCTGGACATGTGCAGGCGCCGGGGTAATTTTTGCCCTCGCACTCGTATGTGCCGGGCAAACATCTAGCATTACCGTAACCCTAGCCGGTCAAATTGTATCCGAAGGGTTCGTTGAGTGGAAAGTTTCAGTATGCAAGCTTCTATCTTATCAATCACACAATTCTATTCTAATTTCCCCACACGGGTCTTGTTTCTGTAGCCTTTTCTCCGGAGGTTGATCACACGGTGCATTAGCCTGGTCCCCTCTGTGGTTGTTGCCGTCGCGGTGGGGCGAGAGGGTATCAACACACTCCTGTTCACGTCACAAGTGGTCCTCTCCGTAGTTCTCCCATTCGTGGCGTTTCCCCTCATTTACTTAACCTCGCAGGAGGCGGTCATGCGAGTGCAAAACCCAACACCAGAGCCAGAGCTAGTTGACCATACAGAGAAAGAGCCGGGGCAAATTTCCGCTGAGTTGGAAATACCTGAATATCAAGAATCACAAACCATCAGCTTAGAAAATCAGGTTGTACAGAGCGTTCAGGAGACGGTGGACTTTAGCAACGGCCTGGGGCTTGCCTCTTTGGCCTATGTCATTTGGTGCATCGTTGTTGTTGCCAACACCTATGCAATTGTTATGCTATGTCTGAGGTAGTGTTATGACAACTTCCGCGATGAGTTCACGATGCCTGATGTGTCAGGTTAATTTCTAAGTTACTCTTAATCTCAGCCGATGTCATTGTAGCAAGTTCAATTCGGGTTATTGATGAAAACAAAGTAGAGAGCTAGAAGAAATAGCCAAAAGCAAAATTCCAGTCCAATAGGTAATATGGTTGCGATAGATACTAAGTGGTTGCAGATACAAGGAGAAGACATCCAGGAGTAGAGGGGAGTCATGAAGCAAAAAAAGAGGTCGTAAATATAATATCCCATCGTAGTTATATGGATGTGAAATGAGAAGAGAGAAAAATGAGAAATTCAATCGAGATCACGTTCGTCGCGGGGCCAAGTCCTGTAGACTCGACGGTACGATACGTGACACAGCGGTTGACGCAGGGCGGGACGGCAAACTTATGCGCCAAAAGACGCAAATAAGTCAGACATATAAAAATCACCGACAAGCACAGAAAGGGTGGCAAGCAAGTGCCTGAAATTGGTATTGGTTAGGCGAAGAAAAAGATTATAACAGAGACGTACACAAAGGGGGTAGAGCGAGAAAACTGCTTGGTCTTCATATTTACTTGACATCATGGCAGTCACAGTCTGCGCTTCGGCCAACCCATCCTTTGCCGCAAGAGTTGCACCATCCACGGGGGGCACTCTCAACGCCGATGGCTTTCTTGGAAGAGGGAAGGAGCGATGCACTGACGACTTCATCGCGGTGAATACTAATGAGATGGCGACCCAGGTCATGCTTTCTGCTGAATGACCGGCCGCATGAGCGCTGGGGGCAGACGTGGGGCTTCAACCTGTTTGGGTCATGGGTAGCCATGTGCGTTTTCAAATTGTAGGCTCTTGCAAATGCTAGTGGCGAAATATTAGCACTACAAGAGAAAAACAATTTTAATGGTACGAACCTCTCGGGCAAGCAGAGCACCGATATTTCTTCCGTGGGTCACCTTTGTATTCGTCAAGTGGCTGGGGGGTAACCGACGCTAAGTTGGGGGGCTGAGAAGAAATATGCACGGGAGAGACGGTGGAGTAGTCGTGAGGGGGAGTGTACCCAGGGTGTTGATAATAATCCGACAACGAAGTTGTGGAACCACGTCGTGGTGACCCACACTCGGAATAACGGGCAACGTAAGGCTTCTCAAAACCCTTTGCAACGGGTGGACTGTGGGGAGGGGTAGGCGGTAGTGCGCCAAATGAAGTAGGGTCATTGACATCATCCATAATATTGATGCTGCTGGGTTGAACCCCAGCGTACTCGGAGCCAACTTGGACTCGTCCGAAGACCATGTCCAGGTCAAAAAGTTGGGTGTTGTTGACGGGGAGGGGGGAAAACGTAGAGACTTGCTCGTTGTAAAATGACTCGGAATGGGAGGACAAAGAATCGTAGGATTCTGAAGAGACGGTAATGGTGGAAAGGGGTCCCTGCCACTGCGATTTTTCGGCTCTAAAGAAGCTGTAGGCGTCGTTTGAATCTACAGTCAAGAGTTGTAACTGATCGGGGAATGCAGCCAAGTTCGAATCGATATCGGACTCGAAGAGATCAGGGTGGGGTGCGACGACGTCTGAGGGTGAGTGGAACGAGAAAAAGTCGAGGCTTTGCTGCTGCTTGAGGAACTCGTTGTTGTATGCTTCGAAGGCATGTGCATACAACTGTGCTTCCGACATTGTTTAATAGATACTGCGGAGGACTAGCAAGAGTCAGAGGGGACGAAGATGGTGGTTGGAAAGAAAGCTGGCTCATGAACAGCCCCTCGCATATACAGCTGCTGCGCACTTACGTCAGCATCCCCTTGTCAGCGTCACGTACTTACTTACACGGCAACAACTGACCGCCTTTCATATATCGGCCGCACGGAAAGCTGGCAGCCCAATACCCCTTTTTTTCAATTAACAGTTGCTATCGTGTTTCGACTCAGTCCTACTGCGGAAGGTCAAATACGGACGTGTTCAGACGTGGAGGTCTGGAGACGTGGTTCGGTGCAACGTCAGCACACGGCAGCCATCAGGTAGCTGACCAAATCATTATGACATGATAGTAACTGCTCCACATGATTTCACGATATTTATCACATGTCTTTCGGTCTGTTGCCCGCCTAGCTCAATCAGATAGTGGATTAGACTCTGACCCCTCGTCGCTTCTCTTTCGCCTGCTCACGGTGCAGGTGAGCAACGGCGAGTGGCACTCGCTTGAATCCTCCCCTTCACGCTTGACCCATCTTCGCTCCTCGCATCGCTTGAACCCCCCCTTGCGCGACGGATCAGTAATGGTGTCATCGCTCTCGAGCTTACCTCTTTCAAGTTCCTCCAGTTCCTCCGGCCCACTGCTCCTTTTGGCTCTATTTATATAGCATTATAACAGTAGACTACTTATTTATGTATGGGGAGAGACTCTCTCAGTTTCATTATCAAAACCATATCGCTATCCAATGTTAGGTTCGAAATAAATTCCTTCCGGGTTGAACAACAAATTTGCGGACCTCAGATGTGGTAGTAGCATCACGCACTCATCTCCTTCTTAGCTCAGTTGGATAGAGCGCGTCACTAGTAATGACGAGGTCAGTCGTTCAAATCGGCTAGAAGGAATGCAGTATTTTTTGACAGACGAATACTTACGTTCCATGGGGTCGCTCGTCGAGACATCTAATTGGATCCCAAAGATACTAGGTCTCTGGCTCCTCCAGAGTTTCGCCCTCATCGCTCCGCGACCACGCCACAAAGTACCCAAGAAATGTCGATAGGCTCTCGGTTTACCCTTTCAATGCTGGCACACTCGCGACGGCGATGTCGAGGTCAACGAGAAGTTCTGTCTGCTTTGCGACACCTGCGGTGATTGGAATAGGTACCAGCAAAGGCAGCCATGCAAGCCCTACATTAGTTGGCTCTGCAACAGTTGCAGGCATAAAAGTAGAAGCAGTGGGTACTGGTCAAAACAAACGGCCACCCCTCAAGGCCTCACGCGGTGACTTACGAGAAAGTTCCTCGCTCAACTTTACTTTTGATTGAGGACTTGGCTCTCCCAAACCTGAAATCTTCTCCCACCACAGAGCTAAGGGTTGGACGTCCTCAAAAAGGTTCAGCTCCAGGATAGGCTCTTCGATTGCTTTGTGAAGTTCCATCTGTTATTATGTCTTCAGATAAAGGGGAATATCTACACCGCAATCGCACCAGTCTATGGCCGTCAGCCGCTGCATCATATCACCTATGGACATGCTCCCACAGTTTTCCTTGAAATCGCGGAGAATCTCAATTACTTTCCTCGACCCTGATAACCCAGGGATGTCATAGGTGCGCTGGTCATCAACGGAAAGGTGCAGTCTAACTCCCACTCGAGCTGCAGCCATCACTAGCACAAGAGCTTTGACGATAGGGTCTCCCCCAAAGGATCCAGCTCCCCATAACGGGGACGCGATGTCTTTGACATGTAGTCGAGCAAGAGCCTGGAATCCGGTATGCGCCTTGTGTAAGTCCCGTGAGAGGATGTCGGGATTCAAATCAGCAATGGCTGTCGATGATGCAGGTGCATCGACCTCAGAGGCGTCGATGAACAGAAAAGTTTGTTTACTCAGGATTGAGGTACCCAAGTGAATAGCCTCTCGTCCTTGTCCTTTCCATTTAGTCAAAAGCACATTCCCAAATACCAGAAGCGCAGCATCTGACGGTATAGGGGGTGAGACGAAGAGTGCTCCCATTGGGAGCAGTGGGGGACAAGCTGCAGTTACAAGCTCTTCCTGCGTACACGCTGCACCAAATCCAGGGGATTTGTTAGATGCGACTAGTGTGCTTAAGACGTTTGGATGTGGAAAGGGCACGGTTGTGGTGGAAACGGGGTCAATAATGAGGTATTCGAAAAGCGGAATGGTTGTACAACTGTTCCAAAAAGCGAACTCATCGAGGCTGTTTTGTCGACGGTTGGATGAATATTGATAAGTGACGAGCGAGCTTTCATCTTGGGAAGGAAGGAAGTAGGTAAACACTGATGACAGATAGCCCAACACTGCGTTTTCAAGGGGCTGTGGGTCCGAGTACCAACAGGCGAAGGTGCCCCCCCAAGTATTACCCTTCGAAGGTTGAAGGGTGTTGAGAATTTGGTGTGCAAGTAAGCATTTGATTTTGGAAGTGGATAACTGAAGTAACGGGTTAGAATCTTGGAGATACGGTACGTCATGACTTGGGAATGCATCAGGCAGATGTAAGGCTGCGTCAAGGATACGGTCCAGAAGCGCCTGCTTTGTTGGAGATTGTGGATCGAGGGACTTTTGAAAAATGTAACGCTGAAGAAAGCGAGTGTCCAAATTACCATTCATATGTATTGAATATGATAAATCTTCAATTAGATGGGGAAGGTGGAGAAGATCATAGCTCGAGGAAGCACGGAATTGAGCAATGGATAAGCTGATAACCGCCCAACGAGAGGGATTTTCCTCGTCGCATATTCCTAGAGGGTCAAGGGAAATGAGCGATGGGTGTGAAGGAAGAACATAACGCTCCGAAGAATGGGCCATGTGCATGCAGGCTCACACAAAGGTCAGAATATGATTACTAGTATGTGGGCGACCGCGAAGGCTGTGCTACCAATGGTAGCCTATTGCAATCACTTCATAAAATGAGCTAAGTGCAGCCAGCAGCTTGAGCGAACACTTGAGAAACTATGTAATAACAATTGAAAGTACACGTTTTGCCTGTCTGACGCTGCTGGAAGTCTATCGAGAAAAGAGTTTACTCCACCAAGTCTTTTGTCGTTTAGGAGTAGCCAGCTTCGCTTCCTCAACTGGGAGCACACCTGGTGAGGCATGACGTCGCTTGTATTCTGCGGGTGTTTCGGCATTTGAACCGTCTTTCCACATCCCTCTACGTGCAGCCCTAGAGAACGGCATAAGCGTAAGAAGAGGTTTCGCAATCATGCTGCTCACTTCGATTCTGCTTCTAGTCGTAGGTAGCCCTCTTTCCCCAACTTTCCGTATTCGGCGCCGGCCTGAAGGAGGGATGGTAAATGACCACTGGCCATGAGGTATGAGTTCCTTACCTGTTCGTAAGTCACTGCCCACCCTGATCTCAGCATTTCTGCCGCAAGATTCTTCCCATGGAATAAAAATCCGGGTAATATTCGAGGGGAAAGGGAAACTTGAGCGACCTGCGGGGTCACGAATGCAAAGTAATCACAAGATGACCCTTCTTAACGCTTACTATACGAGAATATTGATCCCTCTTTAATAATTTGACATAAACCTTCTTCCCTAGGATACGTTCTCGGAGCCAAGCCAAACTTTCTGCAGCATAGGGCTGGGCGGGCTTTCCAAAGTGTCCTGCCTTGAATATGTAAATGACTGCATTCAAGAGGAAATATATGACGCGTAAGCATAGGTGCAAGTACCTCTGGAGCATCCACCCCAGCGATTCGGATGTGCAAAGTCTCATTTTTCAAATCTATGACGCTCAACACATTAGGACGATAAAAGCAATGATTACACTGCACCTTTCGATAACGTCGGTATACGCTTAACTTTCAGCGGCCACGAGTAGCCTCCAAGGGCCGCTGTATGGAAGAATCTGAAGTTGTCTGCGTCACCGACACTTTACATTCATTAGCAGGTGATTGAGGACCGAGTTGCACTCGCACTCACCTGGTCACCACTCCTTTTAGCCACCGTTTCCTCGTAAGCAATTTGGGGGTGACCCATTCACCGTTCCGGATCCTCTGGCCAAATCTCTTGTAAACCAAATAACTTGATATGGCTGTTGTTGATCCCAAAGTAAAAGTTGCTAGTGCTGCCACGGCAGGAGGAAACGCATCGAACTCTGCCTTCAACCTCTTCATCATCGTGTCAAAATTTCGAGTAGCTGTGGCATTACTGTCGGATTTTGACCATAATAGCCATGGTACACCCGACATTCGACAGCCAGAATTTACAATGAAGAGTGAATGGTTAGCATAAACTCAACACTCGGCATTGCCCAGAAATCATTTGCCAATTATAAAGCATCCGCCCCCATTCCCATCTATGATGTTTAGGACCACTTGGTTTCGTTGTGCTTTACGATTCATTTTATAATAAAAATACTTTACAGCTGTCAAAATTGTGAGGTCGATCCCTTCTTCCTTTGTTCTTCCCCTTTTCCCTATTATCTGTCGGGCCGAGCATTGACGCGAGAAAGCCGGCCCTTAAGCTTGTTATCACTTACATGTAATAATAACCCACACATTTCCAAGATACGCTCTCTTTTTCAACATGTCTGGATTCGACGCGAATCGTGTATACTCTGTTTCTGTGCACGACCTGCCCACTGCCGCGACGCCTGACTCGCCTTCGGAGACCGAGAAGTTGCTTGTGGATTTCATCCTCCAGTTTCGCGTTGGAGGAGAATTTATTTATCGGTTCGTTACCTTCCCCTAGCTGGACTGCCACTCACTGACATTTTGTAGTGATAAGCTGCGCGGGAACATCCTTCTTAAACAACACATTCTTGAAGTCGACCTTCGGCATGTCAGTATCTACCACGATGAATTAGCCCATTCCATCCAAGACAGGCCAGCGGACGTGTTGCCATTGGTGCGTTTGTGAATTGAAAAGTCTTTCCCTATAACCGAACTTTTTTCAGTTTGAAAATGCAGTGACCAAAGTCGCGCGAAACATTCTCTACCCTTTAGCAGCCAACTCGATGGATCGAACAGAAGCAGCGGCTGACGCAATCCCAAAAGTTCAAATCACGGTCAAATCGGGTCTCAACCTCCTTCAGGTCCGTGAACTCACTGCGAATACCATGAACAAACTTGTGCGGATGCCAGGAATTGTCATTTCTGCATCAGTCCTCACCTCACGAGCAACAAAACTTCACCTTCAATGCCGCGCGTGTCGATCGACGAAAATCATATACCCGCAAGCTGGTCTGGGTGGTCTCGCCAGTGGCTCGGATCGTGGATTGCCCCGCGTCTGCGATGCACCGGAACCCGAAGGACAGAAGAAGGACTGTCCACTTGACCCCTACCTTATCATCCATTCGAAATCCGCATTTGCAGACCAGCAAATTCTCAAACTCCAAGAAGCGCCTGACATGGTACCCGTTGGAGAACTTCCTCGACACATGCTTCTTAGCGCCGATAGATACCTGACCGGTAAGGTTATCCCAGGTTCTAGAGTCATCGCTTCCGGGATTTTCTCGCAATATCAGTCGGCGAAGAATGTGAGAATCCTCGAGATCCCCTTACATCACTTGCTAAGTGCTTTTGCAGAAAAGTGGGGGGACTGCTGCTTTGCGACAGTCCTATATCCGCCTCATCCATCTCGAATTGATGTCGCCTGCCGGTGCGGGAAGTTCTAATCCATTCGGTGCCCAATTTACGCCCCAGCAAGAAGAAGAGTTTGGGGAAATGTCGAGGAGCGAAGGTTTTTACGAACGATTCGCAAAAAGTGTTGCTCCCAGTATTTACGGAAGTCTCGGTATAGCCCAATCTTATCATGAGGGATGGAAGTCTAACTTACCTTGAATTTAGATATCAAGAAAGCCATTGCATGTCTATTATTTGGAGGCTCAAAGAAAGTCTTACCAGATGGGATGCGTTTACGAGGAGATATTAATGTTCTACTACTCGGTGATCCTGGTACTGCAAAGAGTCAGCTGCTCAAATTCGTGGAAAAGGTAAGCACTGGATGACTGAGTTATGAAGAGTGCAACGATGAAAAGATTTTTAGGTCGCTCCAATTGCGGTCTACACTTCAGGCAAAGGTTCTAGTGCTGCGGGTCTGACAGCGGCTGTTCAACGTGACCCCGTCTCCGTGCGTTTTCTGATTTTGCATTTTCACCCTCCACTCAAGGTTTGGTACCTCAGCGGGAATTCTATCTGGAAGGTGGAGCAATGGTCCTTGCGGATACGGGGGTTGTCTGCATCGATGAGTTTGATAAAATGAGAGATGAAGATCGAGTCGCCATTCATGAAGCCATGGAACAGCAAACTATTTCGATTGCCAAGGCAGGAATAACTACTGTGCTGAACTCGAGGACGAGTGTTCTCGCAGCGGCTAATCCAGTGTTTGGAAGATATGATGACGCCAGGAGTCCTGGCGAGGTACTTGGCTTTCTTTCCATTGTATTGAACAGTGATCTGACACTTCTTGACAGAATATTGACTTCCAGACAACGATTTTATCTCGTTTTGACATGATCTTCATTGTAAGGGATGAACATAACGAATCTCGAGATAAAGTGAGTTACCTCCTATTCTCCTTGAACCCTACCTCACGCCCCTTTCAGATGATCGCGAAGCATGTAATGAACATTCACATGAACCGACCCAATCTAAACGGAGATGAAAACGGCAATGCTATCGGGGAGATCGACCTTGACAAGATGAAGTCCTACATTGCGTATTGCAAAAGGTGCATATATATATCCAGACAGCAGAACGACCCCTGATATTTCTAAACCTAGCAAATGTGCTCCCAGGCTATCCGCAGAAGCCCAAGAGATGCTCAGTAGTCATTTTGTTTCATTGAGAAAGGAAGTACAAAAGGTCGAACAAGACAATGATGAACGAAGCTCGATCCCAATTACCATTCGGTTTGTTCACTTCCCTCGTATCACCGTCCTACGTTGATGTTAAGCATCTTTAAAACAGTCAACTAGAGGCCATCATTCGCATATCCGAATCTTTGGCCAAAATGACCCTGACACCTGTCGTCCGGAATCATCATGTCGAAGAGGCTATCCGTTTGTTCAAATTCTCCACTATGGATGCTGTATCCGCAGGCTCAGCTGATGGGCGCTCGCGTGGTGAGCTTAACGAAGAGATGACACGGATTGAACGCGAACTTCGCAGACGGCTACCTGTCGGATGGAGTACAAGTTATCAGAGTTTAATTCGGGAATTCGTAACGCAGCAAGGTTATTCAAGTCATGCCCTGGAGAGAACCCTGTTTGTTCTCGAAAAACGAGAAGTTATTCGCTTCTCTGGTCAGGTACATCCTCTCTACTGCGTTCACCTATTTTGTCCTCTGTTTGTTCAACATTTTTGTTCTATAGAAAAAAGTTGTGCATCGTGTCGGTGTCTAGTGCTTCTATCAAACTGTTCGCTTTTTTTCATTGCTGTCCATCTACATGTATTCTTTTTGTATTTTTTAATTGTAGTTTCCCAAGCATTAGGTGTCAAGTACTTCTTTCAACTATTCCTGACCATTCGATTTCACTGCTGTGAATTGATACCCAACCAAAATAAAAGCACCAACGGCCTGGTGTTAGTAATTTAAAAGTAAACAATATTGTCGCCCGCTGGATAGAGTGTCAGACTTTTACGAAGGTTGATCGGTCACTTACTGATCAAATTGTGACTTAAAAGTTGTATCACCTTCCTTTGCCTGTTCAACATGAGCGCGATGGAGACTGACGAGATTTCTGTCGTTCTACCGCCTACGACCACTTCTGGATTAGCTCTTTCGCTGTGAGCATTAACCTTGTCGAATCCAAAGCAAACCCTGTGTGCTCAGTCTCTAGATCAGCCATCCCCTACCGATTCTGAACATATCTGATCATTGGACAAGATCTAAACTGCAAAAGAATTCTCTAGATCCGTTTGGTGTGCCACTTCTCCGTCGGTGCATGTCTCATGTTCCTCATACTTTTTAGTCCTGGGGGCTCTGCTAGGAACACAAAATGGACGCGAGGTAGAAATCGTAAACACATTTGAACTTGCTGTCGTTGGGGATAATGAGTTGGTCGACCACGAATTCCTTGTCTCACGACGCGACCAATGTTTGAGATCCTCGTTTTACTTTCTTGCTTTGCCTCATCCAAACTATCTGCACAGATAAACAAGTATTTCCGTCACTCGAGTTCATAGGGTGGTACACTGTTGCTCCTCGACCAACGGCCAGACACATTACGTTACATGAACAAGTTCGCGTCAATAATCAGCGTGATCTACTCCCCAAACTAACCGAATCTCAGTTCACAGGATACTGTTCCACGCCCCTCCTCCTCGTTCTCCAGCCGAGCCTGGCATTGATCACCAGCTCTGATGTCAACGCACAAGCGCTGCCGTTTAAGGCGTATGAGCCCACCATTGAACTTAGAGATCGCAAATCGCGCTCTGTGTACATTGAAGTTCCTTACAACGTTGAAACCGGAGAAGCCGAACGCATCGCAGTGGACTGGACAGCAAGGGGCGGGGGAAGTGGAACAAGTCGTAAGCGCAATACTTCTCGCTGTCCACTCACTATGCTAATTCCTTGTGACAGTGGAATCGCATCTGCAAACGCAGCGATCTGCCGTGAAGATGCTACACGAGCGTATTCTCGTTCTGGTCAAATATGTAACAAACGTGATAGCAGGTATGCAATCTTGGAGTTCTTTTTTTCTTAATCCCATTCTTTGTATCAGGACAAGCTCGTCCAGACCATACCATCCTGCGCTCTCTTTCCGCCCTTCTTGCGTCCTTGCCAGCCTCAGAGAACAAGCACTTCCGGGAAGAATTCAATATTGTACATACTGGATTCTCCTATTCAACTCCATTGCCATAATTTTAACTTTTTTTCTTTCTTTCTTTTTGTCGCAGGAATATGGGGATGTTCAGTTGACAGCCTTCCTGTCTTCCCTCACCAAATCAACCAATATTCTCAACGATGTAGGTCTTGAATGATTGATTGCCCGAAATAATTCTTATTGATTTACAGCTTGTTGACAAACATATCGTGTTGACGACCGGGAAAGATGAGAGAGGAGGAGGACATCGCAGACGGATGGGAAGGCAAGGCGCTCCCGGAGATTGGGATCGCTTTCACTAGTTTCATCATCCATAGGCTATCATCTGCTTTGTACACTCCGCCGCACTGAGATTCCTTTCGTCTGTATTGAACCACGCATTTGGCACACTTAATATAATCATAAATCAAAATATTACTGACGGTGTTCGGCAGTATTTGGCCTCTGGTACGACACAAGTGCTATAGAATTTCATCTAAAAACATAATCTTTGAGATCGTGAGTTCATGGATGCAGTAATCGGCGACTAATCAAATTGCAACCAATGTTATTCTTCCGTCTATATAACGATACAATACATGGAATAACGAGGACATGGTGTCGTCTAATAGGATACAAGGTACAGACCATTAATGATGTATATCATTGACATAATAAATAGCAGAGGTTGGTTAACGGTGTACAAGAAGAAAAATGGAAGATAGATTCACTAGCGTCGTAAAATGGCGGAGATAAACACAAGAGGTTAGAACTGTCATTTTCCTTCCTTAGCTATACGATACTTGTTAATATGGTGACTCAGTAGATGGATCGTGAAAGCACGGACTGGGAGTAGCAGCAAGTGATCGGCTGGAGCTCCGGGAAAATAAGCTTTTACTGGAACCTGAAAAGAGGCCATTCATCCTCCCAGTTTCCTTGTCTTTCCGAGGGGAACCTTCGCTCGTATCGTCGAGAGAGTTGTGGCGGCTAGATGGTCGTTTGACATTAGTTTTTATTATATGCCAAAGAGTAGGCGCAGCGGAAGCATTATGATGATGCCCTCGCGTAGACGCCGGTTCTGGTAAAATGGATTTCAGACCAATGAGAGTGGGATCGGGTTTAGCTTGCTCCAAGGCAGAGTCCGCGGCTTCCAACTTGTGGATGATGTCCGATGACGGTGTAAATGAGGATGGAACCGATGTCGCTAGTGGAGTCGATCGTTCGCTAGGTGCATCACTGGGGCTTAAAATGCTGGATTCAGAGGTTGCTGGGGAAGACAATGAATGAATTTCCTGCTCTGTATAGGCCTCATTGATGACAGGCACTTCTGGGTCGCCTGCCCATGAAGGAATCCTGCCATGACGAGTGGAAGTCGGGTAATGATCCTCTTCCATCTCAAATACGCCACCGGAGGCTAGGAGAGCCTCGTCTTCTGCAGAAACTAAGTCTTCCAGCACTCGTCTCCTATAAACACTCGTTGTGGGAGAGTTGATCGTTGTAGCAAAGTCCCATGAGTCGATGGAGTTGGCTGATAGCACAGGCGGTATCACACGCCGCTCTTGCCGTTGGGCTAGAGGTGGAAGGTCCCCTGTCACGGAGAAGCATGAGATAGCGCGCTACATTGGGGCAGGTGACTGTCCTTACTCAGAATGGTATTGATGAGATATGATTGCTTTTTGGCTGCCTTGAAGAACGGCGTTTGTAAGAGCTCTTCAGCCGTTGGGCTGAAGACTATCAGGGGAGCAAAGTAAACATTCAGAAACCACCAACCGTTTTGAGGGATCCTTCACAAGGCAGCTATCAACAACATCCTTAAAGGCACGAGAGTACTTGTATACACCGCCTTCGCGGTCCAAGGTGGGGGGATCCTCTTGAATGCTGGAGTCAAAGGTTATTAGATGGCCAAAACTAAAATTATGGGATAGCCTACGTCTTGAGCAATACACGCTGCGGTGACTCTCTGGATCGAGGAGGGCGTCCTTGAGTCAACTCCAGCGCAGTAATCCCAAAACTCCAGATGTCAGAGGAGGAATCATATTGTTTGCCTTGTATGAGCTCTGGTGACATCCAACAAGGCTGAGGTGACATTGTGAGAATCAATGCTTGGGGTGTCAAAATGTACGACCCACCGTTCCAACAAACGACTTCCGTTTTCCAATCTTGGGCTTTGGCATCTGTGGGGGTGATCCATCGAAGACAGTGGAGCGTTTAGAAGATGCACCATTTGCGGACCCTGAGAGGGTCCTAGGGGGAGAGACAGCAGCTGAGGATATTACAGAGTATATTTTCGTAGATTGAGAGGTGGAGCCGATCCGTGAAGTGTCTTCAGTCAAATCAGCTGCTACGCCGAGATCACCAAGGAGGACCGTTCCGTCGTCGTCGATAAGGAGATTTGCTGCTTTGATATCTCTGTGAATGAAGCCGTTGATATGAAGGTAGCTGCAAAGAATGCGTGAAGTTCATGACCAAATTGGGGGAGGAACGACGAACTTCAACCCTTTGAGGGCCTGCCTCAAAATGCATCTAACCACATCCTCCTCCATGCCCCCAGGCCACCCGTATCTCATAACATCCGCGGCACTTCCTTTTTTCATGAGCCGAAGGGCAATATAAAGTTTGTGACCTTCCATCCACGATCCTCGAACACGCAAAACATTGGGGTGTTTTGAGAGTGACATGAGAGTTGTCTCTCGTTGGAGCAGTTGTAGCGAATGGGGTGGTAGGGAGTCAAGATCCAACACCTTGAGAGCACATGGAATTCCCTCTGACGCTTCAACCAAGCCGCAACCAGTCGGCGAAGATGGATGGTAGGTAGCAGCATAGACAATGGACGAAGCTCCGAACCCTATGGGTGCACCGATAGTGTAGTCTGAGGCACAGTCACTATTAGAGGGTGTCAGAGAAGTGTGATGTCTTGGCAGAAACAGAGGGCGCAAACCTAAACAGCTGCCATTCATCCTCAACAGCACCGATGAATTTCTTTGCTGTAGCCTTCATAGAGCCTTGAGCATAGGTTGGAACAGCAGTACCCTGTAGCAATGCACTTGGCGTAGAGGCCATATCGAAACGCCTCTGCTCGCTTCTTATATGGAGTTGAAGGTGGGTTTGCTGGATATTAAGGGACCAAAATAAATGGATCGAGGATGCCCGAAGGGGGGAGGAAGTCCGGCTTGGAGGGTCGGAATTCCTGAAGGAGAGACTTTATTTAACACGGTTTTAATCTGGTCCAACGGTGAATGATCGGTCTGGCGTGGAGCACATACAACTTTAGTAAGGTTGGGTTATTAGTTATTTCGGGCCGATGGCTACTTTTGCTTGAATTCTAGTTATTCTCTTGGCCAATTTACGGCGCTGCTGGCATGAGCGCTGTTCTCATCTCCATAAACGGGGAAAACATCAACAAAACGTGGAACTATTGGCATCCTTAGTATCATGGGTGTCAAAAAACTCTATGGAAGGCCCGCCGCTGGTTTCTCATGACTGTCTCCGCTCCTCACACAAGATTTTTCATCGGTCCGTATATACGTACTAGGTTTGGCCAAGAACGATTTGAGAACGATTCTTTTAAGGCTCATCTTCAATCCTATTGTCGGACCCTTGGATGGACAAGCTTCAGTTAAAGTTCATGAATCAATGCCATGAGCATCCAGGAAGCTTGTATTGAAATTATGTTGTTGAACACCGTTCAGAGTTAAACGTTAAATGTCCACATGTTGAAAGGCCCGGTGGCAAAGAGAGACAAAGGTTGATGTCACAACAGTCGTGACAGCTGGTACTCATCATCCTCACTCCATCATCCTCCGTCGCTCGCCTTGCCCCCGTTCTCCTGCCATCTGTTAGATGGCCCCGAAGCAGCCTTGTGCAAAATACCAATACGTCGTGACTCCCACAGGCCCAAAGATCCTACCTGTTGATGAACCATCCTGCAAGGACGAGGAGAGCCCAGCAGATTACAATGCTGGTGGTTATCTACCAGTCAAGGTCAACGACCTTTTCAACAATAATCGATACCGGGTTATTCGAAAGCTAGGGTGTGTGAACGTTACCTTTTATTGCCCATCTCTCCCTCATTTCTCTCCTTCGTTCATTCTAGGTGGGGCCATTTTTCTACCGTCTGGCTTGTGAAGGACACCCAGTTCGTATCATCTGTTCTATTTGTAATTCTCTCAACCTCTTACCTTTCAACCCCTCAAGTACGCAGCGCCACTCCGCTCTCAAGGTCGTAAAATCTGCTGGGCGGTATGCCGAAACGGCCCGAGACGAAATCAAGCTGCTCTCTCGTGTGTCGGCTTTCTCCCCAACACATCAAGGCAGAGCACATATAGTCTCTTTTCTTGACTCATTTTCACACCAAGGCCCCGAGGCATCCCATGTCTGCATCGTATTCGAACCTCTAGGAGAGAACTTGCTCGCGTTGATAGAGAGACACAAGAAGAAGGGGGTACCTCGAGCTCTGGTTAAAGTAATAGCCAGGCAAATACTCCTCGGTCTGGAATACCTTCATGACGAATGTGACTTGGTTCATACAGACATCAAACCGGAGAACATCTGTGAGTGTTTTCTCACTTTTGCTTCCCCACCATCTCTTTGCGGTCATTTCTTGCACGTCTATGCCTTCGGGTCCACAAAGTGACTCGTCATGGCTATCATCATTATCATCATTCCGACCGCTGTCCTTATCTGAATACTGATCTCCATTTAGTAATTTCTATTCCAGACATCGAAGAGCATATCCACAACGAACTCTCACAGTCGCCAACCCCGACTTCGCGCCGTGTTGGCGTTCCATTGCCCGTCAAGACTCGCGCTGGAGTCTCAATACCTCTTAACCAGCAACGAACTCGGAGACAGGTAACGATTTTTGACTCACAACCGTTGGCCAGCCCCGGCAGAAGCGCTGGCGGAAGTGCTCATGGACATTCAAGTCTCAGTATGAACACTCGCCCTGATAACCCTGGCAGTCAGAATGGAAGCTACTTCGCTCAAATCCACATGTCAAGAACAGGCTCAGGTTATGTGGCTCATTCCAGTGGGACGGTAGCCAGCTTGAGTTCGAGTGCGCCGAAGGTACCCAGCGGACTGTCATCTTCGGCGCCTAGGAATGATCCGGCTTTCCAACAGAAAATTGGTCAAATATTTGCTGCCAAAGGAATCTCGGCTGTTCCGTCCCGAGTCATCAACTCTCCATCGACTTCCTCATCGTCATCTTCCATTTCATCGGTTCTGGCGTCGACCACTGCTGGATCAAGCAGCATCGTCAGTACCCCGCCGACTTCACTCTCGCACTCGTTAGGTAACGCTGTCATGGAATTCATGGGGACTGGGAATTTCGAGACCGAGTTGAGGACACACCCCAACATATCGCCTCCTGGCAAGAGCTCCGAGGACGATGAAAGGTGTGGATTGCTTATGCCGTCAAAGCAGGCCAAGAAAGGCGTCGATTTGGAGAGAGAACTCAGTTCAGCAATCTCTACATCATGGAGGGCAACCGAGAAGTCGTCGGCATCGTGGAAAGAAAAGGCTTCTGCTTCTTACAAATCAACTTCCAGTCCTAACAAGGCCAGCAAACAACGGAATTCTGGCCACACTCGCTCCCATTCTGGTCTGTCCAACGCAAATTTCTGGAAGGATCCAGGGACGGCCGCCCTGGCACCTGCGATTCTTGTTAACGCAGTCGTCGGCGCTGGCGGGCGGGAAGACGACTTTTCCAAGCTATCTACACTCGGCCTCAGCAATTCGAATTCTGAGAACTCGTCCGCAAGCACCACTCTCGTGAGGCCTTCGCCCACCAGTACTCCTCTCCCCATCGCCAAGAAATCACCATCCCTATCGAACGGTGTTAGCAAATTGATCCATAGCACTTCTCGTCTACTCTCTGACGAATCACCTCCAAATGATTCAACGACCCGTAACGACATTAGAGATACCCCCTCCAATCCTTCCAATTCCCAAAACCTTCCTCTATCACTCCTCACGCAAACTGCTCCCTCAAGGGCGTCGCCAACGCCTTCACCCTCGAAACGGGCCGTGGTCCGTGCTTCTCCTCCTCAGCAAGTCTCTCAGCTTTCCGCTCATATGCATCTTCACAAGCCTTCCATACAATGTGATTGTTCTGACGCCTCACATCATCATTCACATTCCCGTTCCAATATCAAATCGCGCTCGTCACGGTTGGTTGAACATCCTCCTATCTCTGTTGGCGGTGCTATTCCATCAACATCAGTCACACCTACTCCAACGTCTCCAACTCCTACCGCCCCACCACCCACACCAATTGATCCGCCGTCAATATCCGCCCTGATTCCACCACCCATCCCCAATTCCAGTCCTAGCATCTCAGAAGCTCTCCCAACCCAACCCCGAATGCTTCCCCAGCTGATAACACCACTTGATGATAGACCTTTACCTCCTCCAATTTCTGTCAAGATCGCCGATCTCGGGAATGCCACTCCTTCCAAGAAGCACTACACGGAAGATATACAGACTCGTCAATATCGTTCTCCAGAGGCTATCCTTGGTCGCCGTGATTGGGACGCGAGAGTCGATATCTGGAGTGTGGCCTGCGTGGTACGCAGAATACTGTCTTTTCATCTTCGAACACGTCTTGATTTATTTTCTTCATTCATAGATTTTTGAGTTGTTGACCGCAGAGTACCTGTTTGACCCCCAAGGTCAAGGGGAGCTCTTCACCAAGGACGATGATCATATGGCACAAATCATTGAACTACTAGGCGACTTCCCCCTCGAAGTGAAGATGGGTGGCAAGTACAGCCGCGAGCTTTTTGACCATTCAGGTTGGTGCTTTGTGATATTTCGCGAGCAAATGAATCTTGCTGACTAGGTTCAATTTTTTTTTTTAACACGAAAGGTGCCCTCCGCTATATCCGAACCTTGAAACCATGGCCACTCAAGCGTGTCATGGTCGAGAAATATCTCTTCTCCGAGGCCGACTCCGCCCTTCTATGCGATTTTTTGGATCCAATGCTTGCCATCGATTTCCAAGAACGCACCAATGCGCGTGATATGAAAAATCATAGATGGCTAGAACCCACAAAGGACGACGTCGTTGTCACGGAGTGGTAGATTGTATCATCAGCGTTTGGCTGTATGCATAAGCATTTTTCCTTCTCTACAAATCATGACGTCTGTCCCATGCTTAACGTTGCTATATACCTAGACATTTCCCGTTTCTCCCTCTAGATGTGGCGCCACCTATGCTTTTTTGCAAGCTTTCTGGCCCTGATTTCACCCCATGTTGTCATACTTTATTCTTTCCTTATGTCCTTTCCCCCCCTTTCCTATCCTTTTTTCCTTGGGCTATTGCTGTTGTTTCCTGTTTCTCTGTCTCCACCGCATCCCTTCATCCGACATACCCTATAGACTTCTCTTTCTGCCGAGTCATTGTGCAGAAGTTTTTCATGAACTTTTCTAATTGTTTATACGTATCCTAGTTTCATGTGCGGCATATTTTTTGGTTTTATTTCATCTGGCCGCTTCTTTAACGTTATAGTACGTGCTTCATGGACAACATTATTGTACAAATTTACCCCTTGGTACCAATATCAATAGACTATCCCTTCAAACGCCATACCCGAGAGGACTGAATCCTCGAGAGAGCAGAATTTCTGACCACTGAAGCTAGCATTACAATGGTGTTCAAAAGATGGTGTCATTCTGGATATATGTACGTAGCCATTCTGAGATAACCAACCTTGAACACAAGTGGACGGGTTGGGGCTTTAAATAAAATATATGAATTGAAAAGTATCTGTTTGTCCATCCAGAAGGTGCCAATGTTCAGAAGCTCTCCAGCATCCAGCCAGCAAGCCCCTGCATAAAGCCAATAAACAAGGTCCGTTCGGAAGGGTAATATGGCGAGGGGTATTGGTGAGTACATCCTGTATACCTGGCAGGCTAATAGGGATAAAAAATAAATGCACGTTTTTTGCATAATGGAAATCAAAAGGAAGGCAACTAGAAACGAGCGGACAAAGCACAACCCACGACCAACCCAGCAAAGGTGCTCAGCAGAGCGACAAGGCTCGCGGGACGCGTATGCCCCGCAGAACTGCTGCCTGTGGGAGATTTTCCAGTCGAAGCAGGGGCAGTGGTAGTGACGACCGATGCTATGATTCCAAATTAGCGCCTAAAGCCTAGCGGGAGAAATCCAAAAATTCAACGAACCGGAGATGGCAGCAGAGATGGCGGGTAAGTGAGTGTTGTTGTCATTTGTCTCAATGTATGCGTCGGCCATAGGTAGTTTGAGACAAGAAACAACGGGCTCAATCGTGAAAGGCGGATTGTGGGCCAAAGCATCAGGGAGGATGTAACCAGTGGCAACTTCAACGGTCTGTTCGAAGAGATCATGCTCAAGAACGATGAACCCGGAACTTCTTGTTGTGGCATTGCCAATGATATCTTTCCAGTTTTGAAGGACTTGTTGAACAGTGACAGTACCAGCATGGATATTGAAGTCTATAATATTTTCAGTCATGAATTCCTTCCCATCCCGTCTCGGTCCGGACTTACCACCAGTATCGAAAGTGGCAAGAGGAGTGATGCGGGTCCACATTACAGGTGTAAGCCCCATGGCAATTGAGATCGCTCGAACACGATCGCTGATGGGAATGACGATTTAAGATTTACTTAGGAGAGGACAGAGGAACTTACTCGATGTCACCGAAAGGTGGACGCATCATGTTCGGCGTAACTCCAAGGACATCCTTAATCACCTTCTTACTCCATCCGAGCTCGGCAATGATTTCCTCGTTGGACAAAGTGGTGAGTGCAGGGTGACTCCAAGTATGCACTGCAATTTGGTGTCCACCCATGTATTGTGTCTGCAAGATGGAAGGGAATGAAATCACACGTGACCCAACAACGAAGAAGGTGGACTTGAGCTTCTGTTGATCCAAGTACGAAAGCAAATTGGAGGTATAAAACGAGGGACCGTCGTCGTAAGTCAAACCCCAGTCCATTGCAGTAGGGCATTCGGTGATATCTGTGGAACGTGTGCAACCACCACAAGTCCACCAACACCTGGATGAATCGGCGACTGCTGCGGTATTATTTGGGCACCCACCTATTAACCAAATTTTAAAGATGGCCACTATAAATAGGTCAAGGAACGTACCTGGATTGGTGGGACCAAACCCTGGGATTTGAATACCAGTATCCTTTACGTCCTGGATCCACTGTTGAACCTCAGGAGAGTCAATTGGGGGTGGGACATCAAGAAACGGATAATTCGAAGGAAGCAAAGTTGCGGCTACGAGAACATTGTGTCAGCGATCAATCCGGAGGACGGAACACATGGCAGCCAATTGTACGCCAGGGAAAAAAATGCAGTCCCACCATTTGGCAGAGCTGGAGCATTTGGAATGTTCGATGGTGTCGTCCCCGGAACAGCAGTGGTGGCCAATGGCTGCGTTGCGGAGCTGGGTTGGTTCGAAACGATCGCGGACAGGGGCACCGCGGTTGGGTTTGTGGCTAACAGAGAAACGCTGGGAAGTGTGGTAGGGGCCAAGACTGTGGCAGAGGCAACGGAACCCGACGACCCTGTCGCGGTTAATGACACCTGGCTTGGCGAAGTGGCTTGGCGTGCGCCGAGAACGCTGTTATACCTGCGGTCGACATGGTCGACATGGGCAGCGACCAAGATGGGGACGACAGCGAGGACGGCAGAACGAGAGAATCTCATGAAGGGCGGCAACAAGGAAGGGAGTGTGGGAACTAAACGATGCCCTCCCTATTTTCACCAAATCTAAAAATATAAATGCCTCGTACAAAGTCTCGTACAAAATACCATTACACTCGGGCTTTCTTGCTTCGCGGCTTTTCCAAGTCAATCTCTTCCGCGTCATCCTCATCATCGTCCTCCTCTTCAGAGTCTGTGATGTCTTCTTCATTGACGTTGCCCAAGAAATATTCAATCGCCTCAGGAAATATTTCATTTGCAATCACAACACCGATCTGCGCAATATTAAAATAGCCACAGGCTAATTTGGGTAGGACCAAACATACCTCAGACGGGTCAGCTGAGTGTTCGAAGAAGTTGAAGAAACTGCCGGGGTCGGCAATCTCATCCTCATCTTCGCCAAGCTCGCGGGGGTAAACTTTGGTGAGCGCCTTTTCAGGTTCTTTCCAGTTGATCTTATTAGCCTGCATGCAAGCCATCACTAAACATATTACTACGACTTGACTGCATCGAAAACATACCGAGATATCGACGTCGCGGTCCCAGTGGAAATCAAGCATCGACTCGGTGATACCGTTCTCGTCTGGAGTGTCGGTCTTCGCGGCAGGAGGAGGAACGTATTTGTATTCTTTCTTGAGAACTAGGTCGTGGAAAAACTGATTTTCTTTGAAGTGCTAAAATAGGCAGTCTCAGTCGCTCTGCTCATATCTACACCATGATTGCTCACGAATTCAATTGTGAAGCATCTGTGTTCGTTGGGGTCTTTCTCAACCCAGAGATCCTCAAGAAGGTTGAGTGCACTCTGGTCCGCGTTGTGCTGGGCATGATACGCGAAGAGACTGTGGCGAATGAGGGCGTTGGGCCAGAAACCAGGGATACTTTTAACAATCTCCCGGCGCCTTTCATACACGGGCTTCAAAGCGGCTTGAGCCTGACGTTCTAGGAAATAAATCGGGTTTACCAATACATAGGTCGTTGTTTCAGAGAGAAGACATACCGAGAACGAGCTCAACGCGCGCAAGATCGCGTTGGATCTCTTCCAACTTTTTTGACTCCTCCTCACCAACCACCGAACTTGTAATGGGATGCTTCTCATCCACCGCACCCGGAGAGCCCCTTTTCGTCCCTTTGGCCATAACGATGTCTTTTTGGGTTTTTTATGCAGCAAAATAGTCTTAGTGAGGGTTTGGAAAAGAGGTTTCTCCTACAAATTGATAAAAGGATCAAAAAGCTCAGGGTCACGTGAGCGTCATAAAGTGCAAGATAATTGGTCTGCCGGGCGCCAGTGCTGCGGCAGAATAGTATATATGCGATGCCTGGTGATTTTTATCGCAATGTTCAACTTTCAAGCAGATTGATCATGAGATCGAATCATGTAATAAAAAATCTCTCAACCAAAAATCACATCAATCTACTCTCTTTCTGATTGTACCAAGCTCGACTTCCTCGACATTGCTTTTGGCCCGCCTCCTGCCACCACCTAACCCTTTCGAGTGTTTCCAACTCAGTTCAGCTTGGCCGTTCAGACCTTTGCCGTGATGGCCAGAGCGATAGCCAGGTCCGGTGTAATAGATAATGTCCGTAGGTGGGTTAAGACGAGGCCAGGCAACGTAGTCGATCCCATGAATGAGAATGAACACCATTGCAATGGCGAACAGGAAGAACCACAATAGGAAATAGTAAAACAAAGAATAATCTAATCGTGACGGTTAGTTTCAGCTCTTTGTTAACATCGAGGAAACGAACCTGATGTACGCGGCAACGTTAGACCCGCGCAGATCATAAAAAGCGAGAATGAAGCGATAGCAGGCATCTACTACAATTCTTGAATTCTGCGAAAATGAAAGAAAGTAGGCACTTACAGAACGGGTTATCAGTGGACGAGGGTCATTAATCAAGAAAAGAGAGAGAGATGGGTTCTTTCTCGGTATCCATGCTCCTGTGACCAAATCAAAACCATCCTACAAAGGAAACCACCAGACCGAATCAGTGAATCAACAGGTAGAGTCAAGTGCATTGGTGTCAAATGTACCTGTCTTGCTCCATCGAAGAAATTATTCTTCAGGTACCTCATTATAGATTTGTAACCGTCCTCCAGGACGCCCCTTCGGGTTCGTGTATTGGTTCGAGTGAAATCTGACTTCAAAGCACCTGAGCCACCATATGCTTTTGCGATGCTGTCGGCATGATCAGCCCACACTATAAACTGTTCGTTATATATGGAAAGGGTATATAATGACATGAACTCACACTCTCTAAATTCCTTGCTAAACCCCTCGTAGTCGTCAATGCCATCATCTGGAGATAATATGCCTAAATCCCTGAGTTGATTATTGAGAGTATATTTGGCGAGAGCAGCCTGAACGACATTGGTACGATCAAGGTTGTCCATGCAATTCGTTCGAACGACCCCCGTTTGAATTCTGTTTGGTGCGCTTTCGGACTGGCTAATCTGGAAGTAACTTTTTGGGAGTCAGAAACCGGATATCGTAATGTGCAAGAACCTTACCCATTCTTGTCCACATCTTCCTTGATTTGGTCAATAAGGACACTGATACGATCCCAGCGCATATTTCTGCATTCTGCGTGAAAGTCGAAGTATTCATATTTGACATCGGGCAGGTTCAACTTGGGAGGGGGGTGGGGTGTCATTGGGTAGTACAAGTGGATAAATTGGAACTTCAAAGCCACACCTCAGTAATCTGGCGCTCGTAGGCCTCTTTCACCGGTTTTTCGTAACCTCTTTGATTGACAAGGTTGACCAAAGATTGTTGACCATAAACCTTCTTCAGGTTCGTGAAATGTATTTGCGTGGCGTTTCCCTGAAAGAGCCGGCGTCAGTCTATTTTATCTCTGATGGCAAAGAATTGAGCCATTGTTGCAACATACCGTGTCCTGGAGGTCCATAATCTGCAGATCTGGTTTATACCTTAAGGTGTTGATTTCAGACCAGAACACAGGTACGCTTCCTCGAATTTGAACGAAGCTTAACTTCGTCACGTAGTTGTCGTCGTTAGCGCGCGCTGACCCCGGAGATGTCTGGGCCTCTATGAGAAGTATCTGCTCTGACTCGTTGAAGTTGGCGACATGGCCACTGTGATCAATCCCACGTCTGAAATAACGCGTGCCGGCACGGAATCGCGAACGACGACTAATAAGAGCCAGAACCATGTGTCGGCCATGAAGGAAGGTGGGTTTTACTTCAAATGCTGCAGAGCGGTTGTAAGTGAAAGAAAATAATTAGAACAGCAGCACATACTCCCATACATGATGGGCAAAATGAATGACCCATACTTCACGAAATTTGAGAAAAGGTTGTCAAAAGAGAATTCGAGGCACGTACTGCAGCCGTTGGGTTTGAAGATGCAATGTCGATGAGTTTGGTTTGGAGATACCTGATCGAAATAAGGTGAGCTACATATCTTTGGCAGGATGTTCGATTTCACCTATTCCAAAAGAAACGATCGTCAACCTGCAGGATGCATCGTAAACATTTCTCAAAAACTAGACAGTAATACCGTGCGTACCACCTCCCAGAACGACTTCCCGGCGTCACTCTCTTCTGTGCCCCGTTGTACTTGTAACCGACGCGTCAAATCCCATGTGTAAGAGAAGAGAAAATTTCCGCCATTCAAATGAGAGCGCACAAGACCTAATAGATGAGATTCCACGGGATGGGGGGGGATATAGGTCGACACGATACCCAGGGGAAGGATATCGAATTCTGTTGCTCGGTATATGTCGTGTCCCATGAATTGAGTTTGAAGAGCCCTTCCAGTTACAACAATTACATATTCAGCTGTGGGTTATGGTAAACCAAGAGAGAGAATGTGAAAAGGGGGTGAACTACACAAGGTCAACGAAATTAAACCGAGGATGCCATAAATTGGTTTATCCGATCTTTGCGCAGCATAAGGAACGGTGTATTTAGGTGCTAGGAGATACTCATTAGTATATATACTTCACATGACAAGCGACTCACAGTTCAAAACGATGTCCCCAGAAGACCGGTGTATCGTCAGAGATTGAGCTTCGCCTTCCGGCACGAATATATAGGTGTCATTACGTTCGCTGTATCTGCGGTGAAATAAGTATTTGATTTGCGGGGTTATAGGGGTATACTGACAGGGTATATCGCTGGTACAAAGGTCGCATTGTAGTGGTTATAGAGAACTTTGAATATCCTGGTATTCCTGGGTTGATGTGCCAAAGCTGATCTGAGTCTGAAATGTTGATGCTGAGTTCTTGGCAGGCAGCTTTATTAGTTCTTCAATAACAGCTCCAAGAAAATGAAGCTCACCCCGGAGCTCCTCGCTCAAGCTTCCTCGCAACTCAATCCCATAAAAGAGCGCCAGCTTGACCTCAGAGGTTAGAAGATCCAGTCGTCGTGTTCGAACTGCTCACACAACCTCGTCAGGCTACAAAATCCCTGCCATCGAAAATCTGGGAGTTACACGGGTACGCGTTCCCCATTACTGAATTCCAGTATCTCAAATCTAATTCCATCCATAGGATCAACACGATGCCATAGATTTCACAGACAACGCCATCATCACGCTGGGCAATCTTCCCTTGCTCAAACGCCTCCACACGCTCCTACTTGCGAACAACCGAATACAAAACATCTCGCCATCAATCCACCTCTCTGTGCCAAATCTCCATACGCTCGTGCTGACGAACAACAATGTATCCGAACTTGGCGATCTTGAACCCCTCAAAGAGCTCAAGCACCTCCAATATCTATCTCTGCTTGGAAACCCGGTCAGTGAAAAAAAATGGTATCGCGAATGGCTTGCCTGGAGAGTTCCTGGGCTAAGAGTTATCGATTTTCAGAGAATTCGCGATAAGGTGCGCTCCGCTGCACCTTCATTCGCCTTGTAAACGTCTCAACTCCTCGCTGGATATTTTAGGAACGTGCTCACGCGAAATCGATTTTCGTAACAGCCGAAGGCCTCCCAACTGCGCTTGCGACTACGATATCTACGACTGTGTCCGCTAACTCTACAAAGACTATCCTGACGATCGACGAACCAAAGGCGGCACCAACAGCAGGAAAAGCTGGTCGCCTCATGTCAAAAGAAGATCAAGAGAAAGTCAGAGCTGCGATCGCGAAAGCAACTTCCATAGAAGAAGTCAGGCGATTGGAAAGGAGTTTGCGGGAAGGCTATGTGCCGGAATTGGACTCCGTAGGTGCTTAATGGTGTATATATCGAGTTGAACATTGTACTACCAAAAAATGTTGGTGGCGCACAGTTTGTTTCCTGCCACTACAAAGACCACCTTACTAAATATGCTGACTTCAGACCTTCTATGAGTGTTCAATAACCCTGTACTCCCATGTTGCCGATCCACAACCCATGGAATCCCAGAGCAATAACAGCAGCAAGGTTGGCGAGTGAGCTTATCCCATGCAGCATGCCAAACCGACGATTTAAGGCTTTCATATCAGCAGAAACCTGACTCGTAGCAATGAGTATTGAATGTGTGTTCTCAAATTATTAATAAAATCTGTACCCCTGCTTCATTGTAGAGCTTTCCTTCTTCTTTCTCAAGTTTGTGTCGTTGAAACATAGTCCTTTCTCAAATGTTAGCAACCTCACGCTGCAGGCGGTCTAGTTCTTTAAACGCACTGGCTCGTTAATGGCCCAATTACGAAATAGTTGAGGGCTTGTGAAAATAGCACCGTCCCAAGGACGTACATTTGAGCAACGTCGCCAATGTTAGACCGTGCCACCAAGACATCAGGGTGCTTGAGAATCCAGGTCACCAGGAGGCTAGAAGAGAGAAATATCGAAAGAACAAAGTAAATTGGAAATGTCTTGTGTTGCAAAGCGCCAAATTGGTGACGAGCTGTGTAAAAAGGTTCATTCCCTGTTCTCAACCGAAGATTAAAGGTAACCCACGGAGTGTTTTGTACGCAATGACACCTATGGAGCAACTCTAGATAAATAATGCCCGATGAATTTAAGCAGAAATATACCTCCGAAGAATGATATCCAAATCGCTGATAACAATTCTTGTGAGCTTCGTTTCGTGGAAATGATGCATAGACCAACACATTCCGAATAGCCAACCATATCCAATAAGATAAAGACCATTTATGTTTATCAACTTGGTCAATGTTGCAAAAGTTATCACGTCGACGTTAGCCATCTCAGAGATGATTGTTTAAAAAAAAGATGTTTGAAGCAGGTGGTGCTTTGATGGTGGTGGTTCAAGATCAAAAAAGGCACTCTGAGAAATAAGACACCTCGGTCCTCGGCTACAACAGCATCACAGCATCATTAACACAGGGCGAACATCGCTTGGGAGTAAAGGTTGTAGAAAAATGTTAGGTCACAGGCTTATGTATGGAGTTCTGGGGCATACTTTTCCTTGGAGGTATCTATAGCAGAATAAAAATTCCCCATGGGTCGCTTCTAATATAATATACCCCAGTGAACTTTTAAATAGTATTAACCAATGACTAGTTTTGCGTCTGCCTCGTTGAACTCGTGCTGTGGAACTTCGAGATTCAACTAAGCGGGAGAGAGAACTTGAGGTGGTGCATTACAGGTAACGAGGGTGAAGACTTACAGGAGCTGGACCTTTTCGGGCGCGACCAGCTGTAACAAAAGATAAGCAAAATAATTAATGATGAAGAGGAGAGACGAACAAATATCGTAGTGAGATCCATGACAAGGGCAGAACCTGGAGAGAAGTGAGCGGGCAGCGGGAGGGATAAACAAATACCTGAGAGACTCACCAGCCTCCATAGTCACCGGCTTCACCAATGGGCACACACCCCAGATGGGTACAGACGCCCAACATGACAAGCCACTCGGGTTTCTTGACACGCTCTTCGTCAGATTGAGGGTCTCTGAATGACTTCCAGTTGGCAGAGCGTGCCTCCTCGATCTCAGATTGAGTTCTGTGGCGAATGAAGACCGGTTTGCCACGCCACTTGATGATGACGTTCTTGCCCTCTGGAATGGTGGAAAGATCGACCTCGACTTTTGCGAGAGCGAGGACATCAGCGGAGGCAGCCATGCTCTGCAGGAACTCTGACACGGTGGACTTGGCGGCAGACGCAGAGATGACACCCATTGAACCGACCATAAAGTAGGAAAGGGCACGATTGCTCTCTGGGTTGGTGCGATAGGCAGAGTAGTCTGGAACTTCGTGTTTTACGGCAACAGAGGTGTGAATAAGACGGTGCTGACAGTTGGAAGGTGAAACTATAATTAAGAGAAAAATGAGAAAACCTGGAAACCCGGGCAACAGCAGAAGGACTGACCAGTCGTGAAGGTCTTGGACACCAACCCCGATGAAGTTTGCGAAACGCCTCCGGCCCATCGCGGGGCAACGTCTGAACGAATGCCTGGTTCTGAATGACCATGGCTATGAGTATCATGGGGTGCCCTGACAGCGAGGTTGAGCAGGGGACCATAAGGAATACCGCTGGGAAGGGTCCGGACAGAGGGGGTAAGAGTGACCGCCTTTTTGACGGCTTGCAAGGTAGCCATTGTGGTGAAAGCTGAATAAATCTTCACGTTTATGCCCTCAGCCGGAGTTTGCCGCACGCACGCCGTTCCGTTCCGGTAATGCCCCGACTGCTTTTATACAATGAAATGTTTTTTTGCGACACTGATGTACAACATTGCTTCCAAGTAACATAAAATCTATCTATGGAATATTGATGGCATAATGTACTTTCTTTATCTAAACTGTCTCCACATGCTTCTTCAAGCAGCCCATAACAAGACTCTTCGAGAAAGCTGGGAAAACCTCCACCCCGCGCTGTCCAACCAGACGTCGAACCTGTGTGGGATAGTCGGTGATAATGCCATCAACACCCCAGTCAAGCAGTTGTTCTACGATATTCAGGCGATTGACCTTTTTTTTTTTTTTGCATTTAACGGTATGGACGACGCGAACACGATTCTTGATAACTCACAGTCCATGGCTTGACGGCGACCCCCAGCTTGTGTGATTGTTCAATCATCTCCTTGGTCGCAAAGGGTATGTATCCGGGGAAGGCTGGATCAGTGCCAGCCGCGACGGCCTCTGGTGACAGAATGCCAGCCTTGATGGAGCGAGCTGCATATGCAAGTTGTTCCCCAGTGGTGTTACCAGGAAAGTCGTCGGGGCGAAGCCCAGCGAGCCACTTCGAAGTCGTATTATTGGGTCCGAACATAGTTGTACTAAGAAATCGGACGGTCAGAATCGTGTATTCAAACTCCAAGACAAGCACACACGGGCCAATCAATGCAGAGGTAGTAATTTTTGGTTCAAGTGCCTGAGGGCGTGTGTAAGTATAAGAACAAGCGCAGCCAGTAAATGTGACGGATTACTTTCATCCCAACTAAGGTCCTCCAATCGAAACTTTGGTACTATGGGTAAGTTAGACTTGCCCATTTCTTGCAATCAAAGGACGCTTACTGTAATCTTCGACAGTTTATAGCCACTCGTTGCGAATGCCTTGTGCTGCAGGGTAACGAAGTCATTGACACCTCGAGTCGCAGTGACCTCCTCGGGGTTAATTTTAGACTCAATATTCCACTCGATGACATGCTTCGGGTCAACGCATTGAGCAAACTTGAAAAGCTCGCCCAGAGTCGAAATCTTCACGCCGGGATATTTCAGTTGCTGGGCTAAAGCGACCCCATCAATTTTGACCATTTCTTCCCCAAAAAAGTTCTACTACTCACGGTAACCCGGCAGACGTTTTGAACCGCAATCCAAGGTCTTGATCTGGGCTAAGGTAAGATTTACTATATGTTTTCCAACATAAGGGAAATCAGGATCATGTGCGAACTAACCAGCTTAGATCGTTAAGTTGCTTTACAAAGTAAGGAAACCATACCGCAGGTTTTGTGTCGCTACATTTATCAGTAGAGATCCCTTCGTCGTGCCAAACTATGACAACGCCGTCCTGTACGTCGGTGATTTAGAAATATTTAATAATCAACAAAGAATGATCCCAGCACTTACCTTCGTGATTCCATTATCAAGCTCCAGAGTAGTAACACCGTCGATCAGGGCCCTTGTGGTTTTCAGTTTTAGAATGGTTAGAGAAACACATCTCTGAAACATACAACGCGAATGCTGGAAGGGTGCTCTCGACCATTTCGCCTCGACTACCCCGATGTCCCTATATTCCCAACTTGGAGCGCGCTCGGTCTGAATTGGGTATCCCGTACCTGAACATCGAAATACTTGGGTTTTCTGGGTATTTCTGGAGCAGCAACGGTCAAAGCTGGGTTAACTGCTAACAGGACAAATGCCCCCCTCGAGATGGAGTAGAATGCCATTGTGAAAAATGAAACCAAGGTGAAGATGACGAGGGTGAGGACTGGCGCCGGAGAACGTCTCGCATGAGTGGCCTTGGGAGGATGAACTTGGCTGGTAGCACAAATTTTGCGGGCCATTTAATGTGTTGAAGTCCTCTTGGACGGGTACAACGAAGCAAACACTGCCCCACATCTTATTCGTAATGCCGAGTTACGTTCAAGCACGAACGTTCAACGGGATCAAAATTTCCGATGCAGACATGGGTAACTCCTGGCCGAGGGGAGCAACGTTGCTCTTGCGGCAGCTTCCGGGTTTGTGGGATTTTGGTAGCGAATCGAAGCAAACAGACGAGAAACAGATAGCACTATCTGTCTATCTGGAGATACTCTGGGCCTGCGGGGTTATCCTATATTGCTGGGATTGGATCAAAGAATATCTAACGAACGTGCTGGGTTTCAGCACCATCAAAATATGACTTACAAAATCACATAGCTTTGGTGGTGGAACACACGGTGAGTTGAACGGACTATAGTATATATGACATCTGGTAGAATGTCTACACTTGCCCATGAATGAGCCCATATAAAGCCCATAGCCCGAGTTCGCACTCCTTCCCACTACAACCGGTGACTGGAATTCTCGTTTCGAAGGTTCCAGTCAAGGAGTGTATATATGTGTCTGATACAGTGGCCACGGCAAGCTTGTATTACACTGATAAGTATATGGAATCCAGAGCCCAGGGGACTGCGTACCTCGACGGAAGCCGCGGTGCGTTAAGTAGTGGGCCCTCGTGCTGCTGCATAGTTCAGCGCGACTGATTGGATAGCGAGTTTTCATTTGCTGGTTCAGTCGTTTTGTGAGAATTGTTGGTAGTCTTCGATAATTTGTCATCGACGTTCGCAAGGCCAAGGTTTTCCCATTCGTCCTTTTCCATGAGGCCTCTAGGTGAGTGCACCTTCTCAGCAACCACATTATCCGGGTTCACAAGTCTAAGCTCACTTGTTCATGCGACAATCGAGGTAATCCCTACTCAGGTTTCTGCAGGGTGTCGAAGTGCTGCCATTTTCCTTAAGACAAGCCATGTATAACTGCATTTTATCTCGACATTCGCCTTGGGTACTATCAGCGGCATGGTCACGAAAGATGACTTGAAAACACCAACCATAATGGTCTAGAGGAAAAGATCCACGATCCGGCGCAGTGACTTTGAATCCTACATTGATTGAAGGGGGCCTTCCGAATGACATTGGCGTTCAGGTGAAGCTGGGTCGTGGGACCTTTCGACCGGAAGCCTTCCGGATACTAGGATCGTTGTTGTTCCTCTACTTATCTTCCCTTCTTCTTTTTTTTTCGCCTGTGGGTTGCAACTTTCGAACGGAACCCCGTATCCATACTGCGAAGATCTTATAGGACCAAAACAAAACAAGAATGGAGGCTGACAATGATCGCTGACTATTACGACTTCTTGCTCCTTGCTCGACCCTTTCCTTTGTTCTTCTCTAATACTTTCTCTTCCTCATCAGACGAGACATCGGACTCTAATCCCTCGTTCCCTTCGTGTTCATCCGTCCTTGGAACTACAGCTGTTCCCAAAGTTGCAGTCTGAGAGGAAGCTTGTCCATAGGCGAGATTATTTGCCGCATATCGATTGCCTTTGAGCATGACGATTTCCTTGAGCCAACCATTCTCCCTTCTGAGATCAGCTGCCTCGCGCTCTAGTTCTTCTGCCCGCCCTGTTAAATTGGACACTGATCTCTCAAGGGTAATTGTCTTGTTCTTCTTCTTGATTCGGAACCGCGCTGGATACATGTGGTTAGGTGAGGATGTCAATGTCAGATTATGACGGAGCTTTCACCAGATGCTGCCGTGTTCCGACGTCGTTTCTCATCTGTTATGTCATTACGTTCAGCCTCCGTTTGCTCGATCTCGGGTGAACTCGCAGTGTGTGAGCTAGCAACGGGCTGTATTTGCTGTCCCCATCTATTTGTTGTGGCTGGGACAAGGGGAGGAAAGGTTTCGCCTAGGAAAAGTTGCGCGCTTGTTCTGGAGGCGGCAGGATTCGAAGCGTAATAGCTGGGACCCGCAAGTGCTTGGTGTGATGGGAGTGAGTGCCAGGGAAAATCAGGAGTGGAGAGAGGAGGAGGTTGAGGAGTCGGCATGGACCTATGGTGGAGCAAGTTGCCATAAAACCCAGGCGCAGGATCCAGAGATGGATAAGGATCATGCATCATCATATTTGGATAAGCTTCATTGACGTCCCCTGCAGCGACGGCGGGGAATTGTGCTAATAGCACATTGTCCTGAACATCTGACGGTATTGAGGTTGTGGACGCAGAGACGCGGAGGGTGGGAGCATTGTACTCACTTATTCTGTTTCCGATAGCTGGGGGTCCGGTTCTGTTATTCGCGCTGGAATTAGAACGTGATCTATGGATGTTTCGAGAATTTGGAGGTGGTTCGCGATCCATGTCGAATGCAAAGACTAGACGTTCCCAATTTTTTAATTCTTGAGGCCCGGAATATAAGGAGGTAAGCAATGTAAGGCTGTCTGATGGCTCGCTTTTGAAACTGAGCATGCCAGGTGGTGAGGAGTTAATAATGGTTGGTGCACGCAGTGAGGAATTTGACCGAACTTCGATTCGCCATCGGTACCCAAGATTGCGACAGTTTGAGTGGGTAATACGCAAACTAACCCACATGAATTCTCAAGTCATGGCCTTTTGATGCTTTGTCCTGCATAGTTGCCACGCCCCGTTCCGTATTTCTCTATCCTAAGAGTTTCTAAGTGCCGAATTGCCATGGCCATGCCTCAAAGGCAGATTCTTGGCCCTGCACTGCCGGAAAATCCCGGCCCGAGGTACATAAGCGCCGTAATAATGGCTCAGCCATACTCCTCAACAACCATCGGTCAGACTTATGTCAAAGAACGCCGAGGGTGATAGCTTGAAGCTCAGACAATACGTATACGTATATCGGCAAATGCGAGTTGTTTCGGCCCGGGCTGTGTCAATCGCCATCATGTGACCTGGAACGCGTTCTTGCATTGTCAATGATTGAGGTCGCGAACTTTCAACTTCTCTTTACCAATGGCTAGCAAACCCAGTGCCACCAGGGCATCCTCTCGTACGAAGATCGCTTCTTCGATTCCAGCTGCTACACGGGTTACAAGAGCCCGCACAGCAACAGCCAAAAGTGCCACACCTTCAACCACTGAGGTTCCAGCTCCTGCTGCGAAGAAAGGGATCGCGAGGAAGTCTCCAGCTAACAAAGACGACTCTACAGAAGCCCCGACACCTCCAACTGTTAAAACAAAGGCGAGAGCTGCTCCCATTCGAAGGACAGGCAAGCAAACAAACGTTTCCACAGACTCAGAGAGAGAGCCGATCATGGTCCGTCTGGCTTTACACTATCTATTATCCCAAAGTTAATGATCAATTTAAAGGCCTATCTTAGGATTCGACCTCGTCTTGGGGATGAAGAACCAACTTCCTCTCCCTACCTAACTCCACTGTCCAATACAACTGTGAATATGACAGATCCTCAAGATCCCCAGAACGGTCGCACAAAGTTTCGCTTCTCAGCAGTGCCACCGTCATCGATCTATACTTTCTCCCACGTTTTCCTCCCCACCACCACACAATGTGATTTCTTCACCAAGACAACACTACCTCTGGTTCAGGACGTGTTGACCGGTCAAAATGGACTGCTCTTCACCTACGGTGTCACCAATTCAGGCAAAACATATACAGTCCAAGGAGGAACCCAAGCAGGAGCTGCTGGAATATTACCAAGGTCTTTAGACGTTATTTTCAACAGCATCGAAGGTTTACATGGCGATGGAAGAGTTAGTGTCATCTTTTCACGCACTTTCCTTGCGGAAGGCTCATTCTTGGTTCCAGTATCGACCGGTTCGTCTACATGGCATTGAACTCGCAGATGATATGGATTCCAAGGCACCCCCTACGATGCCCGAGCCTGCTCTTGCTGATGTTCTCGGATCTTTTGACAGCATCGCTGACCCCGAACTGGACATCGATCCAACTGTAGTCACAGTCGATCGCAACTATGAATACTCTATCTGGATTTCCTATGCGGAGGTCTATAACGAAAGGGTTTATGATCTCCTAGCCTCGGTCAAGGACGAGTCTGCAGAAGGGGGGAATCAGCGCGCGGCTGGTGCAAAGGGAATGTTGTTGACCCGACAAGCTTTACCCTTGAGACCATCACCAGCTGCCGACAATCCGGACTCCGAATCGCAGGGTAAATACATTGCAGGCCTGCGGCAGTTCCGGGTGCATAGCGCTTCCCAGGCCAAGGCAATCATTAAGCTGGGCCAACTGCACCGGCGCGTTTTTGGCACTCTAGCAAATCGCGAAAGTAGTAGAAGCCATGGTATGGTAATAATAAAGGTCGTCAGGGGACATAGAGGCGAAAGGAATGTACGGCAACTTTATTGTTTTCTTTTTTTCTTTTCAAAAAATAGAAAATGAATGGTTTTGCGATTCACAGGACCCAACATCACTCCAGATTTCTAGGTTGACCCTCGTCGATCTCGCAGGCTCTGAGCGAACCAAGCATACTCACACCACAGGGGATCGCTTAAAGGAGGCGGGGAATATCAACAAATCACTCATGGTCCTGGGCCAATGCATGGAAGTTATGCGTTCAAATCAGCGGAAACTTGCGGCCAGTCTATCCCAGGAAACTTCTGGCAAGGATGGCAGAGTCGATACGCGAGATGTCAAAAGGAATTTAGCCGTAGTGCCTTTCCGACACAGCAAACTCACGGAGGCTTTGATGGACTATTTTGTCAGCGATGGGAGGACTGTGAGTACGGTTCCCTCCATGCAATTAATCTTGCTGAGCATCAGACGGGTTCCAGGTCATGATTGTCAACGTCAATCCATATGACACAGGCTACGACGAGAACTCGCACGTCATGAAATTCGCCGCTCTTACGCGAGAGGTTTATGTTACACCAGCTCCTGCGCCACTCCAGCGAGTGCCTGTCGTAGGTCCTGGTAATCACCAAGGGAAGAAAATCAAACAACTTGGTCCATTGACATTGAAGGACCCTGAAATTATTCCTCGACCATATACCAGGAAGGTGAATTTCTCGATGGGTGGCTATGATTCTGGCAAGAAGCCAGTTGAGGCCATCCTCGAAGTTCGTGAAGGTAAATTTGATTAGTTCTGTCACGAAGTGTCTCACTGATGTTTTTGGCAGAGGATGAACCAACAGTAGAACCGGGCAAAGATGACGATGACGATGATCCCATCAATCCCTTAGTCGACGCCCTCTTTGATGAAGTCGAGAATTTACGCCTCCAGGTCAGTGTAATTATGTCTATGCCACAATTTATTTTTCTCATCTAGAGACAGCTTTTCGAATCCGAGATGAGGTGTGCCCTCATTGAAGCTGAAACCAGGGAAGAAGTTATGCGAGAGATGGAGGAGCGTATGAGAATCATGGAAGCGATGTATTCTCGCCGACTCATGAATGAGGTATTTCATAGAAGATCAACTCAAAGTGCAGAAGCTGATTGCGACTAGTTCGAGGCAAATGAGCTCAAGACTGACGCCAAAATCGACATGTTGCATCAATCTGGTCTTTTTGGAAGCCCCAACAAGGCAAATCGACGAGTAATTGTGGATGATGATATTTCTGAAGAGGAGGTTGACATTGAAATGAGCCTGGTAATTGATTCAAGACTCTATTAACGCAGTCCCCCCTTAAATTTTACCCCGCAGGTTCAATACGGCGAAGACGAGAACTCCGATGCGGGAGAAACTGGTCGCTCCATGTCATTGTCCCCTCTGGCAAAAAAAGGCAAAGCCAAGGCATTGGCATTCAAACCTTCAAGAAAATCTAGTGTTGTCCCACAAGCTATCATCGAGAAGCGCCCATTCATCTCAGATCCACCTATGCTTCCATCAGATACCGAGGACGCTGAGCTCACCGAAACAGAAATTGACGACGATGAAATAAGTAGTGAAGCTCCTTCAGGCACTACCACGAGCGACTTGGAGGACCAGGAAGAGGATGAAGAATATACAGAAGAGGAAGACGAAGAAGAGGAAGAAATCTGGGAACCAGCTGGAAACAAGACACCCAAGCTGAAGAAACAGGTTATGTTATCCCCCAGCGTCAGTCCATCCCCACAGCCAAAAAGGCAACAGGCAACGGCCAGTAAAGTTTCCACGAAGTACCCACGAATATCCAAGCTGGCTCAAGATATGGACGAGCTAAATATCAACGGGATTTCGACAGACGCCTCCGATATCATTCTATCCAAGAGCGAAAGAAATGACGAAGAGGGCGTTGGGACTGGCGGTTCTTTCAATCTCCCAGTTACCAAGAAGAAGATGAGGTAGGCTCTGAACACTATATATTGTCCCTGCATTGTCATTGAACTCTCCCCGCCGTCAGAAAAATTGGTAACAAGCCCGTTATCACTGAGGAAGACATCATCAAAACTACGTATGCTGTGGACAGAAAAGTATTCAAGGTTCAAGACGCTGGGCCTATTAGACGTCTCGGAAAATAGAATGCATGGGAAGTCGTCTTCTACCTCAGTAAGTAGAATATAATAGTTATATTGATCCTATACTACAACATGTTACTATAATATTTGTTTTATAAGCGATCCCTGGTGTCGCCAAGGACACGCGACCACTGGGACAAATAACGCGTCAACAACTTAACAACAACAAATTCGGCTCCGAACCTTTTAGCACTTATTTAAGGCTCGTCTCTAACCTTTGACGAGTCACTTGCCTTACCATGCCCAAAGTCACCGCAGACAGTGAACAAGCCGAAGAAACTTCCAGAGAAGTGGTCACTACAACTTCGCAGCTTTCGCGAAGTACTACACGACTCGCGGCTGGCGGCACCTTGACTGATATCTGGACAAAAAAGTCCTCAACAACGACGAAGACAAAAGCTGCCCAGTCAGTACCCTCGACTAATATTTTAGATGCAACTCAACTTATACAATCTTTTCTTTCAGAAAAGCGGTCGCGGTCGACGTCAAGATGTCGGAGACCGTTATATCTGCTTCCTCGTCTGCACAAGCCCAGGCAAGTGCTGTCACGGAGGCTATGTTAGTGACTTTGGAAGATGATACCATGGAGGAATCATGGCGAAAAGAGCTTCAACCTGAATTTAGAAAGTCATATTTCACCTCGGTGGGTTGCTCTAAAATGTGAAGCTGATCCACAACCTAACTTTTGCTGTTAGCTTAAGAAATTTTTATTGGCAGAAATGACAACTCATACTGTATATCCTACAGGTTGTTTACTTTTTCTATATAAAAAATCCAACATCCAAACTTCTAACATCGAATTTAAAGCCAACAACATTTACTCTTGGTCCAGGTTTACCCCTCTAAATGAAGTCAAGGTCGTAATCCTCGGACAGGTGAATTTTATATTGTATGGTTCAAAGAATCCTTCTCATGTATATGTCGCGTTTAGGATCCATATCATGATGTGGGTCAGGCTCACGGTGGGTTCTTGAAAGGTTCCCCTTAAAGATCAATCTGACCATCATATAGGTCTATCATTTTCCGTCCTTGCGCCAACAAAGCCACCGGCATCCCTGAAGAATATTTACAAGCAGCTGGAAGCCGATTTCCCAGGTTTCAAAGCTTCGAACTCCAATGGGTATGGCTCCTTTTATAATTACTAGGTTGAAAGTTCAGATCGTTACGCACAGCGACCTTTCTCCCGTCGCCAAGCAGGGTGTTTTGTGGCTCAATACAAGCTTGACCGTGCAAGCCCACAAAGCCGGTTCTCATGCTAAGAAGGGTTGGGAAACATTCACAACCCAAGTAATTCGAGCCGTTTTACAGCGGAAAAGGGAAGATGGGAAGGTCGGCGTGGTGTTCATGGCTTGGGGACTCCCTGCCCAGAAAACTTTTTCTAGTATTGGTATAGACCAGGTAACTGTTACCCTCAAAATATCAAACAATGTTTTACTATTTTTCTTACAGAAAAAGCATTTACTTCTTAAGTAATTACTCTTTTTTTTGGTCGACCTGGCCTTCAATATTCACACTAATTTTACTCGTCTTCAGATCAGCACATCCTTCGCCTCTCTCTGCTCATAGAGGTTTCTTGGGAAATGGCCATTTTAAGAAGGCGAATGAATGGTTATCCACGAAATATGGAAAAGAGGCAGAAATTGACTGGACTGTACTGGCAGCGAAGTGAAAGGCCGCTTTCCAGATCTGGTAGTATACCCGGCGTCACAAGGCGCTTCATATATAAGGGCTGTGAATTAATATTTTACTCTTTGTGGCCCAGCCTATCTACCACCCATTATGCCATATTTTAGTAGTTAATTGGATTCCAAACTGTGCTTAACCTCAATTGTCCATAAGGACACCCGCTCAAAGACCACCACTCCACCTTCTCTTCTTGAGATGCTAGAAGGTCAGTCAAGGCCACTGAGATATGACCAGCTGCCCATTTATCGTCGTCGCGATCCACAATTTTTATCACCACGATTGTCGAGTTCTTGTCAAAACACAAAAAATCGAAACTGGAATTCCACACCAGGAGGGAGTCGGTAAATTCGGCTGGTGGTGTTTTGTGAATTGGAGGTCCAGTCCAGCCGATACTAACTGTAGCAAACAGTTTCCTAGGGTAGACATTCTCCTCTTTGATTTCCTTTGCTTGGTGAATATGTAGGTTGACGACGCCTGTGTCTGAAGGCAATTGATATGATCAAACAAATCTTGGAAGAAAGAGAGTGCCCTACTGGTCGATCTGAGTTCTTTTCTCAAATCTGAATGAAGAATGGGATAGTAGAATATGTCGAATAACAATGTTCCATTCACTTCAGTGGTATTTTTGAGGATGGGCCTTTCTTCACCCGTCCTGATAGGATCGCTGGCAAGAACAGAAAGAGAAAAGGTGGCACGGCCAATTACACCATTACACAGGCCTCTGTGATGGTTTGCAACCACGAATTCCAGGTTTTCTTGCAAGGAATAGATCAGAATGAAAAGAGATTCCGAAAACCAGTTTGGAGAGTAACTGTTAAATTCGGGTCTTAGCGTACCGTCCAATAGTCTCTAAGAACACTTACGTTTTCTCTTCGGGAATATTCGTATGTGCCACTGTACCACCCTGGAGTTGGATATCGACATAAGGACGAGGCATGCGAATTTTTTTGTTGACCGTGGCAGATTGCACCACCACGCGAGCCATACCAATTATAGTGGCAGGGGCAACACTGGACGGCAGAGCCTCGTACCCATTAGATCCTGAATTTCCTCCCAAATGTTTGAACAGTGTGCCACGATAATACTTCATGATTGTTGAAGCCCCTACAGGCAGGAATCAGACAGCCTGTGTTGTTTGCCTTGCCTAGCAAAATTAATAAGAAATATTACTCACTAAAAATCTTCTTGAATGAATGGACTCTTTCCAGAAGCGACCTCTCTGGTTAATACTAGATGTAGGAAATGCGTAAATTCCAAATCCCTGGATTGTTCAAGCAGCAGAGTCGAGGCGTGCACTGGCAGCATGTCTTGCTGCGGTGACACGCTTGATTGGCGAGGCAAGCCATGACTTCGTGTAGTATAAAAATTCGCAGTTCGTATAAAGCAGAGGAACAGCTCATTGCTGCAGCCGTGGAGCATCAGGTTGGTTATGTGTCCGAGTCCAGTGATCGGGTAAACTGAAATCGGGGACAATTCAGTTGATCCGTTGCTTCATCAAGGGCACTCAAGATCTCTTTGTTGAATAAAACAATGATCCCTACACCAGACACATCGCATCTGACAGCTAGAGATTATGAGCAAGTTTATGAGCCTGCAGGTGAGTCATTGTCCTAGCAGGAAACCTGATAAATCATCCGCTTGACAGAAGATACGTTCCTTCTCTTGGACGCGTTGGAGGCGGATGCAGAGACTCTGAAGGAGCTGAATCCCACCATTTGCCTCGAAGTGGGGTAGGAGTCAGTTTTTTCTTTGTATCTGAAGATTTCTGACCGTAAATGAAGATCGGGATCAGGCTGCGTCACAAGTTTTATTGGAGGAATTCTCGGTCCATCCGTACGTGCGTTTTCTTTTTTCTTTCTCTATAACGACCTTATTGTGATATTTTTTGTGATAGTTTATCTTTGCACGGATATAAATCCCCACGCTTGCAGATGTACCTATTTGACTGGCGTTCAAAATAAAGTCAGGATTTTCATCCCGTTTTCGAACGTTAACCCAACGGCTTGGATCCAGGTTGACATCCATGCCATCAATGGTTTCCTGGCTGCCCCACTGCAAAGCCGCTTATCCCACAAGATAGATATAGTTGTCTTCAATCCCCCATATGTACCAACAACGGAGGACGAGGCAAATCTCGCGCAATCATCGCGGGACATAGGTGGTTCATGGGCTGGAGGGTCAGACGGAATGCAAGTAACAAATATGCTTCTAGACTCAGTGGAGGTACTTCTTTCATCATATCTCCACAGTCAAACTTGAGAACATTTCTTTTTGAGGGCCTGCTATCCCCTAAGGGACATTTTTACCTCGTTGTATTAAAGCAAAACAATATTTCTCGAATAATACAACACATGGATGAATTCTACCGTCTAAAGGGCGAGGTAAGAGGCCGATTTACTTCAATGAGCTGCCTAATTCTTTGACAGATCATACTGCAACGCCGTGCTGGTCGAGAGCATTTATTCATCATTCGATTTACCAGACAAAGCAGATCAACAACAGAATAGCTCAAAAAATTATACTTGGAATGGAAAAACATGCAGTGCGATACGATGTCAACCAAAGCAAAAACTATTAAACATACTGTACAAAGTCCAAAGGCATAGAATCAATGAGGACTAACTATGTACTAGATAATTTTGAAAGTGAAGGTACTAGATCACATCAATTTGAGTCATCGGTGTTGTCGTTCGGACGGCGACCTCGAAGGCTGAAACGAGAGGGTGTTGTTATGGACATGGTCCTACGTTCGGAACGGATTGACGCCCCACTACTTGTAACATTCGGGTGAGCTCCTGCATCGAATTCCAGGCGCAATCGCAGGAGGCCTCCTTGTCGAAGCTCGACAAAGACGTCGGCGGACGAGGTGCCCTGTGGTTTGATATGGCGCCAGATCTGTCGTCGAATTCATAAATAAAACAATGATGTCGAACGTAAACAACAAAATCTCACATCTACATCGCCCTCGCCTATTTCTTTATCCTTTCCAAGGGTTTTGTGATCATGAACCCACACATGGAGTTTGGGTGTCAGTGCAGATGCAGAAAACAAGAATGGTTCATTCCTGTGAAAGAGGGAAGTTAAATTAAAACCAAAACCATGTCCAAGAAAAAGGCACTTGCCATTCCGGAGTACTCGTCTTTCCGGTATGCTTTGTCTTGAATTCTTTATCTCCTAGGCGCACGGTGGCGTATGGTTTGGCGTCTTGAGGAGAGAGATCTTTGGCGTCAAGGACAGTGACGCGTAATGTTCCCGGTTCATAGTCATTGCCGTCCGAGCTTGGGAAACTGGCGATCGTTCCTTGCGTAGCATCCGACGTCTCTATAGGATGAGAAAATTGCCCGGCAGGGAGCTCAGGAGGAACTTTAGGTGTATCATCCGTGTCCTTGTCTCCTCCACGCTTAAAGACACCGGCAATACCGGCAACGCCACCAGCAACGCCATGGAAAACACCTTTTCCTGCATTGACCGGCAGACCACCAAGTTGGGTCATCGCTCGTCCAGCAGATGTAAATGTGGACGTGTTCTTCCTCGACTTGGCAATAATCTCAGGCTGGAATACAAATCGCAGACGAATTCGGCCCTTTTCACCATGTTTAGAACTGGCAAGATTAACGGAAACTTCCCGCGCTTCGAAGGGCTCCAGGGACGCAAGGTCCATTTTCCCAATGCCCAAACTCTTTGCCTGTTCAATCTGATTCCAATCAAAGATTTCCACCGAGAAGTCTGCATGAACCCGAGAAGGCTGCACATACACTTGATCAATTTCAAATCGAATAGAGGACAGATCGAATTTACATACCACTGAGACTTCGAAGGCCTCATTCCACTCTGGATTTACAGTTTTCTTCTTCGTTTGGGATTTGAAAACCTTTTGTCCATTCAGTTGGAACACTGCATAAGGGTCGGATTTGCCTCCTCTGTCAGCAGCGACGATGTCATGTCCGTCAATCAGATCGACGCGGAGAATGCCTTGGTCTGGAGGGGGAAATGGTGAGATTAAAAGCGCTCTTTCGCAAATCGAAACTTACTGTTGACACTTTCTCTGGGTTCCAGCCTAACGGGCACAGGGATATAACGCGCCTCCACCGTAACAGTCGACAAGTTCCTGTCATCCTCAGTTTGGAGGGTATACGTTTGCGGTCCATTCTGGATAATCTTAGTTTGCAAAGTTAGTCACGAAAATAGAGGTAAGGGCCCACCAAATTAGCTTGCAAGAACGTCTTGACATCTCCTTTCCACTCCGCGATGACATCATCACTCTCGCCTTCCTGTGCTTCATTCAAACGGAGCCACACGCGACCGAAATCAACTTCCTTCATGAAACCCTCACCGACGTAGCCCCATTGTGCATGGGTACTGCGAGCCTTCACAGTGCTGAAACACGGCCAATAGCCATCATCCAACAGGACCTCAACGCGGGCCTTTTTGGCCAAGTTTCCAGAGATAACATGGAAAACGATAATGCCAGATTCTGTGACAACACAGAGTGAGTAGTAGCCAAGACGGACTCGAAGAAGACTCACGTTGGGCCAAAAGTTCTTCATTCGTCATCACTACGCCCTTGACACTGGGGGGTTTCTTCGAATCCCCATTCGTGCCAGATGCGCTGCCATTACCTGCCGTTCCATTGGTCTTGGTTGAATCAACACTCATGTTATCGGCCGACTTCGAAGCATTCGTGGGTTTCTTTTCCGACTGGATCGTCACACCCGCAGGCACATCTTCCTCATCTGATGAGGATTGACCGTCAGAGCCAGACTCGTCTTCATCATATTGTCGCGGGCCATTGAGCCGTCCAGCCTCTGTAGTTTGGCGCTCGAATTTGTTCCATCTGAGGTTAAGAGAGGGAATAAACTCGGCAGTGTAGTGAAGGGTCCCTTTATAGGCATTCCCTTTGTCGAGGCGTATGGGGTCGGTGACAACTTTAACACCTTTAGACAGGAACGGATATTTTTCGTCTCCGGGAGATTCTTGTGCAAGGTCGGACAATTCGAGTTCAACAGAGCCAAGAGAACGATCCTGAGTCCAATATCAACATCTGAACTGCGTTGAAAAAAAAAGGGTAGACTCACTTTCGTTAGATTTTGATAGTCCATGCACTCAAGCATGAGGATCTATAAGGAAGGTTCAGGATACCATATCTTCTCATGACATAAAACAACATAAACCTCTTTCAGACTATGCACTAATCATGCATGTTCAGAATTAAACGAGTATGGGAGGCAGATGACTTACCAGGAACGTAAATGATTTGGTCCCAAACTGGGTTCAAATCTAACACGAAACTAAGCAAAAAGAAAAAAAAAAAGAATGAAACATGAGTACGTACCATTGTTAACAACTTCGGTTCTACCCTTTGTGACGTTCTGAACTTGAACTCGAACATAGGGATCGCTCTAGACAAATCGTCAGATCGAAATACACCTGCATTTTACCAAACGTCATTCCTACCTTGCCCCCCAGAGTTGATTCCACATTCCTGTTACAAAGAAGTCAGGGGCTCATTCCACGAAGGACCAAAAAAAAAAAGCGTAAAAAACTTACTTGACATCAACCGCCTTATCAATCAAAAGCTTCACAACACCAATCGGGGGCGAATATTGTTCCGAACCATGCAACGAGCCTGCCATGCTCAACGGTTTCCACTCCGATGACAACCTCACCTTGCCCGTCTTGCACGCGCTGAGCGGGAACCAATCGCGGCCTGCCTCACCCGTTGCATCGAGCAAATCCGTAAGCTTGATCGTCATGTAGCCGATGACAGGGTCTTTGAGGAAGTCGCGGTCGTCGATAGCCTTGATCGTGACAGTGGCCGACTCTTTATCTGTGCAAAGGAACTCATAAGGTGCTTCCCAAACAGGACTCGTAGTGTGCTTGAAGCAGCGAGTGGAGAAGGAAGAGGTATTGGAGCCATTGAGATAGACCCGGGCGAGTGGGTTGAGGTCGCCGGATAGTGACTTGCTCTGGTCGAGTTCCTTGGCTTGATGGACGATGAGACGCACAATTCCTACAGCTGAAAAAATAAAATATGGGTATGAACATTGTACCGAGTAGGGGCGGTCACACGAAAGAACGCACTAGATTGCTGAATATCCTCTTTGCCCTCTTCAGGTTCGATGACTGGGTAATAGTTGACATCAAATCGCAATTCGCCCCGCTCCTTGCCGTCCTTCAAGAGAGGTGCAATGATGCCTTCCTGAGTCGAATCCTCGATCAGCTTGGAAAAATCGAATGTAGCGGTGCTCATCAAGGTGTTTTTGCGATGGTCGTTGTAGTCGTAAACATTCAGCGTCAAGATGTCCTTCAGCGACTGAACAAGGAGATACTTGGTTTCAATCCATGTAGGATTATACCTAGACAGCACCGTGATTCATGAATAAGCGAGCTGAATGTCCAAATAAAAATACAAAAAACACGTACGTATTGGTCTTGTACTTGGTACGAGCGAGTTCAGCGCGGTTATTGATGTGCAAGCTGACGAATGGATCTGGGGTTCCGCCACCAATCTTTGTTCCCTTGATTCCGCGGGCAGAGTGGATGACAACTTGGACGACACCAATAGCGGCGTCGAGTGGTTTACCGGAGAGCATCTGTTCCAAATTCAAGCTGAAGATGTTGGGGTCGTACATCATCGGTCCTAGAGTTCCATGTGTCATATCGCGAATAAAGGTAGAGAGTCCAGGCATCTGTGGAGGGAGGGTCAATCCAAGGAGGTTGGAATCTAGAAGGAGAACCCACGTTTGCGATATCAAATCCAAACGTCTCACCACCGATAGGTTTCAAAACATAGTCAATGACGGGCTTCTCCAAAAAGCAAATGTCCACGACCTGGACATGAGGGAAATTCGCCATCAACTTCATTCGAATCCGGAGTAGACCGCTGAACGACACATCCTCGACGAGGACAGGGAGAGCCGCCGTAGCCAGACCCTTTCCAACACGAATGGAAAGTACAATCTTCGGGTTAACTTTGGCGTGTTTCTGCATTTCCGTCATATCCGAGGTGTCATTCGGGGTGAAGGAAAGACCCCAGTCCATCATGACGACATCATCTTCAGTTTTAGGGAACGTTCGGACTTTGTCGATGCGGGGAGCCTTATTGCCCAACGTGAATTCGGAGAGGCGTAGAGAGTCAAGGAAGGCGGGGGTGTTGGAGCTGAGGATCTGGTCAACTGAGGAAACAACAGTAGCAGACAAAACGGGTTCGTAAATGGGCCAGAAGCGGTCGAGGAAGTTGTTGATCCAATCAGCGCTCTCATGTTCGGATGCCAGACGTGTCTTGACGAGCTCGCGCTGGATGTCATCGCGTGCATTACGCCGAACGCGCTGCACGGACGTGTTATAGTATGTGCTGCAAACTGCAAGCACGATAAACAACCACCCCCAGCCAAAGTTGAATCTTGTGAGGAAGTGTGAAGCCAAAACGGCCTGTATATTGATATCCGTGTCATAAAGGTAAATGAAAGAAGTGTGATAAATACGCACAAAGATGATGATTCCGGCATTATGATACCAATCTCCATAGTAGTGCTCTGAGAGGAAGAGATCGAGGACACCCTTATCTCGCTCCTCTTCAGGGGGCGGGGGGTTGTCAATGCCTGACATCTGGCGCCAGCCAACTTTGTACCAGTCGGGGATGTTGCCCGCGAGTTTGGCGGGAATGGCGCCTGGTAGTACGGCTGTTGCCTCTTCCTCCTGTATATCCTGGGCAACCTGTTCGGTGTCGGTTGCAGTAACTTTCGGTCCGTCACCGTGATCCTCAATGACAATGGTGGGCAGCGCGGGTGCGGAATTATTACCTGCCACGTTGAGCTCTGTGGATCGGAAAGAAGAGATTGAAGCATTAGCATAGACCAAAGATGTTCCGAGGAAGCCAAAAAAAAAAAAGAAAAAAAAAAGGAAATGTCCTCAGGAACTGCGGAGCACGCGAGCGTGAGGCATAGAGGTAGAGACCACTCACCTCGTTCTTTCGGTTCACTGGGTTTAACACTGGCAAGTTGGTGTCGGCCCTTGCGAGTCTGTGCAGCCTTTTCCTCTGGCGAAGCATCGGGGTCAAACTTGTGAACTGGAACGCCCGCGTCTTGTTTCAAAATGGGATCGACCTGGAGCTGGCCATTGGATTGCCCGCCTGACATAATTGAGGGGCAGACGACAACAAGGAAATGGGGGTGGAGAGAAAGAGGCGAAGTCGATGTATGGGGTGGAGGAAGGAGTTATGTGCGTCAAGGCTAAATGTCAGGGGTTTGACCTAAACCATACCTGATGTCACCAGTGGGTAGTTACGTCACAATTTAAGTCGTCACACTGTCGTTCATCGGATCGTCCGCAGTAATTGCGATTGACGACATTCCTAGAAGTATTCACATTCCCGAAATAAACCCAAGTATCTCTGAAAAATAAGATTGCGGGGTGTTCGACTATAGTGCTGGAGACACACCTCCTACATACACGTTTTACACTAAGCTGCGCCACAGGGCTTGGATATGAAATACCACGTGCATTGGAATGTACGCGTATTTGGCAAGTGCGAAGTTGTCGGTCGTTCCGGATTAAGTTAGTATCTTGCGACGCCCATGCAATGAGCTCCCCTTCGTCTCTCCGCGACCTCTACATCGACCCCGCGCAAACCTGGGCATTCTCCCCACCAGCCCACCCACCAAACGCCACAGTCACCCCGCCTACCGCTCCGGTCGCCCAGTCATACCAATGGTCTACACGTCCGTCCCACAACTCAATATTTGACCTTTCGCCTTCGCTCGATCTATCCGAGCCTACGGGGGTCAATGCTGCGCAACTTTTCAAGGCCTTTGTAGCTTCTGCTGTCCTCCAATACACGAGCAACGCTATTGCCATGCCATGGGAGGTTGGAAAGCTTCTGCTGCAAGTGCAATGGGTCCCCCGGGATGCGGGTGAGCCTGAACCTCTCTATACATCGGATGACCACGAAGAAGCCGTACGTTGTTCTGTCTAATTGGAGGCTATGCAATTCATTCAGGGACCATTCGTTAGTTGAGCGACGACGACGAGTCTGCAGAGGATTCGTATTTCGCCGACCCGAACGCGACACCAAGCACCCGACCACCCGCTGCCCGGGCCCGGGTGGATGAGCAAGGGTATGTTATTCGACGATCTGTGCTGGAAGAGGGAACGCGGCCAGAGTACATTATTCCTGTTGGCAGCGCGGATGGAGTATGGGGAATGATGAAGCGTGTTGGGAGATTTAGAGCTGAAGGATGGCTAGCGCTATGGAAAGGTGGGCAAAGAATTGATATACGAGAAAAAGTCTGAGCGAATTATAGGGCAACTAACGTCTTGCGTAACGGAGGTGTTATCGGTTACACTTCAGCCTATGATCAACGGATTCCTACAATCGCTACTCTTCCCGTCAATGTCGCCATTCCACCAACCACCCATCCTTCTTCCAGTGGCATCACACCTAATAACAGGATTTCTGCTTTCACCGCTGGACCTGATTAGAACGCGTTTAATTGTGCAGTCATTCACAGCACGATATCGAAGATACAGTGGACCTATTGATGCGTTCCGACAAATACTACGAGACGAAGGAGGACTTTGGGGAATGTATCTACACCCACACTTGCTTGTACCGACGCTGCTAGACAACGGGCTGCAGCCGATTGTGTCTTTGGCACTTCCGGGGATGTTGACATCATACTTTGGATGGGGACACATTACGGAAGACACGCACCCGATTGGGTGGGGTATGGCAGAGCTGGGAAGCAGTTGTGTTGGACTAGTCGCTACTCTGCCGATAGAGACGATCCGACGACGGCTGCAGGTGCAGGTGCGTGGAACGGCAGCGCCGCTGCGGGGATGTGTAGAGGTACGGCCAGCGCCATACAACGGGGTTGTGGACGCGTTCTGGCATATTCTGACGGAGGAACGATCGGACCTGCCGATTACAAGGAGCGGGCGAGCGCGAAGCAAGGGCAAGGAGAAGGCAAAGGGAGAAGAATATCAGAGCTGGTTCCGGAATACGGGACTGGGGCAGCTGTATCGCGGGCTGGGCATGCGGCTTGGTGCGAGCGTGATTGTATTTGGACTAGCGTTGGTAGGGGGAGGGGAGGACACGGACGGAGGATGGGCAGAGATATAGCCGTAAGTAGTCATAAACAAAATGAAAAAACAAGTTGTCGGAGAATGCCGAAGTAGGGACGTCAGTGGAAAATAGTTTGGGGATGTGCTTGAACCATGCCTGCAGACATCGCCCTCCTCGCCCGCGCCCTCCACCGCATACGCTCAACGCCGCCGCGTGTCATTTCCTCTCCGCCAACCCGTCCGTTCTTCTCCTCGCTTCTTCCAGTGCCATCTCCTGACCTCTTCCCCAGAACCCCGTAGAGCCGCAGTAGCGCTGATTATCCGCGTCGTGCCCTCTCCCCATGCACCTCTCCCCCAAAACCCAGACAAGCCCCCGACTCTCACTCAGTTCTTCGAGTCGGACTGGGTAAACGATCCAAACGCATGTCCTGAGCTTCTTTACCTCCATCGAGAAAACACTGCTGTTTCCGATGCCTCGCTCTGGCAGGCAAACCTTTCCAATAATACAGACGAGGCCCATGTTGCTTTCCCTGGTGGAAGACAGGAGCCCGACGACGAAGGCGGGCTGTATACCGGTCCGCTCAATTCCACGCTGTATTATTCATTCACCCTCTCACTTGTCTATTTCCAGCCATGCGCCAGACCTGGGAGGAAACTGGCATTGATCTCGCAGAGCCCTGTTACACGTGCATTGGCCGTCTCGATGACCGCGAGATTACAACCTCCCTCGGAAAACGCCTCCTCATGATTCTCTCGCCCTTTGTCTTCCTTCAGCTCACCCCACAGGGCCCCCTCCCTGACCCTGTCCCATCCACTATCCTTTTCTGGACTCCCCTTTCCACTCTCGTTTCCTCCCACGGCCCCCCAAAGTGGTCCACTGTCACCGTAGATGCTGCCTCCCGCATTGCCCCAAAACACTCTGCCATCCTCCGCTTCCTCGTTCGTGTCCTCATCGGCAGCATGCAGTTCCCTGCTATCGTCCTCCAACCCTCAGACTCGTCCCGCTCCCAAAAATCACACGACATCCTCCCCCGTTATAACCGCCTCAAACTCTGGGGTCTTTCCCTCGGAATGACCCTCGATCTCATGTCATACATGATCCTTCCCACCAACGTACGCGATCGCACCCTTCCCAGAGATAGCCCCACCCCTTCCTCCCCACTTTCCGAGGTCATGCACTTGCCCTACCAGAATTCCACCGAGGACTTTAGGATGGAATATGTTGCCCCAAGCCTTACCAGCGTCTTTCCACGCTTTTCATACCCAGACGTCAACTTCTGGATTTGGTCAGCCTTTCTTCTGATCTTTACCATCATTCTTCACTCACAGTCTAATCCAGGGTCTTTGGTAAGCGCTATCGCGAGGTTATTCGTGGGTGGGAAGCCAGCGTACGTGAAGGCGGCACCAATGATCGACGGTAATCATAACTTGCCTTTGCTATCTGTCTTCCTAATGCGTCTTTCCAGCATAAATTGGTCGGGTTCTGCCTTGAGCACCTTCTACGCCGCTATCCGCAAAGCCCTCGTTGTCGTCCTCGTCGCACGCGCTCTTGGTCTCCTGTTCGGCGCTTCCTTTGCCTTGTGGTGGATATTTAGTTGATGTCTTCTTTTTATCAACTTGTCCTTCCTTTCAGAACGTTCATTCTTATTCGGTGTTGTATTTATCCTCTTTCTTTCTTTCTTTCTTCTTCCTACCGTGGCTCTGCGTTTGGACCTTTTGGACCTGGGACACCCATAATAATACAGGTGATTTGGGATGGATGGAATTCGAGCACGACTTGGAAAAAAGGAAGATTAAGCATGGCCTACGACCCGTTACGACGTTAGGCCACATAACCATGATCACTTATGATAGAACATGACTTCAAAGTACAACGGACGAATATCATTTGTTGTTTTTGCTCTAGTTTGACGCTTTCGGATATGCTTGTGCTGAGTAGGTGTCGATTGACGGTGCAGAACAAATGATCTCAGCCGGGTTTTCTGAATATCAAGCCTGATGCACAACCTTGAATAGGCACAGTTCAAAAAAACCAACCAATACAATGACTTATTTAATTATTGTGAGGTCATGCGCTGGTAAGTACATACAACCCACACTTTCATAGTTACGATCCACCACAACTCGAATCCAAACCTTACCCAACCCCACAAAGACCAACTTCATCAAGCAAGAGGCAGCCCACAGACCTCACAGTCCGTTCCTCTATGTCCATTCTCGAATGTACAGTGTGGGCATATCCTAATACCGCCACCAGAACCACTCGCCGCACCCCGCGATGCCGCTTGCTCCTCTGCGATCTGGTCAAAGACTTCGGGTGGAATGTCGTCGTCCATCATTCGATCTGACGGTCCGCTAGGCGCGGATATTGTTGGGCGCGACGCTGGAAGATATGAAATGGAATCAGGAGACAGGGCTGAAGGAAGGGATTACTCACGCGCACTCTCTCTTGTGAACGTCATAAGAGTTTCCCAGCTTTCTGTGCCAAGAACTGGGTCGATGTTCTTGGCTTCCTCCAGAAGGTGAGGCGAAGATACAGTGTGCATGAGAACCTTGATATCCTCCTGTTGATGGTTTTATTAGCGCGCGAAGAAGAAGGATTTCCGAATAAAAAAAATTACAGGCGAGAATAACTGCGTCGTTTGCAAGAAAGCAACAAGATGCCAGTCGCTCAACCATGTCGCCAATTCAATCTTCTTATAACTGTCGCTTCCCGGGAGCATAGAAGGTGCCTCCAGTCGGCGAAGTGTAGCCATGGCATTTTCCAGATTCTGGTCCTCCAGACCAGGTCGATTCTCAATGCCGAACTGGCTAGACTGGAACATGGGCGAAGGATTTTGGGGGAAACCATGGGTGACCTAGAAGGCGCCAAGGTGAGATATAAGACACCAGACAAAAACGGGAACAAAATCTTACATTTACCAAAAGGTATTCAACAGGGAAGCAGGGTTTCGCACTCTTCTTGACCTCCAGGCCGTACTCGTTCTTGTACGAAAAGAATACATCAGGAACGTATCTTGCAGAGTCATGCGTCCTGTCTTCATCTTTTACACGAACGATTCCTGGATCTATACTGGCTTCGATCATATCAGCCTCCACCATAGCTACCGCCTGCTCCGAGACCTGATACGCAGACACGTCGACTTGACCGTCTGCTGTGGCAGTGAGAACAGCGGTGACGAGACGCGAGGCATACTGCCCTGTAGGTGAGGATTTCGATGGTGTCAGGTTCGCCTTTTGTACAGTTGCGGCAAAGATAGCCTCCAGCGAGGAAAGGAAGAAAGATTGGGGGTGTCTTTTGTACACGTTCTTTGTCCGATCTTCTGGTGTTGGGTCCAGGTCTGTGAAGATGTATCCGACAACGGTCAAAGGCGTCGACGCAGCTGCGGAGATTTGGCGAATGCGGGGTTCATCCTCCCAGGGCCAACCCAACGTCAGGCCATCAATCTCGCCCTGTTGAGGCGGTTCATATATCGCCTCTACAACTGCCTTGACACCCATGGGAACCTCTTCATAGGGTTCATAACGGCCTATTAACCATCCAAAGCGTTGGAGGCCTGTCTTCCGCCAAGCTTGGAGAAATCGATCGATGACGTCCATGGACGCGATCTCCAAATGATCCACCATGCGGAAGGGCTGGGATTGCAGGGTTATCGTCGAGGGTTGACATCCGGTGCATATACCAGCGGGCCACGGCGCATGCGAACCTGTTGGACAAGGGAGCTTGACCTTGTAGGATATGGGGTTTAGGGGAGGAAGATGTGAAGCAGCAGATGCCGTAGGTTTCGGGGTAATCTTGGACAGATAAGCATGGTACGATAGATGCTTTATGGCGTGCTCCTTGTGGTATGCGGCATCGTAGGGCTCGAGGGGCATACAGTAGTCGCACATTCCGTTCATCGCATGCTTGCAGAATCGGGAATCGCGCTCTCGGGGAATTTTCCCAGAATGTTTTCTCCAGTAAACATCTACGGGCTCCTCTTGCACTGATTCCCATGGGCGTTTCGCTGTATCTGTTATTGTTTTGGATGTCGCAGCGGAACTTGACGGAATGGAGGCATCGGCGCTCAATTCTTCCGTCTTTGACTGATAGGATACAAAAACGAGATCACCATGACTAAAGAAGCGCTAAATAAATGATAACCAAAGATTCTTAAGCCTTACCTGAGCCCTAGCTTTTTCAGCGTCTGACCTTTCAGTGAAGAGATCTTCACTTCATTTCCACGCGGTTGATTTGATATAGTGATAGTTGATAAATCAGGGTTGGAGGAGGTCTCTACTATCTAGGTGAGGCGGTGTCAATATCAGACATTACTGAACAGCTGAACGAGACATACCTTTTCTAACAATCGCGATATGTCATCGTCAGGGTTCAAGTCGAAGCGAAAGTTTCCATCTTTGGATCTGATGCGAATTAACTGTAGCCAGATTGATAAACGAAAAGGGAAATTTAGAATGCAAAAACATACCATGATGTTTAGGGTGGAAGTTGAGGTCAAGTATCTGAGGGGCGACGCGTCGCCAGACGCGTAATGGATGACTAAGCAGACTAAAAGGAGTTTGACTCCTTGGAGTACTTGGGTTGTGTATTTACTGCGTGTTTAGTGTCAGAATTAATTATATAATGGTCTCTGGGCACTTGTGTATTTTTATATGTACATGCCAGAAGATGAGGGGCACCAATACTTGTTGGCGGCCCGCAACCCGTGATATGTCTGTTGATGCCGTCACATGATGTTATAGGATTGAACGCGTCTGTTTATTTGTTGGACCACATCTTCTCCCATCTCATTTCTCTTGGTTATTTCTTCCCCCATATCGTGGCCAACCCGGATATTAACAAACTATGCCCAAGAAACCATCACCTAATCGCCGAAAGTCCATCGCCGTACCAAACCAGAACCTGCCTTCAATCGTTCCAAAGGGCAGACGAAGAGCACACAGCATTGTCCCAGGTGCCAAGCTTAGCCCGCTAGCAAAGGCTCGCCGCTCCCTGGTACGTTCATAACCTTTCCTTCTTCTAGTTCAAGGTTGTGAGACCCCTCCTATTTTTCGCTTCAAGGCCCCCCGGAAAAGTATTCTCAAAGCTTCTCTCAATGCTTTGAATATCGATTCCCAGTCCCAACAATCTGCGACCCAATCTCAATCTTTTGTCCAAGATGATGCCACCTGTTCCATGGATTTCACCGAGGACTTTACTGCTCCCGTCTATGATAATACGTCTCGTAAATCGTTTGGACGACGTGTCAGCTTCGCCATGGAATCTGAAGTCCGTTTCTTCCCAAAGACCAAGCGCAGAAGGTCACCTGGGTCATTGCCGCCAGGTTCAGAGTCTTTTGACCAGAACCCAAACACTCAAGTTATGTCCAACGAGAATGATTATCCAGGGAAGCGACGCAGTTCTGTTCGTTATTCGATAGCCGGGAGTGAGGACATGGACATGACGTCCATTGCACCAGGAGCTTTCCAAGCCAGGGGATCAGCCATCCTCGACGAAGAATTGGATTACGACGATGAAGAATCTTATGAAGAGGACATGGATGTTACGCAGGCCATACATGGAGGTTTTGCTCGAAAGCGTTCGCTTTCGTCTGGTGGCCGTCGACCACTTTCGCAGCTCCAGTCTCCATCAACTAATGACTCAGACGACCCCAACGAGTCGCGTTCTGACGTCGGAGATGAATCCTTTCAATCTGATCAATCGCAAATCATGGATTTCACCATTCCCTTGGGGCAATCTCTTCGTCCTGCAGAAAAAGATGAAGCCTGGCTTGCCCTCAAGAAAGTAACGCATTCGGGCAACGATCCCTCTGAACCTGAACCTTCTTCTGACGACATGGCCCACCAGCATGGCGATGACGATATGAATCTGGACGATGCAATGGCACGCTTAAAGCGTGCCCGAGATTCGATGTCTCTTTCCCAGACACAGGAAGCACACGAAGATCATGATGATACGTTTTCCAGCACAGAAAACAGTTTCGAAGACGAATTTGATGCCAATAAAACCTTGAACCTTAGTCGAGTGCTTGGGCGCCCAAGCCTTGGAGCATCGCGCATGAGCATGGGCTACCAAGATTCCAACATGGATGAATCAGAGGTTTATGGTAATATTGTTGCAGCTACTCAACCAACACCGCGTCAATCTTTGGCACCGCAGTCACGACCTTCCGAACCCCTTCAGTCTCCCAAACCATCAATCTTCCAACCTCCTGCTACTCAGAAAAATCAACTTGATGCGGAACCATTGACAACTCAATCTGCCAAACCTACTACTACCACTTCTTCTACTGCTGCGTTTGCCTTCACGTCACGATCTCCCTCACCAACAAAATCATCCAACACGCCTTCGAAAACAAAACCCAAACTCACATTCTCTGCAGCATTTGCTCCGCCAGTTGCTCGACTATCGCCCAAGAAACCCGAATCTTCCTCTACATCTCGCACTTCTCTAGCCAAACGCCCGCGGCCGTCAAATCAAGATGAAAATGACACGGATCTCGATAAGCCAAGCCCTGCCAAACGACAAGCTCTAGCCGGGAAGTGGTTGGGAGTTTCTGAACCTGCAAATGAAGAGTCTCCGACCCCCACACCAGTTGCGAAAACGGCACCGAAACCAAAACCCCTTTCTCCAAGCAAGAAAGCGCCCTTCCAATCCTCTGGGACCGTACCAGCCGGTTCAACATCGCGCCCTTCCTCTGCACTACGCAGGCCGTCTGGATATTTTGCCAAGCGGAAGAGTCTAGCTGTCAGTTTCAGCGTACCACCCGCCAACGAGCCCACCTCCTCTGACAGAGTTCCATCACCAAAGAAGAAGTCTGGGATTGGCATAGGTCGCGCAAGCATCGGTTCTGGAGCGTCTGATGCCTGGGCTCGTTTCAACAAGGCTGCAGGCTCTGGGATGTCGGAGAAGGCGTTAGGAAAGCAGAAGAGCAGCGATAAGGAAGCCGAGACAGAAGCGTGTGTCCGGGAATCTGCAAGGCAGGCCTCTGCTTCCCCCAGTCCAACTCGGGGTTCACCAGCACCGGCACAAAGGCAGCCTATTCAAAATTTCCAACAAGATGAGAGGTCGCCATCACCGAAAATTCCATCTCTAGCGGACGCAAATGATGATGCTCCAGAAATTCAGTACACCGACGATCACTCTGGGAACATGGAGATTGACGTTGATGCTACTCGACAATGGCGTGAGGGTGTTGAACCAGCAAAGTACGACGAAGAGGATGACACGGTGGGCCTTCCGTGACTTTTCATTGCTGGCTCCCTAATTGATTCTTTTCTAGCCCGCAATTTCAGTCGCTCAATTTTTCTCTATGACTGGTATCAAGTTCATGGATGAAGTGACTGCTCCCAGGCGCTCTATCCACCCGTCACAGCAACCCATTCGTCACCCGCGCAATTTTGCTGACATCCCTCTTGCGGAGTATGTCACTGCAATGGCAATCGATATCCCCCAGTTAGATTTGTATTCGAGAGTGTCAAAAGATCTTGAAGCATGGATGGCAAAGAGTGAAATTGTCTTTGCTCAAGCTGAGGAGGAAGCGGCAAAGCTTACCCCTGAACTGTTTGTTGAATATGCGAGAGCCGACGAGGAAGGCCAAGCTGAGCTTTTGGTAACAAATTTTAAGAGTGTCTGGCCAAGCAGGAATGTCTGATTTTTCTCTTTCCGTTTCAGCACCAGCTCAAATTGATCCGGACCCACACAAGATACCTTGCACGATCGGATTGGTATGACTGGAAACTGCAATGGGTAGAAGGACTACGTGTAACGGCTGACGATGCGTTTGCTTCTTTGGAGAATGCAAGTGCCCATTGTCCAACTCCCGACTCTCATTATTCATTGTCTTCCCACAGGATGCCCGTGCATTAGAAGAGCCAAAAACCTTGATCGCCAACGTCATTCCGGAGCTGGAGCGAGAGTATGAAGAGCTGATGCGCGAACTTGAGAAGGAGCGAGCAGAAGTAACAGAAATTGAAGCCGGTGATCAAGACTACCTCAATGAACTCAAGGCAACGATCGCAGAGCAAAAGTGAGTGTTATTTAAGCTTAGTCTCTATCCATGACTGACCTCATATAGCATCGAGATCGAAGCCTTGAAGGCCGAACTTTCTGAGGGCACTGATCAAGTGCGGTGGTTGCAGGAACGGATGGACGAGATCGAAGTTCAAAAGCGGGAGGCAAAGAACACGATCAATACTGCCGAGCGAGTTTTGCGCATGAAACAGACCTCAACCCGCTCCGAAGTTTTCAGACTCAAAGGTATCTAATTTATCAATTTATTTATGCATCATTTAGCTGACTTTCTCCTAGGCGAGTTGGAAGCTCTCGAGGACCTCCATATGTTCCGCATCACCAAAGTCAACTCGAATTTATTCGAATATGTTTACTCTTCCCTCTTCCAGGTTTCCATTCCATGTAAAAACTTTATGCCCATTGTAACGAAAGTCAACATCACATACCATGGGAAACCAAACTTGCGGTACAAGGACGACTTCCCGCGGCTCAGTGCCTTCTTCTTGACGAGTGCCAACCAGTACATCACGGAGGGGGATGATTTGACCGTCCGCGAGGTGCCT
>Ga0307509_10000626_pt1 | contig 60335 bp, 53 predicted proteins | sample 10_EM_MG_FD_202245 | JGI IMG/M metagenome (GOLD analysis project Ga0307509, IMG submission 202245) | Populus trichocarpa ectomycorrhiza microbial communities from riparian zone in the Pacific Northwest, United States - 10_EM | ecosystem: Host-associated > Plants > Roots > Unclassified | place...
AATGCTAAGCAGGACAATGATTATTACTATTTTGGTTTAGTTAATACCTGGAAAGGAAATTAGAGTCAGGAGGGTGAGACATTTATGTGGGGGACGGCGGGGGTAATAGTCCTTAGCTCTAAATTGTCGGGCAAGTTCAGGAAAAGACGGGACGGGACCACACAAGGTTGTCCGTCCCAGTCTTTCATTCTCACTTGTCGGGCAAGTTGACAAAAAGACGGGACGGGACTACGAAATGTCGTCCGTCCTCGTCCTGGCCCAGGACGGACGGACTGCCCCGTTGCGAACACTGCATACAGCTGCAATCATAGAGAAAGCTCGCCGTCTCCGAGAAGGTGTGAATGTCCCCCGTCCAGCCCAGGCACTCATCCTGAGGTGGACAATCGGTCGGGATTTCGAGAAAGTTCTCACCCATGCCCCAGACGATGTTCTGGTGGAACCTGCTGATCATGTCGTCGGAGCACGAGAACAAGCCTGTGCTCTCCATGTCCATGTGCCGCATCTAGCTTCAACGTCTTTCGGGGCCGATACCGGGGGCCAATTATCTCACTCAGCTTAGGGAAATCCATGGAATGTGAATTTCGGTTCGTAGGTTTCCTGTGCGCCGTGCCTCATGATGTAGTGGTCGTGCATTGCGCTGCACAGAAGGGCTCTATTGCCACTTGATAGCTGGAATCCCATAGTTGTTAGGGTATGATAGTTAGTTTGGGGTACGACCGGTTTAGGGTCGTGACTGCCACTTGGGGGTTTTTCCTGTTGTGTGGGTTTTTCCTGTTTTGTGTGTTTGTGTGCTCTCTTCTGTATTTAGTCTGAGCTACCAGTAGAGAGCTTCCTGTATCGTACATCGAACATCCACATCGTTATCATCACATACCGGAACCACCACCTACGTGCTTTTCTCCATGCTTCGCGCCGTTACCTACGCTACCCCTGTTATCATTGGGTTGTGAGCGAGCTGCCATCAGAGTGTCGCTATCACCACTTCTCCAAAGTCTTCGAGAACTTCAATGTGGACGAAGGTAATTTTGTTGACAAATTCGGCGCTGCGAATAACGTTCTATCAATTTATTCACCTCGGTATGAGAGCAATAGTGCACGCGAAAAGAATAGATTCGTATCTAACGAGTGAATGAATGAAGATGATAAGAAAATGAGCGTTATGATGAAAAGAAACATGAACAAGATGGCCTCTTATAAAGACAGAGTCGGCGAAAGTCAGAGAGACAGAAAAGGAAAGATGGGAAGGAAATGTAGGAAATCCTCCACTACCTCGCGTCTCAAACAATGCCGATACTAATTAAGTGTCATACCTGATAGCTAGTACTAGTCTGTTTGGTATCCAATATTTCATGTGTCCTCTATACAAGTGAAACACGCGAAAGGGTTTTCAAAACACCCGACTATTTCAGTGAGGGCGAGAAACACTAAGGCCGGCCCTAGTAAATTTCAAAATTTATGACTGGCGGAGCCGGGAATGTTTAATCCGTAGACGACCTTTGAACCTTTACCCCAAATTGACCACCATCTCACCAAATGGAGTTGTCAAGACTTTTACGGGGGTAAGTATCTCGGTGCAGCTGAAACATGGCACAGTTGGAGATACTACCGGTATCCGTGCACGGATTTTAAAGTCTCCGGGGTGGGTACTGTGGTTTGCATAGCGCTTAGTGGCTTATTTCATGGACTGTGGAGAGACATGCATTAGACTCATGAAATATCAATTGTTGTCTCGCGGAGGCACCGTGTACAGAAACTGGGGTGCCCGCGCCTAGGATAAAGTATCCCCGCATCTTGGCATCTCTATATCTGTGTCAGCGTCAAAGTGTCCGGATACTTTTTAATTGAGAGACGCAGCACAGCAGAGGGACGATTAGATAACTGCCATAATGGGTCTCCTTGTTCTAGAGATGGTACCTACCCAACGGTACGTTGGCAACCTTTCTGCTACTACCGGTAGTGCGCGCGTCAAATATATACCCATCCCTATGCCAAATAACCCACCGCGTGACAATTAATTATTATTACTCCAAAATAAATTTATCGTTTATCTGATATCTTGGATCGCCAGATCAGCTAGGCTTTTATGATTTTTGGTTTCCTTGGTTCTGGATTAATGGTACTGTGCTGCACTCGGACAGGGTCAAAAAGTACGGAAAAAAGGATCAGCAAGATCAGGTGGGGTCGTTAGTCAATAAGCTACAACAGCGGAAAAATTCTTGCCTTAGCGGACACCAGAAATCCGGACAGGAGAATTATCTAAATATCATAGAGCAACTTCCAGTGTGCAGTTGAACCTATGCATTTATATAAGTCCCTTGAGAGAACTATTCCTAATGCGCTGATTCCTTCCCCCTTGGGCCCAATTTGGCCTTCTACTATCACACTTTCATAAATTGAGGATAATAACTACAATGAAATGTGGCGAGTGGCGAGTGGTGAAACGAAGCCCCAAGGAACTCATGACAAAAAAACAATCACACACTCAGGTGCGGGGAAAATCTGTTGACTAACAACGGCAGCTCACACTCAATGATGGCTCCACCATACTCTATCCTCAACTAACAACTAACTATTGGTAATCACAGGAGTATATATCATCCACAAGAACATCGTATCCACCCACGAGGCACCATACTACTCCATGTGAGTCCCCCCTTCCCCATGAGCACTCCGGTCTAACTAAAAGGAAAACAAACTCCCCCACGGCCACCGGGCTTCCAGCTCTCTCACGCTAGCCATAGCACACTCCCGCTTTTCTCCCGGCTCTCCCGAAAGCTGCACGATCCCAAAACTATCACGCATTTCTGCATTCAAAAAGCTTTCCTGAACGCCCAAACACACCCCCGAAGCCGAAACATATGCCCGAATCCTCAGGGTATTTCCGGAAAAAATACAAGCATGCTCCCGGAAGCTATCCGCACAACAAAGGAAGTATCATGAGAATATGGCGAGCAGCGCCATTTCCAACAGGATTCATTAGTGTTGCAAATTGTCAACTAGTTTAGATTAGAATTCAGGACTCCATAATCTCTAATCATTGAGGTTAATGATGGGACTGACCAGGTGAAGCGATGCTGTTTGGTTATGAGCAGTGAACCTAACAGTCTAGTCTGTTTTCCTTGGGGTACTGTGAGTATTGACTGGACTACCAGGAAAAACCCCCGAGATGAAGGGGTATGTTAAATATTATTGTAGATTATTCACTAAAGGTTCATCATAAGGCCACCTTGGCTGTTATTGGTTGCAGTGCTTGCTTGTCTTCTTTACTCTTTCTTCTCTTCAGTGTTCCCAAACGTCCGGGGGCCCCCAGGGACCCTGTGGCAGGAATGCCAAGAACTCCTGACGGGACGGGACGAGTCCGTCCTGTGCGGCCTAGGGGCAGGCCGGCTGGCTTTGGCCAGGACGTTGGGCCCTACAGGGCGAGACATGTTAGTTCAGGGCAGGGGGGGTGGTGGACTGCGGGGGACAGTTCAGGATGGCAGTGGACGGTGGGGGACACCACGAGTGATGTCTCATGATGCGAATGGATTTTGTTTGGTACAGTACATGATATCAACTTGGCTGGTACCGGAGGTCCAAGCGCTAGGGATAGAGTCCCCTATAGTCCGTCCGGCCCTCACCTTCCTGAGCGTAGTCCGTCCTAGCACCCCCCAAAAGACGGACTATGAGCTGTAGTCCATCCAGTCCTCGCCCGAAGATGGTCGGACTGGACCGTTTGGAACATTGCTTCTCTTTCTTCTCTTCTCTCTCCTTTTTCAGTGTCACTTAAGAATTTATTCTAGTTTTATCCCTGGGATCAACGATTAGCAAATTGCATGAACCTTATCCTGAGTCAAATATTGTTGAATTGTCCCTCTAGTTCAGCCAACAATGTAGAAAGTTAAGAAAACGAGAAAAATAGTTTTGAATGGTCCCAAAGCAGCTAATAGAAGGCGCAAACAAATATATAGTTAGCCTCATCATGTGTCTCCCTGAAGAATTTCCAAGTCTGGATTCCACTGACAAAGATTAGGAATGAGATGAAAAGAGTAAAAACAGATTAGTATTTCCACTATGTGTTATGAGCCGACTGCCCCTTAATCCAATCCCGCCTTTCCTCCTCCGACATCATTTCACTCTTTGTAGGAGATGAGAGGACTGCCTCAGCATACTTTACCGGGTCACCACCGTACTCTTCCATTTCCTCGGCAATCATTGCAGAAACGAGTGCCTGTTGAGCAGCTGTTGGACGCAGAAAATCCCACTTCGATGAGGAATGATCATTCCATTCCTTCCATTCCTTCTGACGCTGATATCCGGAGTATTCACTTGCGACCTTGCATGCCATATCCTTTGTCATGGATCCCTCCACCATTGGCATCCCCCAAGGCCAGCGCCATTTCCCCTCCATCCCTCCAATATAAAACTGCCGGCCACCCTGTTTGTTGAAGACCTCAATCCAGTTGGCGCAGGCATTGCAGCTGAGCTTTGAGACCCCAAGGTAGCCAAATGGAGCGATATTGTCCCATCCATCATTCCTCTTGGTTGTCAGGTACTGGATAAGCTGAACTTCACAGTGGAGTGGACATACGCAGTCCTCGGAGGGAAACATTTTGAGAAGTTCCTCTGCTTCTCTCCACTGTGAATTGCTGTGTTTGGTATACGCAACCTCCACAATAGACTTCCACTGCTCCTGTGTTGTTGGTAGCTTTACCGTACAGGTCTTTACCGGGACAGTAGCAACTGACATGCTGTATTGCAAGGTGCATCTGTGGCGGGGAGAATGTGCAAATGCAATGAGGCAGGCAATGTGGCGTACCAGGAATGTAAGTTTCTCAAGTGCACGTCTAAGCTGAAAGGGCCTTTCATGACCAAAACCTAGTAGAAAGCAAAGTTAGATCATAGAATAGAATATAAAATGTACCATTGTTCTACTATTCCAGTTAATAAGGAGGTTGGGCGAGGGAAGCTCTATACCAGTCAACTTCTGGGCCAAAATCTCACACCCATTCCGGTCCGCAAGAGCAAGTGCTGCCTGTTTGGCGACCAGCATACTTCGCCTATATATTTTCTCCCATTTGGCGTCCTTAAGTTCATTTTTGGGATGATGATAAAGCCGAGGAAGTAACTGTTGTTCCAGTTGTAGCAGGGTAGAAGCACGGTATAGGTTTAATTCAAAACCCTGTAGGTTTTTTTTACCACGGAGTTGAATCAATTGCTTCGCGAGAGAAGTAAGGCCACCTAGCCACTTGTCCATCCTCTTTTTCTGTTTTCCCACACAGAACTGGTATATATCGCGAAATACTGCTGCCTCTGAAGAGATGGTCCTATCTGCTGGCATTTTGGGTGATCCTCCACAGTCAAGGTCTGGGCCTTTTATCTGTTTCCCGAAACAGAACCGGTATATATCACGAAATATTGCTACCTTTGAGGAGATGGCCACATCTGCTGGAATTTTGGGTGATCCTCCACAGTCACGGTCTGGCCCTTGGCACGTTAACCTCTGCCCTGCATAGGCTTTCGACAAGGCTTGTAGCTTTCCCCATACAGCCTCTAGATAACTAACTAGGTCATCCTTAAAAGATTGATTCGCTGTTATAGTTAAACGGATTTGTTGTCTCTGGGTGTCCAATTGAAGAGCTACCGCGATAACTTGAGGTCCTATTCCGGAAATAGATATAGCAGCAATTGCATCTAGGATAGGAAAGGCTTTAAAGCTTATAGGATAGTTATCGGTTGGACCACCAAATGTAAGCCCCTTGGGTGATCGGCTGCGAATGGGGCGAGGAGTAGGATCTTTCTCACTCGCCAATGTGAAATTCATCAGTGCAACAAGGTGATGCGGGTCAAGTTCCTTGGTCATATTCATTAAATTCACCCGTCAGGGGCTTGTGTGGGTTGGAGGCGGTCTTTTTCTAAAGCCAGATATCTCGAGAATTAGTGTCATACCAAAGAGAGTGGAGTTTACCGCCATACCTTCAATGACCCCAATTCGGGGTATCAGCGTGTGGGAAAGGCTTAAGGTAGGTACTGGAGGCAAAGGGAAAGCTTGCAGACACAAAAAAGTAGTTTAATGCTGTGCACTAAAAAGCGATGAGTGAGGGTGGTGAAAATATCGAGGAAGAATAGAAGAGAATAAAGGTTGGCAAGGCAGTATTTATATGATAGGAGAGATAAGGTGAAAGAAGAAAGCTATCACAATTGACGGTGAACCCTAGGAGTGCGGCCGATAAATACAACAGTCACTTGGGTCTAATAAGAAAAATTTGGTGCAAGTTCTTGTTTCGATGCGGGTAGATAAGGCCCGCGAATGTTGTTATACTTACCCACCAAGCTCGTAACCTATCCACCGGCGAGACCTGCAGATTGGTGACCTTTCTAATCAGCGTGTGGCCCAGTGACATTGCCTTTCTAAAATCATGAAATAGCCCCCGTTCCTTTTATTTATTTATTTTGGCGCAGATGCTAAAGACTCGCATTGCTACCCGACATTTTTACCTACCCTAAGATAAGTCTTCTCATAATCAAGTTCGCCATACTAATCGCAGTAATAATAATAATAGAAATTTTATTAAAATTCTTAATCACATTTTCGTAATTCGCCTCCCCAACTCACTCCTTATCTGGAATGTACGGGTGTGTCTCAACCGCAGGTGGCCAGTCTGTATCTTCCCTCCACGCCCTATCAAAAACATGCACACCGGACCCAACTTCCAGGACTCTCTCATCCGCATGTCTGTCTCCCGCTTCCCCAGGCTCTTCCTCCTCGTCCTCTTCCTCCCCCTCCTCCTCTTCCCCCTCCAGCTCACTCCCACTCTCCTCAACAACAAGCACTTCCTCATCTCTGGCTCCCCTGGGAAACACAATCCCAGCACTAACATTCCCCGGGATCCTGACCTCTAATTTAAACCTCCCATCCTTAACCTCCCAGCGGACATACACCTCCCCGTAAACACTCAAAAACCTAACCTCAGCCCAAGTAACCTCTCCCCCAGGAACCGGCGCCACCCAAACCTTCTTCCAACCGGGTGCGGCGGGTGTGATCCCTCCGATGCTAGCGTGCATCCACTCGGCCACCGCCCCGAGGGCATAATGATTGAATGAGATCATTTCCGCCGGGTTTATGCTCCCGTCAGGCAGTATGCCATCCCAACGCTCCCAGATCGTCGTTGCATCGTGTTGCAACGGATACAGCCAGCTGGGGCACTTCTGCTCATGCAGCATGCGGTAGGCTAGTTGGCGGTTACCCGTTGTGGTGAGAGTTGGCAGGATGTACGGGGTGCCGGCAAAGCCAGTTGCGATCCTGAATTTAGACTTCCGGACGACTTCGGCAAGGCGCTTGCTCGCTGCTTCGACTTGTGCCGGGGTGGGGAGGATGTTGAAGCGTAGAGCTAGGACATATGCTGTCTGCGAGTCGGAGGATAGACGGCCCGTGGGGGTTACGTATTCTTCGTTGAAAGCCTGGCGGAGAGCGCTTGCGGAGGTGGCGTATGCTGCGGAGCCATCCGGATCGCCAAGGATGGTGGATATCCGAGAGAGGAGGTCTGTAACGTGGATTAGAAATGCGTTCGCGACGAGCATCGGATCTGTGTACCCATTTTGCGGGGCTTCGCCTGGCGCACTCGGATCCAACCAGTCTCCAAATTGGAAGGTTTTAGACCAGAGGCCTGTGGCCGGGTCCCTAGGGATACCGGAGGAGAGCCAGGACTTCATGCTAGCGAGTTGAGAGTAGAGTATGTTCACATCTCCAAATCGGGTGTAGAGCACCCATGGAAGAACTACCGCAACATCCTGCCAGACCGCCTGTGGTAGGCGGGGAAATTTGGCGGGGTCAATCACATCGGGCACTACCAACGGCGGCACGCAACGGTCGTTGTCCATTTGCTCAAAGGCAAGGTCCTGAAGCCAGCCTTGAAGCATGCCGCTGCAATCATAGAGAAAGCTCGCCGTCTCCGAGAAAACGTGAATATCCCCCGTCCAGCCCAGGCGCTCATCCCGCTGCGGACAATCGGTCGGAATTTCAAGAAAGTTCCCACGCATGCCCCAGACGACGTTCCGGTGGAGCCTGTTGATCAGCTTGTCGGAGCACGAGAACCAGCCTGTGCGCTCCATATCCGTGTGCAGCACTCTAGCTTCAACGTCTTTCAAGAGGTCCGATCCCGGAGGCCAATTATCCACCTGAACGTAGCGAAACCCATGGAACGTGAACTTGGGTTCGTAAGTTTCCGGCTCGCCGCTGCCTTTCATGATGTAGTGGTCGGTGCATTGTGCCATGCGGAGTGGTCTAATCGCCACTTCTCCAGACTTTTCGAGAACTTCGGTGTGGATCAAGGTAATCTTGTGGCCGGCGGAGCCGCGGGGTTTGATCCGTAGGCGACCGACGAGGTTCTGCCCAAAGTCTACCACCGTCTTCCCGGATGGGGTTGTCAAGACCTTTACGGGGCCCAGTATCTGGGTGCAGCGGACTGGTGGGCCACTTGGAGATACGAGAGTTGCGGTAGGGAACGGCAATTCCCGTACCGCGCTCCAGTCGCAAGACTCAGTATACCCCGGGGAAGACCATCCGGGCTTTTCTTTCCGAGCGTCGCACAATTCCCCGTCGTAAATCTCTGAATAGAGAATGGCCCCCGTTGAAGCCTTCCACGAATCATCCGAGACAATCTTGGTAACCGTATCGTCCGCATGAGTAATCTCCAACTGGAATATCAACCCGGTATCCTTTCCGTATATCGCTGTTCTGCCCCCTTTTACCCGCCAACCGTCAGCAATGCCTCGCGACACATAAACTGCGCAGGACAAACCTTCAAACCCTATCCTCCCTCTATACCACCCCTCCCCCAAATAGGCCCCAACAACATTCTCCCCTTTGCGCAGTAATTCGGCAACATCAAACGTCTGGTACTTGATCCGGTGCCCATAACTCGTCCACCCAGGCGCAAACTCCTCATCTCCAACCTTCCTCCCATTAATCTCCACTTCGTAAACCCCCAATGCCGTAACATACAACCTCGCCTTCGTGATCTCTTTGCCTCCATCCCCTAATGTAAACCCCTTCCTCAATAACGTGACCGGTATCCTCTTGCTCAGGTCCACCTCTCCACCAACGGCACATATCGGCACAGCGCTCCACTCCCCCCGCTCAAATAATCCCCCTTCAACGCTGACCTCCTCGGACCATACATCATCTTCCTCGCCAACCCCGCGCACCCCAACTTTTATGTTGACGATCTCCCTCGAGGAGATATCTGCCCCAGGCCATGTTACCGCGACGCTGGCGGCGGAATTAACGTAGTAGGTAGTTGGTTGCCACTCCGGACGGTCCAGCCGGATTTGATAAGTTGTCTGCTGCCAGTCGGATTTAAGAGGGGTAGTTTTCCAAGATATAGTCGGGGATTTGGAGGGGGCGGAGAGGAGGTGCTTTGTCGGGCGCTGGCGGTCGAAAGCAATGGAGTCCACCGACATTATGGAACCGTGGTTTTGGTGGGTCGGTTGTTGTTGGGAATTCCAGTGCGGGGGCGAACTCACAGGTTTATGGGGTGGGTGGGTGGGCAAGTCAAGGGATGAGATGTTCCCACTATTCGAGAGGTTATCATACTGCTTTGCGCTTGGATCGTAATGGATGCTACCATGGTTCCGACCCGTTTATCCCCCCGAATTGAGCTGTTGTGCATAAAAAGCGCGAATGGATATGACAGAGCACGGTGCTCCTACTGGTAGGGGAATATCGGTAAAAAAGAGTGGGGCTCGTGGGGGCCGGAGCCGCAATAATTGTAAATGTGATTTTAGCGAGTTCAGCGATTGGCTCACATTGACGCGCTTATGTCACCGCTGAAGGATATTATTGGGGCGCAAATTAAAGATTAGGACGGAGTGACATCGATAAGAGTGCCAAGGTTCCCCCACCAACTCTAAGCGAGCTTAGAAGTTAAAAGACCAAAGCATTTTATAGATTTTCCGAGTGATAACAGGTGATTACCACCAAGATAACCACTTCCTCTCATCGAAAGGCGGCTCACATCTAACTTAGTCCACTACTTCTATATCACAATGCACTGGGTAGAGCCCCTCCGATTTGCTCAAGGCTCTCTGAAAACACTCACCAAAAGCCATCATAGAGAGTTCTTGGCACCCAGCCAGAATAGCAATCCGAAATTTAAACCTAACCCTTTGGGAGGCCGAACTTCGGATCTTACCGACGCCAACCCACTCCAAAATTCTTGTAAATTGCGGGGTGTACGAGTATGATATGTACCCCGCACCGAAAATAATTCCCCCGCCCTCGGAGCACCTCAACGCAACAACCCGCCCAGCGCCACTATCGCAAGAGTCGATGCTTCCATAGGAAATAGATGCGAATTACTTGCCTATGCTAACTATGAATTTTATGTTAACAGAACCTCCAAGCCCCGATCGGTCGGGTGGATGTAATCGTCCTCATCGTAGCCAGGCAACGGTGGACATTATATTGCAGATATATAGGATGGAAAAGAGTCGGGAGGTGAGAATATCGGACAAAGCGGCCTTCAAGACGAAGCCGTAGCGGGACGATTAACCTTCCGAGGAGGGCCTTGTGGGCGGCTTAATTATTGCTCCGTTTTATACGATACAGCTTTTTTGCGTCATGGGCTGCTGACCAAGGCGGTGGCCGTAAAAGACAACTGCCGACTACTTATTAACAATCAATCATTAACTTAAAGCAGCAGCCGTATTACCGTTGCTCTGATACTACTCGAGTAGAGATAATAGTAATACCCCCGCCTCCCCCTACAGCTTAATCAACAATTAGCCCCTCCTCCTCTCAAACTTGCGTCAACAGTTACCGTACTCAATTTCCCCACCAGTGCGAAAGCACCGATAAAAGCAACCACCCCCAACTATCAACCCCAAGATCTCAACTCGCATTTCCAACTCTCACAACCACCCATCTCATCGCCGTCACCACCTACACACCCATAAAATGACAACCCTAGAAGTCCACACTCTAGATGCCGGCTACGGCTTCCTCCCGAAAAAACTCCTCTTCAACGACACAACCCCCGAAAATGCCAACACCCTACACAAATTTCCCGCACACGTCTTCCACCCCTACCACCCGGGCAAAAATCTGCACATCCTATGGGACGCCGGCATCCGCAACGACACCTCCGCGCACCCGCCCGCACTGCAAACCACCTTCGAGGCCTTCCTGCGTCCATGCGTGCCCGAAGACGCCCCAACAGGGCTTTCCCGACACGGCGTGGCACCCGAGTCCATCGATTACCTATTCTGCTCGCACGCGCACTTCGATCACACCGGCGATCCCGAGAAATTTCCCAACGCAAAGATAGTGTATGGTGCGGGGACCCAGGCTCACGTTCGGCCGGCATATCCCATCAACCCGGAGTCGCGCTTTCTGGAGAGCTTATTTCCGGAAGGGCGGACACTGGAACTCACGAAGGACGATTTCAAGCCCACTGAGGGCCTCGCGCCCTGGGACGCCGCCTGCGACTTCTTTGGCGACGGTAGTTTTCTGCTCATTGATGCGCCGGGACACATGCCCGGACACACGATCGCGCTCGCACGAGTCGAGGGGGGGTACTTGTTACTTGGCGGGGATAGCTGCCACTGCGAAGAACATTTGAAGGAGTACGTGCCCGGCGGCAGGATGGGGTTTGGCATGCACAAGGATGTGGACCTCACCCGAGAGAATCTCTCGAAGATCGTGGAGTTTGCGAAGGCGCGGGGGGATGTGCGGATTTGCTTGGCACACGTTGGCACGTACAAGGATTGGGAGAAGGTTGTGGTGAGGCAGGGGGAGGGGGTGATGTTGTAACTTTTGGAGGCGAAACGTGGGGAGGGGGGGGTGCTTTCTTGTTTGCTCCGCCCAATCTTTTTTACTCTCATCTTGTTTTAGATGGGGGTTGTCTGATGATGTGATGCTGAACTGTTTTTGGATTAAATCTGAACTCCGAGCTTCAAACCCTCCGGATGGAGCGACTATCATACGCTCTCCGAGTGATGGGGCCCGCAGATTAGGCCCGCAGCCGGGAAGATTCGCAATCCCCGGGTGTAAGATACCGTCATCACCGATACCTATTGATGCCGTATCATAACTTAGTCCTTGTCAAAAGTACCCCCACCCATCCCCCGTGTGTTAATGCCAATCATCACCCCTAACGTCATGATTTGGATTCACATGTGCAATATAAGCTAAGTTGACTGCGATCTGTATTTACGATATAATACAACGGATCATTATGACTCCCACTAAGATCTGTTCCCTATTGCATTCATCCACAAACACAAGGACAAAACACTCGGAGGTATTTTTGTCCTGTGACAGCCCAGGGAGAACTTGATACGGTAGCCTAGTGACCGGTTGTGCCGTGGTAAGTTCCTCCCTTCTTGGACAAATACCGGCCACGAACAAGCCCCGGCCGCTAGATCTTCTTTTGCCGGTAGCCGCCCGATTCCCCCACTATCCCTATCCCCTACGAGGGTCGGGGCACCAGGAACACCCATATACTGCCCCGACTAGAAAACCGCGCCAGGACGACCAGTGTTCCATCCCCAGCAGCCAATTGAAGAAAACAGCGAATAAACCCCCCCCAATAGAAGTAAAAAAAGGGAAAATAAGAAAAACCTTACTACTACTCCGAGAGAGAGAACCAACTCCAAAGTGCTAGCGACATCCTCAGCCATTAGGCATTCGGTGAATCAAAGGCGTCCTTGAGAAAACAAGATTATGTGAAAACGATTATGCAATACTCCACCGCTGGGAGCGTAAGCCTTGGAACCGCTGTTCCGGGGGCGCTGTGGCCTCTTCAAGAGTGAGATTATTGACCCTATCGGGAGAGGTTCAGTGGTAGGACAGAGAAGCCGGATTCGAGCTCGTTCCATGAGCTCAAAAACACCCACCGGGCAAACAGGTAGTCCAACACACTGGGTGTTCAAGTAGTGCTCAGAAGAATCTAAGAGCTCACAACTTATCGCCTTGAAGCGAGAGACTCCCTCAACACCGAGTTTCATAATCGAGTGATATTCTGTGATTAAAATGAGATATCCAACTCTCGGGGCAGGGTTCGTACTGGCATATCCGTCGCGTGGCGCACAATCAGAAGGCTCAAGAGCACCCGCGCAGGTTTTGAGATCCCTCTTTCGTGAGCTTTGTTCCCCTCCCATTGTGGAATATCCTCTTGTAATCTCTGAAGTCCCGAGTGACACCCCGTGACGGCCTGTGTCACCTACTTCTATCCACGCATCTTCCAGACCTCGCTTTCTTCTCCTTCCTTTCTTTTTCTTTTTCTCTTCCTTCTTCTCTTCGTCTTGATACCGCCCAACGCCCGCACCCCCGGCTCCCCTCATTCATTATCACGTCTTGACTCCGGCGACACCGGAGAAGCGATCGCTAGGCCAATTGTAGGTCCCGCCGCCGCCCGCGAGGTTGAGACCGCCCCTCGATTACATTATAAAATCCCTTGAGTCCATGGTCGGCGTGTGGAAAGGGGAAGACCCATCCAGATAATATCGTTGATGGGCTAAGTTATTTGGGTGGTGGTTTTATCAAGCGACTGATAGTCAGGCGGAAAAACGTGTGGATTATCATCAGGTCGAGAGATGGATCTGCTCATCCTTTTTATCGCTATTACCCTTCTTATAACTGAATTGAGTTAAACCCCCGGTAGGTATTCATATGCCTTCTTGGTTTGTTAGTGGCACTAACCGGTAGATATCGGCTCCTCCCGGTGTTCTAGACATGCATTGAACCCGAGCTTCCATCGATCATCCATTTACAAGTATTTCATTTCCGCCGCGGATCCTGTGTTCCCTATCACTTTCGATGGGGGGGGGGGTGAAATAAGCCAGCAGGTTGGTTACATTCGATTTTGAAAAAAGGGAACCGACAACAGGAACCACCCCTTACTTGACCACGATAATGGCGGGGCGCATAGATCCCCCCCCCCAGAAGACTACCCATCGTGACATACACCTGCACTCTGGGTGATAATTCATGACCAAGCGCCTTCCCATATCTGAATCAATCCCTGAGGTCGTCGTCCCCCCCGGCATACCAACACTTTATCGAAAGAGCCAATCGGCCGCCCTCAAACCGCCATGCTCTTACAAAAAAGCCTCCCGCTCTTCAAGCCAAAAAAACACCACAGTTACACAAGCTAAGTTAAGTGACACGGGGCCGGGAGTACAAGTACTCGTAACACGAATGTTTCAGCTCAGCCGTGCAACACGACCATGATAGGGCATCGGGGCATAGCACACTTGTAATGTTTGAAAAGTCTGAAGCTTGATTCTCACCCAAGAAATAATCTCCCCCTCGGACGGATTTCGAAAAAAAAGTTCCATATTATTGCACATTTGCCCTGGTCCCGCGATTGGATAGGATATTGACTCACAGTATGATACGGTACTATATCGAATTCTCGGGGTTCAGCCTCACTCACCTAAGAGTTTGTCCGCTGCGCCACTAACCTCCACCTGCAAAGAGGAGGAAGAAGAACTTCCGCAGCAAAATATCGCGGGGCATGTAAGATAAAATAGTCCGAAAACCCGGGCATAATAATAATAATAAAGAAGGTGAGCAAATGGGGGTTTTTTTTTTCCAGTCAGTCAGTCAGCCTCGCCAGCGGAGCTTGTTTTCGGTTTCGGTAACTAGGTCCAGGGTAAGGATTATTTATATTATACCAGTAATCACTGTATCGCGGATGATGATGATGATGATGATGATGATGATAACTTCTGCGGGTACTGTCACGCTAAAAGGTGCCGGTTGACAGTTTATACTAGGCTTAGACTCGCATAATATGAGTTGGCAGGAGAGCGTTCGCCCCCCTGCCCACGCCGGTACAGTACCTTGTTGAGGAGAGTTGTGCAGTTCAGTTATTTGTCACTGGTAGTGGCTGTTGTTACGGCACATGTGAGGTGAAGAGAGAGAGACGAGAGTGCTTCTTCACCTCAATGCAACTTTGTCCTTTAATATAATACGTGGGCTAGATAATCTAGCGCTCACTATCAACGCTACTACTTCGCCACACATACTAGTGTGTGTGAAGGAACTAAACTCTTTGGGACAACAAGTGCCCATCGGTTCGATATATCGTGAACGGGGGAATTATTTGCCCGTTTTTAGTTCTCTTTTTTCCACGAAGCGAGTCCGACTGCTTTCGGGGTCTTGGACTTAAACTAGTCGTGGCTTTGGGTGCGGTGCTTGTTTTGTCCACCCTGGGGATTTTCACAAGGGAACCCGTTTCCAAGGTGTTCGTTTTGGGCTTCCTTCCTTCTTTCTTTCTAAGCAATCACCGCCAGGTGTTCCCACGACAAAATGCACGAGCAAGTTCTGCGCCACTCTTGCAGCTTGCATGAGATTGATGGGGTGCTTATGTTCCTCTATGATGATACAGAGTAGAATACTGTAGTGCCGGTTATGGGTAACCCGGGTGGATTTCCCCCCTACAAGCACTCCCATTCTGAAGGTCTACCACTACCGGTACAGTACACGACCAAAGTATGACCTGTATTCATTTTTTTCTTTCAAGAAGGAAACATACACTACTCGATGTCCTCTACCGGTAGAACTCGAAGGTAAGGTGCGGTTATAGAGATAGGGATTTAAAGCCTAAGCATTTTGTACGGAAGGTCGGGCAATTGTCACAACCAAAGGAAAGTTCTAAGAGACACCAAGAGCACTATATCATGATATATCATTCGAATTGCGCATTATGGGGATGCATTGGGAATGGGGAAATATCGCCATGATAATGTTTCTCCCTGTGCCGCCCCTGTCAATGTTTGAGACATGGATGACTAATAACCCTTTGAACCACAACCTCAGTGGCACCAGTGTACGGTACCGTACGGTAAGTGTATTCGCGTATCATAGCTAATGCTAGCAATGGCCAGAAGTCCGCACATTTGCGAAATTTACCATATAATCGTAGCAAAAAAGCCGCTTACTAACCTCTGTCTCGAAAGCCGGCTGGCGGCACAACACTTGAATGTCTTGCCGGCCTAACAAGACTGGGTATGCAGGGGGAGAAGGTACGGTAATCTGAGACCATTAAACAAGGCCAGTATCCGGGCAGATTGATCTTTATGTTTTTCAAGTTGATTTAGGAGAGATCTACACATCCCCCCTTCTTTCATCCCCCGGCATTGATTTCCCCCGTATGATACAATACCCATAAAGGTGCTTACTAATCAAATTCAGGATGTCACTGTACCCCGGTTACTCGTGACCGCACCGTGCTGGACCGTACCGTTCCCCATCACCGTCGAAACCAATGCGATTCGCTCTCTTGGCCCAGGATAAGTTTTGCTTGACGAGTTAATAGAATCGTGTACCCCAGTTAATGAGATATAAAATAGTTCCTGATGACTGATCTTAAAGTTATACGGTGACGGGGGCGGGTAACCCTTCTCATGATCTTCGTGGAGGACAAGATGCAAGGCGGCTTTCGCTATGCCAGTGTTTTGATGATGCCAGAGAGGTTAGATCTGGACAACACCGGTGTGTCGACTCATGACCTTTTGTCCCTGAACCTGGGGTTAGAGGCGTACCGGGGATAGCGATTTTCAAAGAGCTTATATGGCGTTCAAGGTATATGCCGTATCGGCAAGTGACCCAATTTCCCGGAAGTGGTGCGACTCGAGTGCGACGCCTGTTTTCTTTGTGGCGGGGGGCTAGCCCCACGATGCTTGCTTGTCTTCGTAGAGGCGGTGACGGGCGGACAGACCAAGGGGGCGTCAGCTCGCCCACTTGGCCGTCCTGTGCTTAATACGGCTCAGACTAAAAAAAAAAAAGTGGTAAGTTCCCGGCACGCTGCAGCTAGCTTGTCGAAATGTGAGCCTCCTATTTGTATTTGTATCGCTTGGCAAGAGGAGCCAGGAAAGCTTTTCGATTTTTTTTGATCGGTGTATTGAACTAGAAGCCAGGCAGCTCATCCATCGATCATATCTCTCTCCAAACGCAAGAGAAAATAGAGAGCCTATCGGGGGGTGGACTGCCGCTGCCAACATTTTACATAAGGCACAGGGGATGCTTTTCCCACCTGACAGGGATTGCTTTGGCAGGTGAACCTAAATTAACCATCCATTAACCTTTTATCGGGCACAAATTCCCACAATGCTGCGTCGGTATGCACCGTGGCTCTTATTTTATCCTTGGCCCTTGCACAGAGCTGGCTTCGGCTTGTCCCTGGCTCGCAGCCAGGCCAAAGTCTCAGTTCAATTACTTGAGCGCCGCAAAAACCGAGCAAGAACCAAGATCGCCCATCGGCCTCGGATTAGCCCGATTAGAGACAAAGCGCCCCAAGGGGGGTTAATATTTTCCAGACAGAGCATAGTGTGGGGGGACTGGGTTTGCTGGCTCTCATTGACTATGATAGCACTCGAGTATTTTAGGGTTATTTTGTGAACCCACTCTTGCTAAGCCTATTCTGTTCCAGGCTGTGATTTACCGGTATTCTAAGATCTCCGATAGTGAGTTTTCACGGTTCAATTGTACCGCAGTTTATATCGAAGGAAGGATACTTTCCAGATACTCGAGTATGCTCGAGTATCGTGATTGTATTCGTTGGCGGCGTACCGAGATATACGGTGCTACCGAACCGTCATGATGGCGATAGAAAATCGAGTTTGATGGAGCAGATATTTTTATAATCACATTACCCCTCCTCTTTCTCCTCATTCTCAGCTACGACGCCACTCGAGTGGGTGGTGTTGAGGTTGATGTTGGTGTTGGTGGAGACGGTGGAGTCGCTATGGGGCGTTTCGCACAATTGTATATCTCGGCACGCGGTCAAGCAGGGTACAGTATGATGATACCTTATCGCTCTTTGGCCAACTGAAGCTAGTGCTCACGCAATGGGGTGTCGCTTACTGCCAAGTTCTCGACGAATCACAAAATCGGCTCATTCCGTACCTGGCTGGCTTGGCCTACCGGTCACGAATTTCACTGTGTCAGACTGCCCAAGTGATGCCGGTACTATCATCATACGAGCACCGCACGACAACCTACGTGTGGAATTCAATTATCAGTTCTCCTGGCCAGGAAATACTGGTCCGTCGAAATTTATGGCGAACTTTACTTGTAATAGCACCGAAGATATCCCTTCGTCACACAGCACGACGCAGGCACGGCTGTTGTCAAGCGATTGGCAATAAGCGGAATGGATGGATGGATCAGGGATGTGTACCTGGTGCCGTATCACACAAAAGTCTCTAGCGAAAGAGAGGGATCGTCGCGCGGTGCTGTCTCGGGGTAGTCAGTAGGAACTGGAAAACATGACCCTCGTCCTTACGGAGAATTTTGCGGGATCAGCAGAAATAGTTATCCGGTTCCTAATAGCCCCCGAGTACTTTGCAAGTGCCTACGAGCGCCGGTAGAGTGTCTGGGAAAATCGACCTCACTGCGGCGAAAACCCAATAAGGAGCCGGCCGCAGACTTTTCGGGGAAAAACTCCATATAGAACCACCCAAGACCGGCTCCTATCTGAACTCCGCTTTTTCGTTGATACAAGTGAAGTGAGTGCCAGCATTGGGTAAGATCGGCAGGAGGGGTATTTTGAAGAAGGAGAAAAAGAAATAACACCATTCAAGGTTTTATGCCAGGGCGCTCCTCTGTGTTACAAGGCAGAAAAAACAAGGAGGTGATCAAGAAGGGTCGGTCTTCGGTGTCCGGCACTACCGTATTGCACCCGCACCCGAGAGATTTGCATTGTTGCTGGTAAGTGCCGCGTTTCTTTTGTTTGTTTATTCCTTCTCGCACATTGTAAACAGACGGGCCAAGCCATTACTCTATGATACGGGGAAGTCCTTTGTAACTTTTGCAATGGCGTACCCAGATGACCGTGATGATGTTTTTGAAGTTGAAGGGTAATATTCACCTCAGCTTCAGCTAGTTCGAACTCCGAAGGCCTTATCCCCCACAGTACTATTATCGCTAATCCTTTTTTATCTCACTGCACGGTGTAATTCGTGCCCCCTTTGCTTTGCTATTTTCTGCTCAGTGTTCTGCCTCACGACATCTCTCGCCCTGCTCCAGACGCGCGGACGCTTCACCTCAGCCGAACCGGATAGGCTATACTTATACCAAGTTTTTGATCACCGGCAACTGATACCGTATTTGAGTAGACGGACTGTGCCACCATCATCACCACCTCAGCTTCCCAAGATCCATGGATCTGGTTTTTTCTCTCCTTTTCTTTCCTTTTCTTTTCTCTTTTTCATTTTCTTCTGGGTGTGGCTGTCTGTCGTGTCGGGCCCAGCACAGCGCGGCCTGCAAAGCAACGTGCCGGTATGGTGTCGGTAGGATCCTCGAGCACCGTACCGTATCATACGAGGACCCATTTGGCGCTCAGATACGCACAGGCTTTTTGCCATATACTCGTACCGGTATTGCCTTAATTCCTTTATTCGAGCGCTTCTTGCCTACATGCAGGACAAGTGTGGTTTTTATGTAACGGGTTGTTTTGAACTATGGTACTGCGGCACCTTTTTCTCCCTCTTTTTTGTCCTGTCCCTTGTCAGGGATTGGGCGGGCGGCAGGTACTCGAGTATGAAGGACGGGGGGGAACCATGGATCTGCTCGTGAGAAACGAGGGACCGGGCTTGGATTAATTCGGTTTTGGTTTTTAGGTAACCGCACTCTTTCCATTTCTCGGCGGGTGTCGACGGTAGGGTACTAGTACCGTAAATGAGAAGAAAGGAGAGGATAAACTGGTGGGATAAAAGGGAAGCGAGAAACAATCCCCATAGCGCGAGGCGGTACAAAGTACCACGGTAGTACTCGCACGGTACTAGTACAGCACTTGTGCCAGTACTCCGTACAGGACGGGGTAAGCAAGTATGGAAGGTTGAGTGGAAGCATGCAGGGAGGAGAAAGAGCGGTCCTGAGTACTAATACCGTACAAGCACTTCACCGGATTGGTCTTTTCTAGATGCGACGACTAACTCAACTTGGCGAAGAGCACCAGCACAAAAGAGCCTCAAGTTTCACTAGTAAAATCTTTTACCTGCCAAGAGCGATAATAAACTCAACTAATTGTCAGATCTTGATATACTATTGGCGGGCGGGGGGGGCTGCGTCATGGATTTTTTGCTACCGGCATTGTCTATAATTGGATTACCAATGCAATTCCCGGTCGTTTTCTTTCGTCTTTCTTCCCCTTTTCCCTTTTCTTCATATTACTTCTTTCTTGGGGAGTGCTTCTTCCCTGAATCGCAAAATATATCTTTGTCCTCTCCCCTTGCCATGATATGTAAGTTGGGTGATGGAGCGTGATGGAGCGGGAGAATCGGGAGTGAAAAGTTCCATCTGTCTCCTGCTCAGAAGGTGACCTTTCCTCTCTCTCTCTCCCCCTCACATTTCTTTTCCTTCCCTTTCATCGTTATTTGTATTTGGTCTGTCGTTTGAGCTTGGTCTGTATCTTACAGTTTTACAAGTTATTTCCATCTGCGGCTCTGTTGAATTACTATCTTTGCCGGTGGTGATCTTTGATGACCCGACGGACCGATCGTGCTTCTTTACAAATTGTTCCAACATTCAGTCTCCCGTCACTGCACACCCGCCTGCACTTTACTGCACTTGTATGATATATTCAGTTGTCCATCCTCAAAGTACAAGAACGAGACCAGGACATAGGTATTACTGGTAGACCTGAGCATCCTGTGTAGGTACTGGTGCCCGTTTTTTCTTCTTTTATTGACCGCCAGGAACGAGGAAAAGGGTCTCTTTTGAGCCGCCTGACTGACTCGTGCACGATTAGTCGAGAGAGAGAGAGAGAGAGAGAGAGAGAGAGCGAGTTCCCCGTGTCATACAAATACCTATCCTACCGTATCGTGCTGTGCATAAGCACCCCGGCAAAGTCATCAAACTTAAAACTCCCCAACTTGCTCCTTTTGCTGTTGGCTTCCCTCTCCTTCTATCTGGTTCTCTCGCTTTATTTGTTCTCCACGAGGTTTTTCCTTTCTTTTTGCTTGCGACTGAGTTAGCAGTGTGTCGTGTTTACCGGTCCAGCACTACTTTCTTGGCTTTGAACGACGAGAACACCATCCGACGAAAATTTGATCCAGCACACTTACAGCAGCCAACGAGGTGTGAGCGGTGCTATTGCATACCCTCGTACTGTACGTACCACGCACACATCTTGGGACTTTCACATAAAGCCCAAAAAGAAACTACTCACCCACGCCCACATTAGCCCACGCCAATACTTTGACTGTTGGTAACATCTTTCCGGGTGGGGGGGAGAGACCGGTTGAGCCTCTTTCCAGCCGATTTTTTCTTTTCTTCCCCGCTGGTGCCCTTGCTGTGTGGTGGTGGTGGTGATAACTCCTTCGGCTGCTTCCATTAACCGCAGTCTGAGCCTTACAAACTTATATTGTACTTGTACCCGGAGAAAGCAAGCAGTAGCAAGCCTTCACTCTCCGAGCACCAGTACTGCACACACACACACACCCCTCTAATCCCTACAAGTCTCTGCCACCTCTCTCCTCGTCCTTATCCGTACCGTACTCTACCTTGCTTTCCCCCCTCTTTTAAGAAGCCTGAAGCAGGGCTGGGGCATCCCCCCTCCACCCCACCCTTCCCCGAACATAAAGTGTGTCGGACAGAGGGAGCGAAAAAAAAAAGAAAAAAAAAAAGACATAACTGACACCGCGGAAAGGTATTTTATAAGTCTTGTCCCCATCCCTTTCCGGAGAGATCAGACACACTTTGGAAATACTTAAAAGAGGCTTTTCGCCCAATATATGCAACTCTTGCGTCGCCTTTATTCTTTCCGAGAGAAGGACAAGAAACCAAATAATAAAACAATAGCAGTGGCTGAGGCGGATAGGCACAGAAGCTCTTTCGTGGCAACTGATCCAATGAAGCGACTCACCAACTTTTTTGGAAGCTCCTCTGCCGAAGAGGATGTTAAGCAACACCAGAAGCAGCAAACGCTCGCTGTTGCAACGGCCACTAATACTACGATAACAACTGGGACTACGGAGACAGCGGCGGTGGCGATGACGGCACCCGCGACTCAGATTTATTCTTCGCGACAAACTGCGCAAGTGGGCCTTCACGCACCTCTCACTCCCCCCCCGCTTCCGCCGAAAGAAAATCTCCTCACATTACCTGAATCACCTGCTTCCGTTGGTGTGAATGGTCGACAAAATGCTCCAAGACTCTCCATCTCGTTACCATCCCCAGCCCCCACAAAAAAAACCCACGACATTGGTGAATCCTTCACCCCTCCAATGAGTGAAACGAATCAAAACTACGGGGGTTTATCACCCAACCTTCAACCACTACCACTATCCCCGCACCCTATTTCCCCCATCGCTTCTCCCGGAGGCGGGAACAGAAACTTTTCAGGGGCTTCCTATGCTTCCTACGCGACCGCTTCATCGAGACCAAGTTCTTCCCACATGAATTTCCCCATTGCCCCAAGTCCCGCTCCGAGCGAGGTCGCCCGTGGGTCGCTTAGGAAAAAGCAAAGGAGTGGTGGCAGTTTGTTTGGAAAGAGAAAGAAGGATGACGTAGACGGTCCTACTGCTTGGAGGTTGACGAAGGCAAGCAGTGAACATTTGGAGGGATACGATTATGCTCCGTTAGCTAAAGGCGAACCTGTATGACTACTTTCCCTCAACCTTGACCTTTCCGGCTGTTATCGGTAAAGATATACCCTTGCTTGTTTTTGTTGGCTGACCCCCGTTTCTTTAAGGTGCCGGATATGTGGGATTACCAAGGAGATACATTAGTTTTTCTCGCGCCTAGGAACGTGCCGAACCCGAAATTTACGACTCCTTCTTTTCGCATATCTTCTACTCCGTTACTATTTTCGGCGCTCGGCCCATACATTGAAGACACACAGTACGGATCTCACGATGGACTGACAAGTCCGGGAGGCACAAGGGTAGAACCTGACGGTTTGTTCCTGGATGTTCCTACCGGCCTTCCTCAGCGATCTTCGAGTCGAAATTTCTCAATGCCGCGTGCGCCTATCGTCGCAACGGACCCGGCGGTTGTCAGCGAGGGTCAGGACGCCCCGAACGGAGGTTCTCCGCCCCCCCCTGAGCTATCACGAGATGCTTGGTCTTTCGATCAGGCCAAGTCCGAAGTGGCCATTTCTTACAAGGTTTATTATCCTGCTTTAGAGCTTGGTTCTCGACCTATTAGCCCGCCAAAGGAAGGTAAGGGGAGGAAACACAGGCATAGCAACTCCGTCGCCGATGGAACAATCCAACGGTTGATTGATGCACGCAATTTGTTTGCGTTCCTGGGTTGCGGATTCCTGGTCGGGACTGCTGATCGGGAAATGCCGTTTCACATTTTGCAAAAGATATTTGAGATGATTCAGGGGCCGACATCACCTACACTACGCCATGAGGGCCAGTTGGATACTAATGGATTGAGTAAAGCCGCCATGGCCGAGAGTAGTTTCCTGCATTATGTTACGACGCTAAAGATAGATGACTTGAGGAATGACGATGATGCTATTGTTGAAGCGCTGATCTTGGCTGAGACATGGAAGTGCTCGGTCTTGTATCATGAGGGGTTCGTCCACGCTTGTGGTAGGTGGGAGTCGATCAGAGACCATCCTGAGTTCGCCCGGGTATCGGAGAGAACCAAGAAGCGTCTTGATCGGGCATCGATTGACATGCATAATGTTCGCATCGCGAGCGTTTCCGGCCGACTGAGCAACTTTGACTACCCATCAATATTTACCGGAGATGGAAAATACCCCGAGTACAAGCCGTGGAGATTGGCTTTCGATGCCATGAGGAAACATACGCTCAGTTATTACAAACATGTTTACGGATCATGGCCCCCAAGAGCAGGGAAGCGAGGAAAGGGTGGCGGGTATAGTGAGACTGGCGGGCTGAACAGGGTTGTGCTGCAAAGGGTTTACAGCGACTTTTCTGCGTTGTACGATCTTGTTGTGGATCGCGAGTGGATACACGGCGAGCGTATTCACTTTGAAACTCTGTACGGTTCGGACGGGGATGATGTGGAGGCTAGGGGGAAGGAGGAATCTGCTAGAACGACAATGCGGAAGATTCAGCAGACGTATGATCAGTCTGGTCTGCCGGTGCAACCGAGCGTACCGTTTGATCTTCCCCGACTACCACACATTCCGGCTACTCCTCCACCAACGGCTAACTCCAAGCCGGCCAAGAAGTCAAAATCGAAGTCGAGCAAGAAGCTGAAGGGGGATGAGTTGGGCTCTGTCTTGCGCAACTCGTACAACCAGGATTCGTTCCACCGCCGACCGTCGAATGAGTTTGCGGATATGTTCAAGCAGCTGGAAAGGGAGTTTGGAAATGGAAAGACGGTTGAGGATCTCATTGACGCGAGAAGGGGGAGGTGGTTGTTTATCTACTGTGTTTGTCAGTCACTGCCGTTGGTAGTAGTGGATGCTCCTGGTGTCAGGTATAGTGATGGTGTGGAGTATTTCCTGTGCAAGAACCTCAAGGGACCGTTGCCATGGCAGAAAGCCGATAACCGCCGACTTAGTAGATTGAGTGGTATTTGGGTTCCCGGGCCCGGCGGATTGCTCTCGGCTACCGGTGGTGGTCAAAGTAGTGTCGATGCGGGTGATGATGAGATTGAGTATGTCTATAGGAAGAGTCATTGTTGGACGGTCGCTGAGCAATGGAGAATGGTATCTGGGCCGGCTGTTGATGATTTGGAGGCGGTTGAGCTGGAAGGTGGAGAAGATCCTGAGTTTTTGGCCTTCCAGCAGAGTTTGATGAACGGCGGTACGGACACTGGATCGCCAGATAATATGTCGCCGGGGGCTGCTACACCGCCTGTCCACGGAGCTTACTTTGGGGTCGGTGGCGTTGTCGGCGCTGAGCGGAATTCTATCCAGTACTATAATCCGAACAATCAGGTTCCGCAGAGTCCGCAGGATCAGGTCTGGGCCGGCCAGCCGGTGCCCGCAAGCGCTCAGGATTTGTACTTGGTATACCAGCAACAGCAGGAATTGCTTAGGAAGCAATTTGAACAACAGCTCCAGCTCCAGCAACAGCGCCTGAGCTACCCCCCAGCGCCTCAGGCCTTCCCACCCTTTCCGCCCGTGCATCTATCCGAGGCCCCCGAGCAATTCTCCAACCCCCCCAACTTCTCACCGCCGCAGACTCTCCCGCCCCTGCAAATGCCCGATGAGACCAATACTCAGTACCAACCGTTTTCGCAGTCCCCCGGCCGTGAGACCGTTCCGCGCACCCATGAGGAGTTCACAAAGTACCGTCAAGCCCATTTTGAACAATTCCAGCGCCAAAGACAAGCTTCGCCTTCGCCGCCTCCGATTAGACTTAGCAGCGAGGACCCCGCTGGGAGTCCTAGTCTAATTGCTCTGCCAGGGAGTCCTACGGATGAACAGATCCCGTTTACGCTATCCGACACCCCATCGCCGCCGCCGCTGCCACCGAAAGCACATACTTGGAATGGGCAGTTTGATCCGCAGGGGGGGAGGGTGTACCCGGACGGAAGACGGTATTGATTTTGATTAAGGGAGGGGTGTTGCGGATGGGCATGGGCATCGTAATGCGAGCGGGAATGGAAGTGGAAAATGGGAAAGAGATGATTAGATAAAAAGTTGATGGTCCCTTATGGGTTTCATTTTTTGTTTGTATTTTTGTCGGTCGGTTGGCTTTCCTTTGTTCTGAAGAAGCGGTGACTTTAGTGACTTTTGGCGACTTTCGTTCGGTACGAATGGAGGTAATAGTAATTTCGGCTTGGGATTAAGTTAGACGGTGTATTATATTTGTTTCTCTCTCTTCTCTTCTTTCTGATTTGTTTTGCATTTGCGCCGTGATCTCACAAGGCGGGAGTGGAAGGTGGGCGGTCATTACTTTTACTTTGTTTTCCTTTTGCTGTTTTTTTGGGGTCTGGGAGATGAAACACGAGAGTGCGATAGGTACAGTACAAGTAGAATGGTACTGTGTATCGATCGAATTAAAATGCTATACCTGGGGTGGGGTGTGGTTGGATGTCACAGCAAACCCGGCCCACGCCAGTTTAGGCGGTGAAAAAAGACAAGGAATACAGTGAGGGGAATCAAAGTTGAGAGTTTGATACAAGTACGATATTGAATTATTTTTAAAATACATGAAAGATCGTCACAAATTTCAGAAATTTGACTCGAAAAGCCTGGTTTTCCTGGACTAACTTATGTTATGCTTGTGCTTGCCCATACGGCTTTTCCTGAATGTTGCAGTAGTATTCCAATCATCGTAAATCACTCGCTTGCGCCAATAGATCAACAGTCGGTATCATACCATCATCACGTGCTGACGGCTCCTAGGATGCGGAACCCGCCGCTAGCACTGGAGGCTCCGAAGACATTTATATTTTCCGTTAACCGTTGTTGTGGAAACAAAAAAGGCGAATAAAACTGTCGAGTGGCTAGGTTGCGTTGACCGGCGGAGGAACTTTTGTACTAGTCTAGCCTCCTTCGCAAGTCTGTTTTAGTACGTACGGTTCGGGGATGGGGTCGGGCGACGATGGCCCGTTTTGTTTTTTTGTTTCCCCCCCCCCGCTGCCCGGTGTGATTTTAGCACTTGTTAGATTGGGGTGCTCGATACACGATAAATCCTTGCGGGAGTATCGTATCGTGTAATATGACGTCATGGGGTAACTTTAGGTATTGATGCCGGATAATAATAATAATAATATCGCTATGATATCATAGTATGATGTACGAATAATACGTTGGAATAAGTTTTTTTTTCTTTCCTTCTTTGTATGGTAACTGGTATGATACAGTACGGTAGTCTATTAACCGCCCTTTCACTTATGCAACCTTTTTTTATTATTGCTAGGGTCGGGCTTATTTTGGAACAGATCTGGGGCTCTGCATGACCTGACTGTGTTGGATGGTTTGTTTCAGGCGGTAATTAGTTTATTTCAACGTACTCGGTTATTGTACTAGGGGTAGTTCTAGGCGGATAAAACTATCGTAGATATTATAATATTATGATATCGTAGTCAAATGTGGTTTGATAAGGCGATCTTGGTTGTGGCTGGTTACCGGTGTGTTGAGGTGCTGGCTTGGGTGGGGGGTTGTGGTGGGGTTTTGGGGCTTGGCGGGGGTAGGCCGGTGAAGTGCGGGGTGGGGGGGGGGGGCTAGCCTGGGGTTGGGCTTAGGTTGTGGGTGGTGAGTTTAAGGCTTGGGGTGGCGGGGGGGGCGCTGGGGAGATGGGTTCGGAGGGGGTGGTGTTATGTGCTGGTATCATAGGAGTTGGGAGGAGTCATTGATTCTCACTCGTTTGGGTGGGTATTCTGGTAGGTGTGTGGATGGAGTGGTGCGGTGTTGAGTGGCTAATTAGCGGGCGCGCTTGTTTTTCTAGTGGGGGGTGGTGGATCGTATTTATATATATAAGTGGTTGGGTGACTCTTACCTCGGAGGAGGAGGCTTTGCTAGAAGAAGAGTAATTGTCATACCAGTAATAGATCTGGGGTTCTTCGCGCTCCTCCTCTTGATATTCAGGACCCCTGCTTCTGCCCTTTGCTATTCGTGAGATTTGCGGGGCTGTCGGTAGGGCGTTGTGACATTCGCTTACTTCCAGGCGTGGAAATGTGTGGTACTGTACCGTACGGTACGCATTCTGGAGCCGAGCAGTATTTTTGGCTCCCCAGGTTTTCTTTTTGCTCTTGCTTACTTGCGTTTGCTGGGCCGTGTGGGGGTGGCTTTCTTCTGCTTGGCGTCTTACCTAGTAATGGGGATAGAGTAAATTTCTAATTGAGGTTAAGACTTGGAGCGGCATAGCAGGTGAAGAGCCGGAGGAGGAGTGGGGAAGAGAGGTGCGTGTGCGTGTGCGCGGGGCTGTAGATTGTTTGAGAGTTCTCGGGCTGTCGGTGGGTGGTCCCGCTGCTGATGAGGAGATAAATTTTATGGATTGTGTAGATTTATTGTTGGGATTGTGGGGTTCTGTTTGTATACCGTAATATGATGGGCAAGGAACGCTGTGATGTTTTGGGTGGGGGGATGGACGTGGGTGGGGATAGAGTGAGTAGCCCTGAGCCGGGTACGAGTAGAAAGAGAAGTTAGATCATAGGCTAGAACATCAAAGGTACTATTATTCTACTATCCCAGTTAATAACGAGGTTGGGGGAGGGAAGAGCTATACCAGTTAACTTCCGCGCCAAATCTCACACCCGTTTCGATCAAGAGCAAGAGCTGCCCGCTTGGCAACCAGCAAAGTTCGCCTATATATTTTCTCCCATTCGGCGTCCTTAAGTTCAGTTTGAGGATCATGATAAAGCCGAGGAAGTAACTTTCGTTTCGGTTGTAGCAGGACAGAAGCACGGTGTAGGTTTAATTCAAAGCCCTGTAGGTTTTTTTTTCCACCACAGAGTTGAATCAACTGCTTCACGAGAGAAGTAAGGCCACATAGCCACTTGTCCATCCTCTTTATCTGTTTTTCCATATAGAACCGGTATATATCGCGAAATATTGCTACCTTTGAAGAGATGGTCGCGTCTGCTCCGGCTGGCATTTCCGGTGATCCTCCACAGTCAAGATCTGGCCCTTGGGACTTTAGCCTCTGCTCTGCACAGGCGCTTGACAGGGCTTGTAACTTTCCCCATACAGCCGCTAGATGACTAACTAGGTCATCCTTAAGAGTTTTGTTGACTGCTATGGTTAAACAGATTTATTGTCTCTGGGTGTCCAATTGTAGAGCTACCGCCATAACTTGAGATCCTACTCCGTGTTATCCCTGAGACCCTACGAAGGTGGATTGGGAAGTAGGTGATTGGGGGGGAAAGGGCCTTTGGGATGGCTTCCACGAGGAGAGTATTTTTTGCTATGTTTCTGGTGCTTGCAGTGTTTCGTGTTTCTGGGTTTTCGGAAAATCTCCTCAATCCCCATGGGATCCCCGGAGCTCTGCATTTGCTCCTGACGGGTGATTTGAATTTTATTAACCTATCCAAGCTGGTGAGGGTAAATCACCCGTGATGTTTAGGGGGGGGGAATGTATTTTTCTGGGGACTGGGTTTGCTTTATGAACTGGATAGGATTCTTCGGTCATAGGCTATCATAGTATCAATGATTAATTGATTCCCGAGCCGCGAAACCCCGGAAGGCCTATTATCACTCGTGTAACGAATTTAGAAGGCTTTCGTGCCTCAAGTCTTTTCTTTTTTGTTGCACCTCCGGCTGAAGAACACTAAATAATTCAGTGGACTCACTTGCAAGCTCGTCAGTCCATGAGGGATATATATTTACTGCCCGCCGGTAGTTGTGAGCCGCCCCGCAATAGCTCCTGTGATGCCTGGATAACTCCCGGATTTATTCTCTCTTCCGTTTTCATCCCCCCCCTTCTATTCCATTGCTCAGGATTTCGATATTCGCCCGGTACCATCGCCGCAGACATCTGGATATCATAAAACCCCCCTGGTGTCTGCTTGAACGCGAGCGACAAGCTCCATACCCCCCCAAAAAAACATATTGAAATTATCCCATCCAATCCAGTGGAAATATGCTCAAATTTTCACGTGAATTTCCCCCCCAAAGGCGTCTAGGGAGAAAGTTTATTCCCGAGCGCACATAAGTTAACTTTCCTCTCCATGGTAAGTTTTTTCTTTGTTGACTGGATGGGCTTGATTGGGGCGCCTGTGGGATTGATTATATCGACGGATTTTTGCCACCACCTCCGTAAGAGTGCCAATGTTGCTAGAGTAGTGGTTTTTATTCCGTGGTGCAAATGTTCCGTATGAGTCTGGCGTCACAAGCTTGGAGCAATTTCTAGTATGATATTCCAAAACGGGTGTTATGTAATCAGGGTCAGGGTTATTTATCATATCCGGGACTCTGACTTTGCGGGTCTGAAGCTTAAGTGTCATACTGATATACTATGTTTTTTTATGGTTTGCAGAGGGGTGGGTGGGTGGGTGCTGTGGAAGGGTGGGCGGATTTGTCGAGTGATGTCTTGTGATGTTGGTTATTCGGCCTCAAGGGGGGGGTCTCAGTTTTTTTCTGCCTGATGCTTGTTGGCTTCGTGTGTCACGTCATTTTCTTTTCACGGATGAGCAATGGGATGTGGGGGGGTAGGGGAAGGTAACGATTGGATGGGGGAATATAAGCAAGTTTTTTTATTAGTAAATCAATAAAAATAAATAAATCCACCTCCACGAGGAGAAAAAAAGACAATATCAACACGACACCCCCCCATTTCCCGCATGCGCTCCCCCTCCTCCTTCAATCTCTTAAGGATAGTGTAGCCTTCCATCCCCCCACAGCTCTCTCGCTATCCTCAACCTTCCCTCTCCAGCTTGTCCCGCAACTCCAGAACCTCCTCCGTGACCTTCTCCAGCTCCTGGCGGTGCTTCATGAGCTCCACCCACTCAACACTCTGCTTCGACTCTTGGCGGCTCCTGTACAGCCCGGCCTGTTTCTTGGCCTGGAACGACTCGGTCAGGTGATTCACGGCCACCAGGAGGTCCTGCCGGATGCCGGTTTTCGTCGCGAGGAGCTCGCGGGTGGTGGGCGGGGGGGGGGCTTTTTCCTTTGTCTCTGACATTTTGAGAGCTTTGCTGAGAGTCGGGGAAGAAGGGGTTGGCTGGAGATTGGGTGCTTGGAGGGGTTTGTGTTGTATATATGTGTATATTGGAGGGTAGCGTGGGGTAGGAAAGAATAGAATGGGTCAGTGCGGATAGGATAGTATGGAGGGTTGCTGTTGGGAGGGAGGGAAGAAGATTTGCATCGTGGGCTTTTTAAGGGTTGGGAGAGTTGGTTGCTTGAATGGAGCTTGAAAGGAGCTCTCGGAATTCAAAGTGTGGATGTTGGGTGTTCTTTGTTCGGATTCGGTGTTCTGGTGGGTGTGCTGGTATTGTACAATGGGTTTATGCTTTCAAGTGTCGAGGGGGGGGATGCTTTGTTCTTGTTGTTAGATTTACTTTGTAGGGACTTGGGGAAAATGAATGGATGTTTAGTGGGGTGCTTCACTAGGAATCACAGGGAGTCACTCTCTCCCGTAGCCCATCTGAAGTCCTTGTAGCCAAGATCTGAAGAGGGGATGGCAGGAAGCGCATCAGAATTGCCGGTTCCGGAAGCACATCTCCCTTGGCCATCCTAAGGCAAGACCTTTCCGGGTGGAAAATTTAAAACATCTGAACGGGTCATGACTCTAGGGGAAAATTGGGAGTGTTTTTCGTCTGAAGCAGGGAGCTGAAGCCTGGAACGTGATGTCACCAGTTGTGAGGTACTAGCCGACGGAGCGGGGTTTTTTGAGTGAGAAAGAAGCACTGTGGCCTCGCCTGCTTAGGGCGTGGGTAGCTCTGGGTTTGATGGGATTAGAAATTTGGGAGATCGTATATCGTACCCAAAAGTGTGCCCAGGTTATGGTGGTTATCGCGAACAGCGTTGGTTTCCGAGAAAATATTGCCCAACTTCAACCCCTAAAGGATTTTCGCCCTCCACTTTGACGGGGGTCATAGAGTGAATGACTGCCCATACGCTGATAGAGAGAAAGTGGAGATATCCTAATTTTACTGGGAGATGTTGGGATTGAAGGTCTGTTAACCGCTGGTAGGAAGGGGAATTTCCGGCACATGTTAGTGACTATAGATTTCCTTTGTAAAGGGAGTTAACAAGCGTTTTCCATAAGCCATATTGGTGCCAAAGATACCCTTGGCGGGTTTACATGCAATCACTAACTTAAGCAGGAATTAATATCCGCCTATTCCGGCTGACCAGGCCCTCCATATTTCCAATCAATTCTGGGGGGACTTGTGGCGCTTTGATCCTTCAAGATCGCGCGATTTGCATATGCTTATGACACCCTTGGGCCGTGTGAGACGGAAAAATTCTGTCCCAGCACGCTAAGGGCCGATTGGGCAGCTGTTAGCTGTATTTGGTGGGGAAATGTGATTTTTTAGTCTTTTCAATGCTCAAATGACTCAGCACTCTGGGTCAGCTTAAATACTCTCCCCACTAATATAGTTCCGAAAACAGGCTTAGGCTGCTGGGAGCGAATTTTCCTGTTTCACACCACCCGAGGGATAGCACCTACTTTAGAGTTTGCTTGCTTATTGTGTGGGGGTGAGCGAAACATTGAAACTTAAAGCATTGACTCAGCTGCGAGCTTCTAGAGGTAGGTGGATCTGGCGGTGAAATAGTGCGCAATTGCGATGCTATGTTGAATAATATCAAACACTTAACTGTTGGATGCTAATGCTGGATGGCTAGCCTCTGCTTAGAGGTTTATCTAGTAGGGATTTGGGAAATCTGGAGTTTATAATAGGTGTCTGGGATATGGGAAATTTCCGGAGAAGCAGCGTCTTTCGGGGGCTGCGAGTTACCGTGGCTGGTATAAACCAGCCTACGTAGAGGAAAACTGATAACCCTGCGCAGACAATAATTTTTTATAGGATCGCATCAACGGGTGGCCTGCCAATCACCCATTTTTCCCAGTGGTGTGATGAAAGTCTTGTTGCTGGGATAAATCGCGTAGCAGTCAAACAGCTCGAACTGGACTCAGGGCTAAAACTAAAGGATACGTATAATTGGAAACTTCATTCGCTCGTCATCCTAAATCAAAACTAACTAAATATAAGTCTATATAATAATAAAACTATCTCAGCCATTCTATCCTCTGCCGCACCTATCAATCTGTCCTTCAGGCATATTCCTATTTGCCTCTGCATCTCCGTGATAACAGTAAAGGAAAGACAAAACCAGAAACCCTTCCTCTATCCTTCCGTCTAGAACAAATGAAACAACTAAAACAATTATACCGCCTTGTCATTCATCTATCCGCTTTCCTTATCTCAAACAGCTACCCGCTTCCATCAACTCTAACAGGCCTAATATGTGGGTAGCGGTAACCTTGGGAGAGCTGTCTGCATGCTTCTGGAGCTTTAAATTTCTTAAATCTTAGCAGAGAGGGGTAGTTTGAATTCAGAATTTAGCCACCGGTTTTCTGTATCTTGTCCGGAAATGGGCGATGGCCTTTCTAAATTCCGGTTTTCGTCATGCTTGGGGAAACGGAAATGGAGAATGGGCTGCCCTGGAAAAGTTAGACGAGGGACGAATTGAGTGCTTTGTTAACGTTAAACAATTTGAACCTGAAGTACAGTATAGGACTACTGTGGAAAAGGGACCTACTGGGGTGTTTATTTTGGTGGTCTAATAGCTGAGCGTGTTCTCCACACATTTCCCTGGCCCTATTCCGGCTTTGTCAGGCAGGCGTTCCTTGTATTATCTCAAAAGCATGAATTTAAGCGATATCTTAAGAGGTGTCGGGGGAGTTCTTAGCATAGCGCTGGTGTACGCCACCTTCCCCGTGTTGGTAGGATTTTCTAGTGCGCAATTTCTTTGTTTTGTTCGGGTGGTTGGTTCTTTACAAACGGGATTCTTGGTGGGACAACCCGCCCATTTCTCTAATCTCTCGGGGGAACACCAACATGCTATGAGAGGATAGTGCCTTTATTCGGTGGTGAGAGCACGAGTTGGTCGAGGGTTTGCACAGGCAAGTATAATCCATATGGCGAGCGGATTCTACCTGTACGAGAGGTGTTTTGTGATATTAGATTACCGCCCTGTGTCTAGGGTCTGTGTTTTTCTGCTTGACGATTAATGGTTTCTTTTGTGATGTCACTTTTACGAATTTCGCGATCATTTCTGGAAAGGTAGTGGGAGGTAATGATTGAATGAGAGATTTTTATCGGGGTTTGTTATTAGATCTGTGAAGTAAAGAAATAGGTCTACATCGACCGAGAGAAATTATCAAAATAGCATTCCCCCACCTCCGCTTTCGCTTCTACCCAGTGCCTTCCTCCCCTCTTCCTCCTTCATTCCTGAAAGACCACATTCGTCTGATATCCCCTCCGCAATCTAGCCCTCTCGGCAATTTCATCAGCCTTATCATAAGCTTTCGTCTCCTCAATCAGCTTTTTTGTCAACTCCAAAATCTCCTCTTTGAGCACGGCCAGTCTCTCACGCTCCTCCCCGAGTGCCACGAACTCTTCACTCTCTTTTAACTCTTGGCTCGTGTACTCCCCGCTTCGTTTCATATGTTCGAGGATCGCCAACAGGTCCTTCACGCCATCTGCAACCGCATCATGGATGATGGTTTTTATTTCGTATTGGTCATCGAGAGTGGAAGTGGAGGGGTTGGTATTCGCGGTGGATGTCATTTTGAGGGTTTGGTTTGGCTTTTGTGAAGATGAGAAGGGGTTTATGGACGGGTAGGTATCGTGTCTTGGAGAGTGAAGCGAAATAGAGTGGAGTGGATGGGCGCGGATGCTATGGGGTTTTTGGGTATAGTTATGGGCGGGGAAGAGGCATTTTATCGTGGTATTTTATTGGGAAGGGGAGGTTGGCTGATTGAAAGAAGGTTGAAAGGGAGTGTTGTTAGAATATGTAGCGGTAAATATATTACACAATGAATTTAAACTTTCTAATAGACAAAAAACTGAATACTTTGTCCTTGTTGCTATGCTCCGCTTAGCCGAAACTTAAAATTAGTCAATGGTTGATTGCTTCGGTCTAGCTCGTTAGTTATCACTCGGTCCATGGTTTGGGTGAATTATTGGAAATATTGAAATAGGTGGTGATGACTGGACTGAAGGATGTTACGGAGCCAAGTCAAGTGACTCAAGAAGACGCGTAATTGTGCTGAAGCGGTTAAGGAGTTGGAAGATTGTTTAGGAAAAGAAAAGAGTGGAGAGGAAAGGAGGGGGGGGTGGAGTAAATTATGGAGGCTTTCATGTCCTGCCGGTCCACTGCGGCCTAAGAGTGAGGGAATTTCTAAGATGAATATTAGTATGATATACCAGACCGTAAAGCTTGATCCTTGGATTGGCTCCGGTTAGTGAGCTCGGGAGTTTAGTCCTGAAGTCTTCAAGTCCGGACGGGACGGACGGCAGTATTTGAAAGGAGGCCGGGGACGGACTGACAGAGATCACCGGTATCTCAGGTTGCGGAATCTGCCGGGCCACTCCAGGTCACGGGCGGGGACTGCAAGAACTGTACCGTCTGGGGGTTACCTATCAGAAGTACAGGCCCTCTTGCCCTACGGCCGGAGTCACATGCCGGGGATGCCCGGGAATGGAGCCCCGCGGGTGACTGCAGTGCTGCGCAGACTCTTGTGATCACTGGCTCCAATTTCCATAGAGCAGCAGGCTCTGGGGTGGACACTTATGTGTTTGCATTATTAAGTTGAACATGATTTATTTGGCAGTCAAATACTGCACTAAATTGAAACGTGGGTTGATAGCGCACAACGTCTTCTCTTCTACTTGCTTGCTACTCTAACGGTAATGACAGGTTTGTATATGAAAAACAAAACCAAGTCATCTTGATCCTTCCATCGAACGCCGCTCATGTCCGCTTTCTTCCCCTCATGTTCCTTACTCTTGTCGTAACAAATGAAAGAAAGATTCGGTATGTAATCCCTTGACGAAAAAAAAAAGCTTCACAAAGAGTCAAAGACTCTCGCTCTCATGCACCTTTGGTAAAAATGGTCGGCTATTATTCTGCAGCCCCCTCCGTAACCTTCATGCTTTCCTTGACAGTTGGTGTTCCTATCCATCCATTAACAGAAGCATCTTGCCGAACATCCGAACTTCATGAAGCGAGAGAAACTATAGTTAGAGTAGTATCAACCGATTTCCAATATGATTGACTGTTTCCTTGCTCAATACTAGCTAGATCTCTCCCTAAATTCTATTGGAGAACCATTGTTAGAGACCCCCGGGTGGGATTTGGGAAAGTTGGAGTTTGGGCTGGATGTTTGGAACATGGACTATTGCCTTAGGGGAAATGGCCTTCTAATTTCTAAGGTTGCTGTCGCCGTTGTGAGGTTGAGTTATGCATAGGAAAGCTGAGGAATACAAAGATTAAATCACCTTGCGCGGGCCGCCTTCACTTATGGCTTGTGGGTTGTCTGTGTTTTGCTGTGAGCTGGAAGGCCTAATGTGTATAGGGTCATAGCATTGGGATTGATTGGGTAATTGTATATAGGTTTCAGATTTTCAAACATTTAGAATCAGGATTGGTGAATGATGGTCTTGGTTTGAATTTTAGAATGAAGGGGTTCACTTTCTAGAGTTTATTGGAGAGATATGCTCAGACTATTTCTAAGTACCATCAGGTTCCGATGGTATAAAGAGCCCTTTCATGTTGAATCTCCTCTCAGAAAGTTCATCATCACCACTACCCTACTCTACATCTAAGCATCAACACGCAGGAAAGCAACAAACCAGCTATACCATTTCCAATATCTCATATTCAAATTCAACCTCTTCTTTTGCACCTGCATAATGCCTGCAAACCCTCCGAATCCTACTATCTTGGTTCCTCCAAGCATGCATCCCTTGAAGCATTACCCGCAGGCCAAGAAGATTTATAGCCGGGACAGGGGCCGTAACTACTGCGAATTGTGGGACCTTGGCAATGGGGTACTTTATAAATTCCGTGCTCACAAGCGCGGAGTCTACGAGTCCGATATTCATGCCCTCATACAACACTCCACAACTATTCCTGTCCCTAAGATTTACCGGGAATGGGTTACTACCGGTAAGGATGGTGCCCGTGTCCACCACATGACCATGCAAAAGATTGATGGAGAGCCTTTATATAAAGTATGGGCACACCTCTGCCCAGCTGGGAAGCAAAGAATTGTCAATCAGTTGGTGGATTACCTTAATCAAATGCGCAGCATCACATCCTCTTCTGTCCGCTCAGTCAGGGGTGGTCCTTTGTATGATGAGCACGGCTTTATCTTCCATGAGAAAAATGCTGCTCATGGCCCATTCACCGATGATTTCTCCCTTTGGCTGGGTTTGACTTCCCACCTCCGTCAGGGAGGGTCACGCGCTATGACAATCGCTTTGTCTGCGCTTCACCCCCTGATGCCGCGTGCCTTTCCTGCAGTATTTACACACGCGGATCTACACCAGGGAAATATCCTTGTTCGCCATGGAAGTATTGCGGCTATCATTGATTGGGAAACGGCGGGGTTTTTCCCTCGCTGGACAGAGTATATTCTTTTTTATCCTAGGGATAACTCTCGCGCATCCGAGTTTGATCATGCGGTAATGAGGAGGATGAAAACTTACCCAGCTGCCAGGAAATTCAAGATGATTTTGGATGCGCTGGACAGTTCGGAGGTGCGCATTGTGGATTGGGCACTTAAGGAGTTGAAGCTTAAAGCCTGATACTGTGTTATCCACTGGACTTTGGCATTGAGGTTAGTGCAGTGGTGGATAATAGTGTCAATGATATCATGATGCTTTTCTTTTTTTTTATCTTTTTTTATCGGGCTCCTGAGCAGCAGCAATGTGTGGTGGGTCTCGGGATTGTGGTAGACTGCGGAGATATTCAAATAGCTAGGTGGAGGGCAATATAGCAGAGGTTTAACATGCAAATTCAAGTTTTGTATTGGGATTCGTGTGATCCAAACCTGCATAAGGCTAATAGACATTGCGACATCGTTATCCCTAACCCGAGGGGATTTTTCTTTCTTCAAAAGACAGTAGGATACGTACCGGTTCCCTTAGTGATATGATGTGAAAATACCTATCTGTGGCAGTGACTAGCATGTCAAGAAACAATTAGCCTCCTGTGAAATTGGCAGGAGCCCAGGGGCTCGATCCTCCTCAAATTGAGAGATGATTGAACAATCCTTCGCCTACAGGAACAGGGAGACTACAGACCTTAGCCTTCCTTAATAGGGCCGTAGCGCAAATTAGACCTGCTGCGAGGTGGTATTTCATATACTACAAGAACTCGAATAATTGGACCCGGCACTAGGAGGTTGAATTAAGGTAAGACAAGCCAAGACCGATTACGCAATATCAGTTTCAGATTTTAGAAATGCTAACTTTCTTCATAGAAGATATCATGTTCGTCTTCATCCTCATCAAGTTCAATCTCATCCTCCTCTTCTGAACTCCGTCCTACCTTCCAATTTTGGAGACCATCAATTAAGAAAGTTGAGTCAATCCCTTTTACAGAGATTTCCTCATCACAAACACTGCTAATTGGTAGAGAAATACCCAGAATCCGAAAGGCCTTTACAATTACTTCCTTCCAATCACAGGAGAAGTGCTCTCAGGCTTCTCCTACACCCCAAGTCGTAAGCACCCTTCTCCGCCCAACCATACTCCCTTCTAGTTTTCCTCCCGCTAACACTATTTGCTCCTCCTCTGCCTCCACAACATCCAACTTCTCTTCGAGTACCTCCTACTGGTGCTGTGTTAGTTTTTTTTTTTTCATTCTAAGGTAAGTTTGTCACTTACCCTTAAGATATCTTTAATTGGACAATTGATTGAAACATCTAATGGTTGTACCAATGAGGTACAGCCGCCAGGAATCATGCTGACTAGGATGTCGTTAGCAGCAAAGGTGTCAAGAACCGCTTCAGTCTTGTGGGCACTGAAGAGGTCAAGTAGGAGAAGGGTTGGCCGGGCTTCAAGAATGGGGATAAGCTGCTCATCCAGCTATTCAACAATGCTGGATGAGTTGGCATAGGCTTTTGGGTTGAATTTAACAACCACTAGGGGGTCGTAGTTTTCACTCTCTGTAAGTATTGTCCCCCCTATCCCTATTCCACGAAAGAAAACTAACGGCTTTACACGAGGGATACCATTGGTGAAAACGGCAAGCTGTATTGTAGCTTGCCGTTTATCCCAACCAGACTGAGAGCTCTGGGCCCATATTGTCTTGGCCCCTTTCTCGTTGTAAGTTCTTCCCGCCAAATATTCAAAAGGAAGTGGAGGTCTGATCCATATTGATAATATTAGCTAGAAAATATCGTCCCACATCCCCCAACAGATCCCAGGATACTTGGCCAGTGCCTGGCCTTAACTGTGAGTTGCACCTATTGAACCTCATCCAATTTAATATGGAATGGCTGAAATCACTGGGTAGCTTGCTTGCAGTATTTGTTACGAAGCGTAAACTAACTTGGTGAAAGCCTAGGAACTGGCGAAACCACCCGTTCGAGAAGGAAAATGAGGTTTGCTGCTCGTTCGGGTAATATTGAATATAGAGTGCCTTACTGACTCGTCTAAACCAGCCCCTTCGAACAATACCCCCCCGATGCCCGCCAATACCGAAACTTCTCATATAAGTCCCTTTCCAACACCTCCCACCTTCGCTGTCTTCCTCCTCCTGGTACCCGGTACTGCTCTAATGTAAGTCCCACAAATTTCCCCTCTCTTTCCTCCTTCCTCCATCTTGAAAGATTTGCCTCCGGAACCCTAAACCGTATTGAGGTTTCTGCTCGTGTTGGCTTTCGTAACAGGGTAGGCACAATCAAAGTACTTGGTGTCTCCCAGTATGAGAGAACTCTTAGCTTATAGCTAACCTTATAGGATCTATAGGGATATTCAACGCGTCGTGGGGCTGCTCGGAGACTTTCTGCAAGTTGTTTGCGCTTTGGGCCTGGCTTTTTTTTGACTCCGGCGTAAAACCTCTCCGTTGACAGGGCAGGAAGAATTGGATGCACGGGATTTGGCCTATTGGTCTGGGAGCCATCACTTTGAATGAAGAGGTAAGAATCTCACAAAAGTGTTAACTGAAATTAGAATTGTTGTTTTTTTGTCACGTCTACACAGCTTGTTTACATTTATCTCCTTTTCAGCATACACAAGTGAGGTTCACGATTGTAGGTCAAAGCTCATGATTTATCATCCAAGACAGCTCTAACAGGTTAGTTTTTCCGTCCTTGGCTCCTATCCGGAACCTTTACCTTAATTCAACCTCTTAGCGCCGGGTCCAATTATTCGAGTTCTTGCGGTAATAAAAAGCAGGAATGCAAAATTATCACAGCCAAGTGAGTGATCCCCGGTGACTTTCAACCCCAAGGAAGATAGGGGGACTGCCGGGGACTGAGGAGGGCGGCACGAGTGATGTCTCATGATGTAAAAAGAGTCCCTTCGGAGGTGTATGATTTCAACTTGGCTAGTACCGGAAGTCAAAGCGCTAGGGTTATAGTCCCCTATACTCCGCCCGGCCCCCACCTTCCCGGGTGTAGTCCCTCCTAGCACCCCAAAAATGACGGACTATGAGCCGTAGTCCTCGCCCGAAGACGGACGGACTGGGCCGCTGGGAACACTGGTAACTTCCAGAATGTTTCTTTGCACTTTGTTCGGTTGCCGTAGTGAGTAAAGTTTTTCGTTTGGGTTTCGGAGCTGTTGAGATACATATCCCCGGTTTGTCCTTAGCTTTCGTCTCTACCCGCCTCCTACTTGTAGTTTATCCTTCTCCCACATTTAGCTATCCTTGGCTTACGGTGATATCACTCCGCGCCGTATATCCACTAAAGTTAGCCTCTTTCTATACTATATCCGTTCGGTTTAGGTAGTAAGCACAAAAAGTCCACCCGTCATCTGATATCGCCCAGTAAGTATCACCCACACACGGCGCTAAATACACTCGGAATGCTAGAGTTTGAAGGGTGAAGGTTGGATTGTAATTTAGTTTAGAGTCCTGTGCTTCGATGACTAGAGTGAGGCTTAAATAAGATTAGAGTCATCGCCTATTGGCCCTTAAACTTTGGGTATTGTGCTTGTATACTGCTCGGGGGGTGAAAGTAATTAATACTTTGTGCAGTGTTGGCACTAACTAGGGGTTGGTGTTGAACAAAACCTCTTTGCGATAGCCTGCACTTACACCTTTCTAGTTCAACCGGTCTTACATGATCCCGCACCACCATCACCACCACTTATACCTCCAGGACAGATGATATCAATCTCGTTTATGCACCCCCGAGGAGACCGGTAATCGGTGTATCGGAAGAGAAAAAAAAAACTCCAATAAGTATTACCCTAAACCAATTCTATCCCATCCCATTTGGACAAAAAATAAAAGAAATTAAAGAGCTATCGCACTGTACAAAAATTATACAAGACTAAGACATCCTCAGCCCAAAAGGAATCCCAAGATATATATACTCCTCAACCTAAATCCATTCTATTATTGAGAAAAGTGTAAGATTGCCTTAGGATGGAAGAAAAGTTGGCTGATCTAGGAAACTTCTAACTTCAATCCCTAAAACTCCAGAGGAAAAACTGAAAAGCAAAAAAAAACATCCCAGGCGAGCTCGCACAAAACACATACTCATCTGACACAGCCTGTGCCGGCGGGTGACGGTTTCCGTGAGACAGGATTATAAACTCCAGTGATCAAATTGGGAGCCCAATTACCGGATGGATCGGGAATGTTGGGACTGTAGTAGCTTTACGACTCTATCGTGCCCGTTTTCGGCGGCCAGTGTGAGCGGTGTTTGGCCGGATTTGCTTGAACTAGTGGGGTTGACGCCTTCCAGGCTCAACAGTAGCTCCACTATTCCCTCATGGCCATTCCTAGCAGCCAACGAGAGCGGCGTTCGGCCATATTTACTTGAGCTATCGGGATTGACACCTTCCTGGTTCAATAGTAGCTTCACTACTCCTTCGCACCCGTTCTCTGCAGCCCAGGAGAGCGGTGTTCGGCCGGAGTTACATGAGCTATCAGGGTTAACATCCTGCCGCCCCAACAGTAGCTTCACTACTCTCTCATGGCCATTCTCGGCAGCCCATGCGAGTGGTGTTCGGCCAGATTTAGTTGAACTATCGGGGTTGACATCTTCCCGCCCCAACAGGAGCTCCACTACTCCTTCATATCCATTCCCTGCAGCGCACGAGAGCGGTGTTCGGCCATATCTACCCGAACTATCCGGGTCGACATCCTTCCGTCCCAATAGTAGCTTCACTATTCCCTCATGGCCACCCCTGGCAGCTAACGAGAGCGGCGTTCGGCCATATTTGCTTGGGCTATCGGGGCTGACATCTTCCCGCTCCAACAGTAGCTTCACTATTCCCTCATGACCATTCTCCGCAGCACACGAGAGAGGTGTTTGTCGATACAGCGTTTCTGTGGTGTTGGGGTTGACGTCTTTCCGCCCCAATAGCACCTTCACTATTCCCTCATGACCATCCCTGGCAGCCCACGAGAGCGGTGTTCGGCCGTATTTGCTTGGACTATCGGGATTGACATCCTTCCGCCCCAGCAGTAGCTTCACTATTCCCTCATGGCCATTCCCGGCAGCCGACGAGAGCGGCGTTCGGCCATATTTACTTGGGCTATCGGGGTTGACATATCTCCCGTCAAACGGTAGACTCACTGCTCGCACCGCTTTCCCCCACCAGCCGCCTATGCTCCTAGGATTGGCGAATTGGGAACAAAGAAATAGCCTCACCACCCCCTCATGTCCGTTTCCAGCAGCCCAGCTGAGTGCTGTTCGACCATAACTCACGTCCTGCTGGTCAGGTTGAATATGTTTTTCTCTTAAGAGCAACCCCACCATCTCTTCATGTCCGTGTCTCGCAGCCCATGTGAGTGGTGTCATACCCACGCCGTCTCTTTGATTCAGATCCCATCTATTCGTCTTTATCAAGATATTTGCAACCTCAGTGATGCCGAAGTACGAAATACAGTGCAGTGCTGAAAACGGCTTGCAATCAGGAGTACAGCCAGGGGAAAATTCCCAACTGACCGAATGCCAAAGAGAGTTGGCAGATATATGACTGTCAAATCGATCAAGCAATTCAAGCGCTAATGTTTTTGCGTGATCTGAGAGCTCCATTCGCAGGTGGGTTCCCCAATACAGAGAGGCATATTTAAGGAAGGGTGTGTCTCGGGGGTCAGGGGACGAGTCGGCTGAAAGATCCTTGATGCTCTGGAAGTTGAGATACGTCAAACAGGTTTCCGCTACCGTCGAGTGAGCTCTGTTAAAAAGGTCGGGATGTGTGCAAAGGTACTCTTGGAGGGTGTAATGGATCAATCTGACAGTCGAGGTACCCTTATCCATGGTGACGAGCCCCTGGCAACAGCTTAGCAAGGTCGGTATCGCAGGGATATTATCGCTATTGATATCCTTTGATCCTATCCGGACCGCTAGAGCGTGACATATCTCATCTGCCTGCAAAGACCGCCTTGAATGGGAGATCCACATCAAAACTGCCATCCCGAGTCTTGTTTTCTCCCCACCCTGGGCTCTTATCCTTCCCAGAGTTGCTTTGTAGGCGCCTCCCAAATCTAAGCCACTCTCGATTGCGCCAAGTTTCTCTCTCCTTCGATATATGGTTGTCTCTTCTAGGATCGTCTCGATACTTAGGAAGACAAGCAGGAACCTGAGTGCAACATCTTTCAGCAAACCGTTCTGGATATCTTTGTCTCACTTCCTACTTACATTTCCGAAACCGTCTCAGGGATATTCCGTATGATTTCCTGCTCTAAACTCTCGTCCATCGCATCTGGAACTGTATCTTCTCTTAGTTTTGCCCGAAGGAATATCACGATATCACCCTTGGTGGGTGTTATGGATCTAGTTGCTACCCTCCCAGCAAGATGCCTCTCGACCTCACCCCCGATATGCGGTCTCCCGGTCAGAAATATCCGAGCGCCGGGGGACTTCTGGAGAATTTTGTTGAGTGAATCGAGAAGCTTGACCCGATGCCCTGCCGGGCACTCATCGAGGGCATCAATGCATATAAATGTGCATTGCGATGATGAGATATCCTGCAAGAACTCCACCATTTCTGCTGGCGCCAACCTCTGGCCACCAATGACCTTCTCACTGTCCCTAAAGGCTTTGACTATTCTTTCCGGAACATCATCCAGTCCACCAACAATCTGTTTCAGCACCGAACCCAGAATGGCAGCTAGGGATTGCTCCTCCTGAGCGGCGAAGTCGAAATAGAAGCACGCAACGGCAGCCTTTTCTCTCACGGCCTGCTTGCATAACGTGTCTATCACTAGCGAGCTAATATCACAGCTTATTAGCAATACCTTCCTTCCCTCGAGTACCTTTTCTCTCACCTAATGAAGGTTTTGCCAACCCCCGGACCCCCGTAGCAAAACAAGGCTGAACCATCAGATTCACTCCTACCGATACCACGAAACCAATTCCGATATTCCTCAGATTGAAGGAGCCATTCTCCCACCCCGTCGATCCTACGGGTCCGAATGTCGTGGTGCCGTAGCTGGGGTTCGAGCGGAGATAGCCAGGCTAATATTTCGGACTTTTTGTCGGCCACCGTATAGTTATTCCACACATTAAAACAGTTGACATTGTCCTTGATATTATTGTGTTGAGACATTTCGGATACTTCGCTGCTTCGAAGATTGTAGAGGACGGACTTTGGAACAATTTCGTTCGGTAGAGCCGGTTGATGTAATTTCGGGGGGGGGTGAAGGAAACCGGGGGAGGGGGGGCGATCGTGATTTTGAAGTCTTGTGGACCAACGCCTCGTCCAATCAATCGATCCGATACCAATGGGCTGCCATATATCGGCACTCGGGTATGCAAACCCCAACCAAAGGCAGAAGCGGGTTACGGGCGACGGCTTAAAGAATTCGGCGGTATGATACCGATACCGGTATTATCATACCACAAGTACAGTACTCGAGTACAGTTTAATTCTAAAACACAAGACACGATACGCTCCAAAAAGGAGTCAGGCCTTCTCTCTCCAATTGCAACGTTCTATTTCAAAAGGCCCTTCGTGGCTTCGCACAGCCACAGCCACCATTTCTGCCTCCACGCCACAAAATATAATATACCCCTACCCCACCTCCCCGAGTACGCCAACAATTATATGCTACCATTTCAGGTAATCAATCAAGCGGCTCCAATCTAGGGTTATGCCAAGGCCCTAATCTTTGCATGGATTATTACTAAACAGCTCGAGGGTCGCTTTCATGGGCCTACCGTAGCACTGCAACCAGCAAACCCTTTTAAATATGGTTCCAGAGGTCCTGACTGCAGGTATGGTGCGCGTCGGAGCAATTGCGACGGGAGACGCCTGGAGGGCGTAAAGATTCTAAAGATGTTTTTATGATAGTCTACGTCCAACCTTATGGGCACTTATGGTCTTGATCGCCGTTGCCAAGCTGCGGCTCTGTGGCAAGGTGAAGTGTGAAGTGGGGGGGACAAATGTGGCTGCTAGGCACTGACAAGTGTGGCTTGAAAACATAGATACCGTAATGATAAAATTAGGCATTGTGTGGGAATTGAGCATACACTTTGAATTTATGGCCAGGCCAAGGGTCTCCCGCTACGATTGGATTAGTCCACACTACTGGTACAGATGCCTCGAACCATGCCACGGAAAACTAGGATACTCTACCGCACACTTTATTCTCGGGACCATGGTACAGGTTTTGCTGCCAAGAGGACAGTATTCAAAAGGATTACTCAGTGAATACCACCCCGTGTGAATATGAAATTAACTCTATCTGTCACGATAGTGAAAAGAATAAATCAAGAACCATAATATACGGTAAACTAGACAGCGAGTGTTAATCCACCCCTCATCTAAACCAGCTTCAATACCTCTCCAGCCACCTCAATACCGACGCTCCTCTTCTCATCCAGACTTACCCTCCCGGCGTGCAATATCGCCGCCGTGACAATGGTATTCCTAAGCGTGGGTAGACCGCGCCTATCCAGCTCGGCGAGTGTGATGCGGCCCTCGTTGAAGGCGGCGCACGCATCGACGAACTTCTCAAAGGAGATGTAGCCATAGCCAGTCTGCCCGCCAAAGTTCCCCTCCTCGTCAGGGGCGTAGCGCATGTAGAAGGGGTTGTACCAGGACAGGCCTAGATCGTCGTCTGTCACATCGTAGCCACGTTTAGATTGGTTGGCACGGATTTCGCCTTTGGAAGCCATGTCTTTTGTAAGTTAGTTTTTGGCCTCGCGGTTGGGGGTAATTGGTTAGAGGGGGGGGGGGTACAGTGAAAGTATTGGTTTGAATGAACTCCAGCTTTTTGCGGAGCTGTCCAGGAAGCGGTGTACACTCCCGTGGCCGTCTTCGTCGGGTCATCCTTTTTCACCCAGTCTGTCAAAAGTGTGATTGTGTCCTCAGTTCCTTCGACACATCCCAATTCGGTTGCGCAACCAGTGCTCCCTGAGGCCGTGACCTTATAAGGCCGGTATTCCGGAACCATGATCTGATTGATATCGATATGGTGCGAATTCAGATAGTACGAGATATCACTTTCCTTCCCAGCCCATGCTCTAAATGTCTCCAGCTGAAACTTTGGCTGTGACATGTAGCTGTAAAAGTAATTGAAGTCACCGAGGTTCTTGGCTTTAGCCCTCGCATCTGAGTATACAGGATCAAAGCGTTTGTGATGTTCAACGTAAACGAATACCTTTGCTTTCTCGGCCTCCTCGATGAGGGTTAGGTGGTCCTCGAGTGTTTTTGTTGCCGGCTTGGTGATGAGGACGTGTATGCCTTTGCGGATTGCGTAGAGTGCGATGGGAAAGTGCGTTGTGTCTGGCGTGAAGATTGTTATTGCATCACCGGGTGAGAGGGCATCGATCGCTGTTTTGTAACTGTCCGGATCGACGGCGTTGTCGGCGGGGAAAGATTTGAATGAGACGTCGAGGTTGTTGTAGACATTTTTGATGTTTTTTTCCAAGTGATTGCCTACCGAGTGTTAGTTTTTGTACGATATGTGGCGGAGTTTTGGGGGAAGAATACGGATATCTGGGTATTTTTTCCCGTTCACGCCGACCATGCTGAGCTCTCCTACTTTCCCACGGCGACGGAGGTCAAAGAGGGTGAGACCCACAACACCTACCTGGAAAAGAAAAGAAAAGACCGTCAGAATGGGAGATGAATGGGATGAGGAAGATGACGACAGTACTGCACCTTCTTGTCAGATGTGGACCCCCCAGTACCCACCCAGCCAGTGGTGTACTCTCCGGTTCCAACCTGTAAAGCCAATCATTAGCTCCTAACTCTCATCATTAGTCAAGTAGGGATTAAAACAAACCATTAAAACATTAATTGGGGCCATAATGCTGAATCCCTGGCTTAAGGTGGTGTTCGACCGGGTGAGAAGATAATGGTAATGTCGGCAACAATGGAGAGCTCGAGCGGGGAACAGGGGCATATTTATTGTCGGACACGCAGATGGACCTGTGGTGACCAAGGTGGAAATTCGCAGTCATGTTCCGTGTGGTGTGGCGGAGTTGGCATTTAGGGCCCTCAATTCCAGATCCTATCTCATGATTTCCACACTCTGACCAGGTGAGGTCAAGGAACCAGGTCGCCACGCTTCGTCATTACCTCATGCTATGGTAGACTACCGGTAGGTCTTTGAGCGCAAACTCCCTAACCAGCGCACACCCATTAGTTGTTTACCTCCGGGGGTCAAATAGCTTTGCTCGCCACTTCTGATTCCCATATTTCGCCGGATAGATCTCCGAGTAGCGATTGTTGTCCATGCCTCGGCTATCGTGTTGACAACACCCTGGGTCACGCCTTCTGGGTATCCCGCTGTCACAATCCCAGGGAAAGAACGCCACACCCGAGCGCATCCGACAGCACTTAGCCTCTTCCCGTCCCACACACCTGCACCCAATTTATCTCGATGCCGCTCAGGAGTTCTGCTCTCCTTCGGATTATCTAATTTAATGCACGACAACCCCTCACCCACTCAGCTCCGCCTGGAAGTTTATGCCCCAGAAGCCCACAGTAAGAATTGCGGGGCGGGAAAATAGGCGAAAGCCTCGAGTTATTGAATATCACTCAAGTGGGAGGATGGATCCTGGTGTCAAATGGTAGGCGGTGTTACCGGTATCATGGGTCGCTTTTCTACCTTTTTATCCTTACCCTAAGAGTGAAGTTTTTATTTCATTCGTTTCTTCCATTTGGTCCGGGGAATTGGGGGGAGATGGAACCATGGTAGCTACCGGTGCTGTCGTCGTTTGTTTGGTTCGCTGCGTGGGTTAGGGTTTGAGGCAGTACAGGTACGGTATTTGTCCATCGGTCGCGAGTTGAACGCTACTGTCTAGAAGAGTTGTCTCCGGAGACTAAGATAGACTCAAGGTGACGCAGGGATTTCCAGTCGATTAAAATTTATCCATCACGAATTCATTCACATTTAGTGGAAATGGTATAATACGCTTAGAAGGGCTCTAAGACACCAGGGGAGGAAGCCATAAGAGACAAGATCAATCTGTAGAATCAGCTCTTACCAACCTAGATTTGTGCTTCCCCTTACAGTATGTTTCTTCCATCCACCACTATCTCCTTACAGATGAGGCTGATACAATTAGGCTTTCCACTCATTCTTATTACCGATAGTCTATGCGGATGTTGTGTCATCGACCCCTCCACCAAATTATGGAGGCAACCTCTAGTCTACCCCTCCTGCGACACAAAACTATCTCATTTCCCGAAGCAGCTGTGCTCTTGTCACGGTATTAAAGTTGCGCTTTAAAATATTCGTCGCGTCGACACCAAAATGCATCTCCGATCATGCGACATAAGACGCACGCACCCGAGGAAGCAGCCTGCCGCAGGTTAGTCTAGGGTCAAAGAGAGACGTGAGGGAGTTTTTGTGTATTTTAGGGACTAGCTTATCCTGCCTATCATAGAAAGCCAAGAAAGTTACTCTGCCTCACCTACGTACTACTCGAGTGCGCACCTGATTCTTCATGCTCGGCTCAATTAGCCCACGGGGTGGAGACACTACCAACACTGACTACCAACATCTATCAAAACCCAGTCCGCTAAAAACCAAATTCGACTTCCAATCCGCCCCTCGTTGATGGACCCTTTCGCAGCATGCTCCCCCGATGGCGCCCGCATAAAGCTCGCGAGTGTAATATCGCGCAATAACAAGACAGCCGCGCGGCTAGGAGACTTCATGAGGACACTCCAGAGGCTTGGTTCGTTGCTCGTTGCCGGGGGATAGCCGCGAGGGAGTGGAGTGGTGGGTTGATAGATTGAAAGCTGGGACGGACCCAACTAGACAACGGGAATATTGGAGCAAGAGTCGAGGGAAGGATGGTCCCCGCTAATAATGCAGCTCAACTTATAAGGCTTGATATTTTTTGGTTCCGGTTGGGATGAATTGGGCTATCTGGGGAGTAGATGCCAAATGCGAATTGATGAATTGAAGCCCGCTTGTTCCGGGGTTGAACGCGTACTGCTCCCGGAGTTTAGCGCTGGAGAGAAGAAGGCGAGAACTGGTTGTGTCTGGATGGTGAGAAGGTTTATTGTGTCTTGCTGACTTCAAAATTACATGTTTGTATAGCTATGACTGTCTGCTCGCCTGTCAGTGGGATACCAATAAATTTGAGGTTTGGGGATAATTGCCGTTCGATTGCTTCCCTGCTGGTATCGTAGCAGATTGGCCAACTCAGTGAGACCTTAGTCCTTAGTCGGGTGGAGCATGCATGGGTGATTAAATTTCCGTCGGGTGGCTCCCGGTCCGACATCTGGGCTTGGTTTTCCACAATTCTCCCCTGATACTCCATTTTTAAGAGCCAGGGTATTTCTGGGTTACCGCCGTTTAGGCAAGGTGTTGTATATTCCACCTCGTACTGTACCGAAAAGCGTTTCTGAAAACACCGCCCTCCAGCTAGAGCCTCACCGTTAGCCTAACGCATAGCTTAACAAGAGATGCCAAAAAATTCCCTACATTTAGAAGCGCTTCCAGATCTCCAGATTGGGGAGGGATATTTTTATGAAATCTCAACGAGATCGCGATTCGAGTGATAAGGTATGACGTCTGTTTTCCCAAGGCGATACCGCAGGTTAAGTGCAAAGACATGAATCAGAGTACAGTACTCTGCTCGAGCACAGCGGACATTCTAACAACACATAACAGAGCAGTTAAGCGCACATTTAGGGAATTATACAGTCGACCAAATTTGTTGAATGCTTCTCAAACACCCCCCTCCCCACCTTCACCTTCCCTCGCCATCTTCCGATACCACCCCAACAAGGCTGTCAAATTCCCAGGACAAAAAATCCGAGCCGATTCATCCTCTATATCAGAAGTAATCCACACTAACCGACACCGTATCCCCCCCGCCCCAACGAATCTGGAATTTTTCCTCCAAGGGGCGAACCTGTTGTGATGGAATTTTTCCGAAAGGGAGAAGATAATTGATCACCAAACGAATGTGATTTAACCAAGTGAGGGATTGTCAAGTATAGTAAAGTGCCTTTTGTTATAGACTAGCGCACGGGATCGCGGCTCGCTCTCGATTCTTAACAGCGTGATAACATGACACAGAACAAAGTTATCGAGGTCAATGTTTTTCCTGCACCTAGGGGAATAAGTTCCGCTCGCTCGAGATATTTATACCTTTTTGAATTTCTCTATTCTTTTCTTTTTTCTTTTCTGACTCGAATAGTGTCGAATTGTCAGCCCCTCGATGACGGGAGTTTTTGGATTAGCAAAACGGCTAATTTTTTTTGGGGGGGGGTGTTTCTTGCCACCGGGTGAGGCCGTTTTGGCATTTCACTTGGGTTTTATGCAACGCAAGTGCCGGGTATGGATGGGCCAGGCGGAGGTTTCAGTAGGAAGGAAAAGGAATGAGGAAATAAACTGTGCTAACTCGGAAAGAATGACGAAGCACCGTGGGTATGACATGATAAATACAACGCTGTTTAAAGAGACATAGCCGAAAATCTAATTATTATACAAGATCCATGGCCAACAAAACCGGCCCCCGTGAAAAGAAAGAACATATCTACCCATGAGACTTCGCACACTTCCGCCGCTGCCCACGTAATTTAATTACCTGCCCTACAAACATCAGATCTGTTAACACCATCCACACGCCCAATTAGTATTCAGGCAGTCGAAATGCTCACGTTTCCCATGCAAATACTTCTCCATCGCCCTCTTCAGTATCAACCTGTTCTGCGCCGCTACAAGATCCCTCGACGATTTGCCCTCCCTATTCCTTATTTCAACATCCACGCCCTCTCTGGAGAGTAACAAAAGCACGAGGTCCTCCCTGTCGCCCTTCCGGATGACAATGTGTAAGGGCGTATCCCCGCGCTCGTCGGTGGCATTAATGTCGAACCTCCCGTCTTCGAGGAGTAAGCGTAACGCCGGGAATTGGCCGTTCCAGGCCGCGGTGTGGAGGGGATTTCCACGGGCGCCGTGGAACTGCGCGGGGGATAATCGCTCGTCTTTCAGAAAGAGCCGGACGAGTCTACAGTCGCCGAACCTGGCCGCGAAGTGCAGGGCTGACTGGTCAAACTTGTCGCAGATGTTGGGATCAGTTTTCGGATGTGCAAGCAGGATCTTAAGGAGTTGCTCGGCGCCAATGTCTGCTGCTGCGTGGAGCGGGGTTTGGAGGTCCGTATCCAAGCAGTTCACGTCGACCCTCGGGTCTGCTAGTAGGACTCTTGTAATGTCTTCCGAACCGTAGACCCCGCACACGGCGTGGTATAGCGGTGTACAATTATCTGTGAGGCCGAGCCTGTTGACGTCGATGTCCTTCCGCGTGAGCAGCATACGAACCACGGCTAGTTGGCGATGCTCGACGGCCAAGTGCAAGAGCGTGACACGCTCGTATGGGTACTCAATGAGGTACTCGTTAACGTCTACGTCGTTAGTGTCCAGCATGATCTCTAAAGCCTTCGCTTTCCCGTGCGTCACCGTGTATCCCAGCGGCAATACCTCAAACTCCTCCTCGTAATAATCGGGACACGCCCCCCCCCGACCTGCCCCGCATTCAAGGAGTAGCCGCAACGCGTCATTGCATTTCCGCCTCCTCAGCACGCGAACCAGGAGTCTATGGGGGTCCACCACGTTCAGGATTCCTTTGGAGATGACTAATTTCACAAGTTCCTTGTCGCCTCTCTGCGCGGCCGAGCGGATGAGATTGCAAGAACGATGCTCGTAGGCACAATTGACGTTGCTGCAATGGCTTCCGTTGCACGCCGTGTCGAGGAGGGAGTCATATAGGAGGTAGAATAGTGCACGGTTGACTCGGAGGAAGGTGTATAGGTCTACTGGGTTCAGGAGTTCGGATATTTGGAAGATGAGCTCGTTCGGAAGGTGGAGCAAAGACATGGCAGGTCTTTGTTTATGGTGAGGGAATGGTGGTATGGATAAGCTCCCAAGGCGTTGGGTCTCTCCTAGATTCGTGGAAAAGGAGTGTTGAGGCTCGATGATCGTATACTATGTATGCCTCCATTTCGGGTTTGCGAGGCTAAAGGTTTCGCGAAGCCTCTCGGGCTTGGGCTAGCGGGAGGGTTGACTCCTTGGCAACGCTTTGTGTGCGAGTCGGGGTTGAACCGAGATCTGGCAAGAGAGCGGCCCAGATAATCTAATCACGGCTATCATCGGGTATTCAAATGCCTTTGATATTTGTGAAATTCTCCCACAATCTTCGACGGCCATACAACCGACAACCCCACCCCATCTCCCTCCGTTTGGCTCTCGGTATACAATTTCTCGATAGAGCCCATCTATCTAGCCTATCCCCCACTTCTCTATCGAAATATTCTTAAGCTAGAAGCAAACATGCCTTTCACTACATTCAAGACGCCAGATCCTTACAGATACCTTAACGGCTTCAGTTCTTATCACGAGTAAGCACCCTCACTTAGAAACTAGTCCGGGGAACTAAACTTGGCAGGACCGAAGCTATACCTGGTGCTCTTCCGATTGCGCAAAACTCTCCACAAAAGCCCCCATACGGGCTCTACGCAGAGAAACTTTCTGGTACGGCATTTACGGCTCCCCGTTCCACTAATAAGCAAACATGGCTGTACCGGATTCTCCCCGCCGCTTCGCATACCCCTTTCACCCCCGTTCCAGCGACTTATGCGGGTGGCCCTGCCCCCTTGACGTATCAGTTTCTCCAGATACCGAACCAGCTGCGATGGGATCCTTTTGACATTGATGAATCAGCGGATTTCATTCAGGGACTACATATGATTGCTGGTGCTGGGAACGCGTCGATGAGAAATGGCCTTGGTATTTATGCTTTTGCTGCTGGAAAAGATATGGATAGAAGGGGTGCGTTTTATAACGCGGATGGTGACTGGCTGATTGTGTTACAGCATGGTGAAATGGATGTTCAGACGGAACTTGGACGGTGAGTGGTGATGAAAATCCACGAGGTACTAGTTTTCTCACGTTAGTAGGTTATATATCCGCCCAAACGAAATTCTGATTCTCCCTCGTGGTATCCGTTTCCGGGTATCCCTTTCTGCCGGCCCTATCCGGGGTTATATTCTCGAGATCGCTTCCACTGGTCACTTTGAGCTGCCCGAGCTCGGTCCAATTGGTAGTAATTGCCTCGCTAACCCGCGAGACTTTCAAGTTCCACTCGCAACTTTCACCAATACCCCGCCAGAGCCCCGAAGCCCTTACACCATCACCTGTAAATTCGATGGGGGACTTTTCACAGCAACCCAACCTCACACTCCTTTCGACGTAGTAGCCTGGCATGGAAACTATTTCCCAATGAAGTACGACCTAGGAAGGTTCAATACCATCGGCTCGATTTCATACGATCACCCCGATCCTTCGATTTTCACAGTACTGACAGCACACTCCTCAACCCCGGGAACTGCGATCGCCGACTTTGTCATTTTCCCACCAAGGTGGTTGGTGTCAGAAGACACCTTCCGTCCACCATGGTTCCACCGGAACAACATGAGTGAATTCATGGGGTTGATATCCGGCGATTACGACGCCAAAATGTCCGGCGGATTCAAACCGGCTGGTGCAAGTCTTCATAACATCATGGCCGGTCATGGCCCCGATGCCGAGGCTCACGAGAAGGCTTCTAACGTGCTGCTGAAACCGGCAAAGGTGGGAGAGGGTAGTATGGCGTTCATGTTTGAGAGTTGTTTCATGATCGGTGTGACGGAGTGGGGATTAAGGACTTGTAGGAAGGTCCAGGCGGATTATAACGCTGAGAGTTGGAGTGGGCTAAAGAGGAATTTTTCTCCGCCAGAGGGGAATTGGGGGGAGGACGAGAGTAGGGATAGACTTGTTGTTACGGCATAGAGTGGTGGCCATGGGACACGGTAGAGGGTAATGCGCTCTGGAGTTGCTTGCTTGCGGGGTTTAGCTGGTTTGTACAAGTACTTGAATGGGACACCGGTGGTTTATGCTTTTTGATCTAGCTTGGCATGATATTAATACTAGTAGATTGTAGATTGACGCCGCCGCGTAGAGCAAAGATTCTAGTTTACACGACGTAGAGGCCTGGATAGAAGAGGCGATTGTGGAATGTGTACTGGACTTATTATTACTAAGTACCGTAAAATGAGGCGGCTCTTTTGAGTTATCACTGCGATATCGCTTAACAAATTGCTATCATGGGAAACTTTAATGCTACGAGCCATCTGGTGAGATCGGTGAGCATGCGAAAGCTCGAGCGTTAGGAGCTCAGCCGGGAGTGAACAATGCATGTTAATTGTGTTTAGTAAATTGGAGGCTTGAAGACAGAAGCGCTGGTGACACTGTGTGCGTAGGTTGTATAATATCATACTACAACTGAAATAGCACCGCTGGATTCCCTGGCACGATTTCGGAACAGCCCTGGACCCCCGCTCAACAATGTCGCCAGAGTTGATCTGTAGCTTTACTATGGGATCACGCATTCGGGGGTATGATACATACAATCACAAACTGTGGCGCAAAGAGCTTGAACCCCCAGTACCAAAAAGGGCTATGGTACTGTGCCCTGGGAGGAGATCTCTATATCGTACCGCAGTCAAGGTATTATCATATAGAAGTGGGCTGCTGCGAGATCTTTATCCCCAGACTCCTTACGCACGGCGCCAATCGCTAAAGAACTAGCATTGAGGCTTGTGAGCACTCCACTTCGCTCATGACATCCTTCCTTTTTTCGAGCATCGTCTCATATTATACCTGAGATATTATAGGGGCCGTCGACGCGTAGATTGTAGTATGTAGCAGAACTAAGTTCTATGATATTATCCCCCGCGTTGTTCAGCCCGGTTCCTATCTACCGTAAAAACTCGAATAAACGGACCATATGCCATGCAGTCCAAAATTTCCTCCTGTGGAATAGGGGCGGAAAACACACCAAAAAACCCACCTCCGAGACAAAGAAAAAGGAAAAAAAAGCCAGACCTTACAAGGGGAGGCAACTCTAACGTCCTAGCACATGGTTTATTCGAGTTTTTACGGTATTGTATGGAACCATAGTGCAAAAAGCCAATGCTCCTAGGTAAGCGAAATGACAATGGCAAAATAGCGCTCAACAGCCTTGCCCACGCTTTCGCTTCTCATACTCAATAATCCAGTTCTTCACCATCTTAGTCGAAAATTCAAGCAAATCAAGTTTCTCTCTGAAGCCACGTTTATCGCATCCATCTTTATCATTATTTGCACCCGAACCCGCAGCCTGGTCAAAGATTTTTCTCAGCTTCGTATTCTCCCATTTCTCCCATCTCTCAACGCGGAACTGATCAGTATCCCCATTTGCCAACGGCTCTGGTTGTTCCTCCATGTCTTCTCCCCGTAGCATTTGAGGGTAGGTGTCTTCCCAAGCAGGTACGGTGGTAATACACTCCCAATCGATGATCCCGGTTATCTCCAGTGTTGCGTCGTCAACCATGATATTTGAACGATTAAGGTCGTGGTGACGCAGCACAAATTTCTCTGTTTGCATGTCTTCGGAGAAAAGGGAAGGGAGAATTTCCTGGAGTTGTTGGATGGTTTCCTCAATCTCTGGCACATCCTCAGCAAGATCATCTTCATCACTCTCTGAATCTTCATCATTTGAATGCGCCTTTTGAATGCCAGCTGGACGTTTATCTAATATGTCGTTACTTCATTGTAGCCAATCCATTCGATTTATCATACTTACCAGAAGCCAGTTTTAGGAGAAGTCTCTTATCTTCCAGTTCCACTTTCATTAATGCAAGTAAGTATTCTCGGTCGCTTTGATAAGGCCCGCGATCCCTCTTTATTAGCTGCTTTCTCTTTCCAGCGAAAATAAAAGAGTTTACTATTGGCCCAATCACAAAGTCGTCATTATCAGTAGCGACAGCCACCTTCAAGTCAGCTCCGCTGAGCTCAGCGTGCTGATACAAACTCCCGATAGCATCGAATCTGCACTTCCCACGGAGTTCCTTTGAGAATTGCCCCAAGCGCTCAACAACAATTGCCTTCCTCTCGAGGCTCAGATCGCGCCAGACCTCCCCCAAGCAGACTCCTGGAACTTTCTCCATAATGATCCATTCGAAACCCAACGCATTTCTGGTCGTGCAATCGTAGGCGAATACCTCTGGAACTGGCAGTGAGGTACGTTGCCGCAAGAGTCGGAGAGTGGCAACCTCGCTGGCAGTCTTGTAGAACGGTTCGACGGGGAGCGTTGCGCGGAAGATGTAGGACTTCTGGTCCTTGATTGTGTTCGGGGGGACCGTGATTAAATAGACTCTGTTAAACGCCCCGCCTGCGAGGAACTTTACAGAAAGGTCGTCCGCACTAAGATGTTGTCGTGACAGTGTCTCAATTGTGGCGATGTTCGGGGTTGCCGCCCAAGCGGGCACAGGACCGAAAAGGTTGGATTTCCAACGAAGGCCGAAGGCTGAGGAAGGCTGATGGGAGTGTGTCGGCATCATTTGTTGTTGGTGACGGTGGGCTGGTGAAGTGGTGAAGAGGGTTTTGAGATGGGAATGGAGCACGTTAAGAGGGGCTGACCTGGATCTTGCAAAAGGCTCTCAATCCAGCTCCTTCAAGACCCTTACCAGACTATAACTAGCCGTGCTAAAATAGAAAATATGGGATTGCATACCGTAACAACTTGAATAATTGAACCGTGTGCTAGAGGGTTGAAATAAGGTATGAGTCAAGCGAACCAAGAAAGAGGTGTCTCAGGTGTATTTTTAATCAAATATAAGACATAAAAAAGGAAAATATTTAATATCACTCATACAAAAAGTCAACCACAACTCATTGTATCGTGACTCTGTGTCACAAATCGTGACTAAGCAAGGAAGGTTTCACATGACTAATAGTTATTAGCCATAAGGTATGTTTATGTTTCACGCTATGCAGTCAGTCGACTCATAGTTCTCACATGACTCGCACTTGCATGTCATCGTTATGTTATGATTGGTTGATGTTTCTATGACTCACGATTGTGAGTCATAATGATGTAATGACATTCGCGCGTGACTCATATTATGAGTCATGAGTTCCACGCAGGTGACACGATTTGCGCACCTGACATGTTTTATGTTTTATGATTGGTTTATGGCATGTTGGGCAGTGACTCATAGGAGTCATCTGATGGATTTCGGGTACGACTCATTATGAGTCATAGGACCGCGTGACTCAAGTTATGAGTCACCAGGGTTAGGGTTGTTGGTGTGAAGAGTCTATAAAGTAGGAGACTCGGTCACAGTAGTTAGACATCCTCTGTCTCCGCTACACCTCCGGCGATTGAAATCTCAACACTACGAGAAATCATCGTCACTTCCATCCACCCCCCTCTCCTCAGACACGCCACATTGCCTCTGTCTGGGTGAAGCCATCTCCCTTCCCTCTTCCTTTCCCTTCTGATGGTCAGGCCTGGCAAGCTTGTTCCTAGGGGTTGGTTGAGTTCGCCTTCACCCTCTCATCTCCGGGCTCGCTTAGACAGCCCCCCACGGTCGGCGAACCCTCACCCGTCAACGGTCGGTCTTTAGTCTCGGTTGATCGATAAAGTAGTTGCCACCGGTGGCACTGCTCTCTGGTATTGCACTGTCTCCTTTGTGCTCTGCTGGTACGGTCGGTTTTTACAAAACATCGTGACCCCGCTTCCGTCGGCCTTCCTCGTACTTCTCGTGTCGGTTAGCCCTCCGCCCTCTCCCTCCCCGACGTTTGGATCGGCTGGCACCCTACTGCTCGCGGCTCTATACCCACCACCAGACCTCTGCTCCCTTCTGATGTCCTCGGACTAGGGGTGCATGTTTAAACCTTCTTTCCGGGTCCTGTTTCCCGAGATAGCCGACCGGATCTTCCTCCGGCTGTCACGAGCCTTCCTCCCTTAGGCTGCATCCTCTCGAACTCGATCGCTCTTCCTGAGCCTCGGCTGGCGGGGTTTTTTAGCCCCCAGGAGTTACCTCCCCTTTGTGTGTCCCCGAGACCCATCATTCAGGAGTCCCTATTCCCTCGGGAGCTGGGCCCGGTGGGGCTTTACTACGGTTTAGCTTATAGGTTGTTTGATTTGGGGGAGTGGGTTTGTTTTTCTTTGTTGGTTGTATCTACTGTCGGCTGGGGATGTTTTTCTTTTAGGCTAGTCTTGCGGGGGTTTTTGGTTCGTGGCTCTCAGGCCAGCTTTCTCATCTCCTTGTAGTTTCTACCCATAGTACCGGGCGGGGTTTTCTCTGTCGGGCAGGGTCAGAGGGTTTTAGCTTGAGGATGGCGGGATGGACTGTAGTTGGAGGTTTTGGACTACGTGGCCCACGCTTGGCAGAAAGTCCGTTGTACCTAGGACCGTGGGATGAGCACATGTGTGCGTTTGCCCCGATAGAAACAATTAATAATCGAGATTAAAAAAAAAAAAAGAAAAGAAAAGAAAAGGTCACAGTAGTTAGACATCCTCCGTCTCCGCTACACCTCCTGCGATTGAAATCTCAACACTATGAGAAATCATCGTCACTTCCATCCACCCCCCTCTTCTCAGACACGTCACATTGCCTCTGTCTGGGTGAAGCCATCTCCCTTCCCTCTTCCTTTCCCTTCTGATGGTCAGGCCTGGCGAGCTTGTTCCTAGGGGCTGGTTGAGTTCGCCTTCACCCCCTCTTCTCCAGGCTCGCTTAGGCAGCCCCCCACGGTCGGCAACCCCTGACCCGTCAACAGTCGGTCTCTAGTCTCGGTCGATCGATAAAGTAGTTGCCACCGGTGGCACTGCTCTCTGGTATTGCACTGTCTCCTTTGTGCTCTGCTGGTACGGTCGGTTTTTACGAAACATCGTGACCCCGCTTCTGTCGGCCTTCCTCGTACTTCTCGTGTCGGTTAGCCTTCCGCCCTCTCCCTCCCCGGCGTTTGGATCGGCTGGCACCCTACTGCTCGCGGCTCTACGCCCACCACCAGACCTCTGTTCCCTCCTGATGTCCTTGGACTAGGGGAGCAAGTTTAAACCTTCTTTCCGGGTCCTGTTTCCCGAAATAGCCGACCGGATCTTCCTCCGACTGCCATGAGCCTTTCTTCTTTAGGCGGCATTCTCTCGAACTCGGTCGCTCTTCCTGAGCCTCAGCTGGCGGGGCTTTTTAGCCCCCGGGAGTTACCTCCCCTTTGTGTGTCCCCGAGACCCATCATTCAGGAGTCCCTATTCCTTCGGGAGCTGGGCCCGGTGGGGTTTTACTATGGTTTAGCTTATAGGTTGTTTGATTTGAGGGAGTGGGTTTGTTTTTCTTTGTTGGTTGTGTCTACTGTCGGTTGGGGATGTTTTTCTTTTAGGCTAGGCTTTCATGGGGGTTTTTGGTTCGTGGCTTTCAGGCCCGCTTTCTCATCTCCTTGTAGTTTCTACCCATAGTACCGGGCTGGGGTTTCTCTGTCGGGCAGGGTCAGAGGGCTTTAGCTTGGGGATGGCAGGATGGACTGTAGTTGGAGGTTTTGGACTACGTGGCCCACGCTTGGCAGAAAGTCCGTTGTACCTAGGACCGTGGGATGAGCACATGTGTGTGTTTGCCCTGATAGAAACAATTAATAATCGAGATTAAAAAAAAAAAAAAAAAAAAGGTCACAGTAGTTAGAGCTCTTCACGCAACCATCTAAGTAATACACCACTCAGATACTGGGGCATGGGCCAAGCCCATTGACAGTGACCTTCCATAGGTGCAATATGTTCGAGATACCTAATGCCTTTATCTCTCTACTACCTCACTTGTATACAAGAACTCTATTCCTACACGATAGGACTTACTACGATCACTATACCTACTACGAACAGAAGATGTTAGTCTATAACGATAGACGAAGCAAACTACGTAGGCTATGTCGATAGCCTATGATAGTAAGATAGTCGTTTCCCATTACGAACACCTACAAGGAAGGCTGGTTTGGTACACTCTGAATATGATAAAATAAACACAAATGTAATCAGAATTACTCAAACAAAAAGGAAATTAAAGAAATTAAGAGTCATAAAGTACAGTCATAATTATAGAAGTATGATACAAGTAGAGAATAGTACAATTGATAGTCAAAATATAATAGTAAAGTACAAGCAAAAGACTCAGACACTACATCAGTAAAGTCAAAATGCCACGAAGACGATCAAATCAGCTCTCAGGCCGTGTTCAAGTCCGTCCAAACTTACCTGAACTCCCAGCCGACAAGTTTTATGCGGGCATCAAAAAAAAAAAAGGCCCTATGCGAAAACCATTAGCCGAAGTCCTTCAACATCCAAAGAAAGAAGTTACAAATCCCAACCGCTCTTATACTGTTAGTTACAAACTACGTGTACTTTCCTATTGGATAGGAACGAAGATTCCAGGTGGGCCGACGAAGACGTGAGGACCAACAAGGGAGGAGGTGGCATACCGATTCAAAGTGCCAGCAGGAAACCTCTCCCGGTGGAAGAAGGAGGAGGAGCAAGGGAAGTTTGAAGCCCAGAGTGCTGGGCAACGG
>Ga0307509_10000627_pt1 | contig 60327 bp, 73 predicted proteins | sample 10_EM_MG_FD_202245 | JGI IMG/M metagenome (GOLD analysis project Ga0307509, IMG submission 202245) | Populus trichocarpa ectomycorrhiza microbial communities from riparian zone in the Pacific Northwest, United States - 10_EM | ecosystem: Host-associated > Plants > Roots > Unclassified | place...
GCGGGGGACTGCGGGGGACTACCGGGGACGACCAGGGACTACGGGTGACTGCGGGTGACCACTGGGGATTATGAATGCTATCAATATCATTTCATGACACCCTTCCCGAGCAAATCCAGAAATTCATCTAATAAGATTAAAAGAAAGCTGAGGCTATCTAGTAGAGATAAATAGGTGTAGAATATATCCCATAATATACCGCTAGGGCAGGGCATCGGGCATATCGCTTAATCAAGAAACCTTACTGTACCTACTTACTATCCTCTTATTGCCACGTTTCTTACTTCTCTTACATATATGAGAGAAGGCGTAAGATGAGAAATAGTTGCCTCTATTTTCCTAAAAATGGTTCGGAGTATACAACTTCCGATGGAAAAACCTGGTAGCGTTGTGCTCGTTGTATGTTCCCCTGCTTCTTTTTTTCTATCATATACTAGCACTCGGATTCCTACTGAGAGAATATTCCCGACTTCCCGGCACTTAGGAAAGCTGGGATGACATAAGCAATCTCGCCCCAGAGGCGAGATTGCTTACTAATTCGGACGGTTTCCTTGGCATGAAACATGTTTCACGGGGGACGGCGGGGGACGGCCGGGCTATAGTCCTTCACACAGGGTTGCAGGACAAGTTATTTCATTCCTCCGCGGACTGCCGGGGACGGCGGGGGAAACGGTCTTTGGCCGTGGGGCGCAGGGCAACTTTTGAAAAAGACCGGACGGGACCGCTGAACGCCGTCCACCGCCGTCCAGCTCCAGGACGGACGGACTGCCCCGTTGAGAACACTGTCCGTTTCTGTACAGCCTTGGATGGACCACATATTATACAGTACCTACCGAACACACTCTCGCCTTACTATAGGGCATAATTCATACATTGTAGCAGTATTTAATCGATACCTTTGCCTTCCTGCCAACGGACGGCACCTTTTGAAGAATTTCCTCTATCACTTCTATCCATCTTCGATCTATTCCTCCACTACTCTCCCCTATCCCCACTTGGTAGACTTCTCTCGTATCAATATTCAAGTTGCCATGGAAAACACTCCTCTTAGCAGCCGCTTTAGAGGGGGGCAGATAGCCGAAAGAACATGCCAGCCTAATGAGGTGGGTGGCGGTGGCGGTGGCGGCAATGGCAGTGTGGCTGGGGTTTGAGGAGATGAGAGAAAAACTCTGGGTAGTTGGCAATAATAACAGGAGCTTGCCACATGTTTCATAGGGTTCATTACGGGGCCTCCAGGGCCCCTAAAAACCCTGGGCCCCCGGCAAAATTCCCTGCACCGGCCCGCTCACCGGCCCGGGGCGGGGTGTATTTTTCATATTTCCCCGCTCCAGCCTCCGGTCAGGACCCCGCCCCGCCCATAGCCCAGACAGGCCCCCGTAATCTTTTGGTGGTGAAAAACGGGGGCCCGTCTAGGGAATGAGTGAGGCTGGGCCGTGGATAGGGGTTGGGCGGGGAGGACGAACAATATACGCCCCCCAGGCCCGTGTAATGGTGGGGCATCCGAGGGCAAATACCGCCCCGCCCCGCCCCCTAACGAACGCTCATTTTTGATATTGACAGTAAATGTTCAAGATATTTTCGACCCCCATTGATCCATTAACAATTTGGATTATATACAAACATCCAATTCCAGCGATACCAGCAGGGTTTCATCCATTCCCATACTTGCCTAGCCATAAATTCCACCCTCTCATACTGTACCAACAACCATTCCTGCAATACTGGTCATTTCACAATCTACTCGAGTAAATAACATGTGAACCACATTCCCGGCAACAGTTATGCGGAGACTCAAGGGCCCCCACTCACTTTCTAGCCTGGTAACAGGGCTATCCACTAAGAAACCATGACGTAACTTCCTGCATACCACTGGTAAAGGCTAGACTACTCCATAGATGTGACAATTAGAGCAACCTCACAATGTCGGCCAAAATTCTGGTCAGCGCTTCTTAAACCTATGAAAGTGATTTTGCCACAATATCACAGATTGTGGAGGGGGTGGAGGTGGATGAGGCGGAGGAGGAATCCCTAGTGTGCCGTCTTGATCTGCAAGAGACATCACAAACCAAGTTGGTATTGACACGAGAAAAATGAGATGAGAGACCGACAGGCAGTGGGGAAGGTGACCGGCATGATGCTATCAGGGGAATAAAGTTACCCAGATTGTGGCAGTATTTCTTAGGATTAATGCCGTTGAAGCAGCGGGTGGTCAAGGCGCCTAGATTGAAGGCGTGCTCTGTCAATGTTTCTTTTTGCTCAAGGCTCCGCAGGAGAGTTTGCGAGTATCAATTAGAATTTTACCTTTCAAACCAGGTGATTGAGCTTTCTACAGGATCTTCTACAGCTGCTGCCTCTACCTATTAAATGCTTGTGGCATGCTTGAGCAAGTTTCGAACAGGAAATCTGACAGTTACCCAGCAACCTGAATACATCTCTTATTACTCCTCTGCGTATAGTATTACTGCAGAACTGAAGGAGCAGTTCTCATATTCACTCGCAAACGACCCTTACTCCTGCTAAACCAACCTGAGGAAATTTACACTGTTCTATCACTCCCACAGGACCAGAAAGCTGAACCACGGGCTGGAATGTGGCCTCCGAGATGGACTCCTGGCAAATGTCAAGCGCCGGCATTTTAAATCGCGATGTGCGGGCCTCCTGGGACATGCAAACGAGAGGGAACAAGGAAATAGTCTTGAGGGGTGGTTCCATGGTGTAGTCGGTCAATGTAGTGCTCACGCTGCCGGTGTTCGCATGCTCGAATCCTGTCGCCTTCCGCCCCCGGCCGCATGCCGGATAAACGGCACCTTTGCTCTAGTGGTTGTGTGGTCGCTGGGCGGGAACGGTATTGGTGATAATACCGCAGGATAGGAACGCTTCACTATCAAGGGCCCTCCTTCATGTGGAGGCGATGTCGAACATGTAGTACCGGTATTGTAACTGAAGAATGCAAACCTGCCTCTGAGAGAGGGAAAAAAAACGGCTCCTTCACCAAGAGATAGAATCGGGGAGAGCATGCCCCAGAGTATTGCACTGGGTATCTTGTTTGCAGTTTGCTGTATAAGACGATATCAGTCACATGTTCATTGAGCACCCAATTCCGCTCCAAAGGCTGTAAATAACACCTATTCTACATTCCATCCCGTTTAAACGAGACAACATCCGCGATCTGTTTCAATTACTGGTGCGACTTGACATAAAACCTCAGCGCGCGCCCGATTTTTAAGAGGATTTAAGAATGAATCTCAGTGCTAAATCCCACCGCGATACAAAACATTGCAGCCCCCTAGGTACACATCACCCGCCCGCCTACTCTGGCCTCAGGAGTGAACCCCCATTGCATTGAAACGGGTAAATAGCTCAAACTCCATTCTCTCTCCAGCTTTTGGACCTCTCATAATCTCGCCCATCACGTCGGAGCCATGCGGGAAATCAGTATCAAAACACGGCTCTCCAGCACCCTTCAAATTAACGAGGACTGCCTGGCGAAAGTGCCAGCGTAGGAGGTTATCGATGGGCCGAAGTGGATCATCGATGAACGTCTGGTCAAGATGGTGACCGGCGATTTGATACTCGGTGAGATCAGGTGTGAAGCACACGATCTTGTAGTTATCCTACACAATTATTAGCCACAAAACCTTAGATATCTAGCCATTCATACATCAGGGTTAATTGCCAAATCATAGGAATCAAAGAAATCGTGTATCTCCCTCTTGAGCAAAATCCCATTCTGGACCGAGTTGATGGATCCGTGGGATTCAATGGCGGGGGGAATGGTGATCCAACTGCCATAGTTATGATCATTCCAGTGCTTCTCGTATGCCAAAGGAAATATATGAGTGGCTTCGAAACCCCTCCACCTGCCAACGTGAGCTAGCAATGCCTGCCTGCCGGTTATAATGCATCGCCGATCTCGCTCGCGTACAGCATCGCGGAACGGTTCAACACGAGTCCCGGACGGTAACGCAGCGGCGCGAGTTAGCGGGGCTTCATCGCTGACACTGATAGAACCTATTCGCAGTGAGTAGCGGCAAGTGGTGGAAGCACAGAAGAAACCTACCATTAGTGATAACATAGTAATTGCCTGGTTGAAGCTGCTGCCCATCCCTCCCAACCAACCGTCCTCGGTTGTCATGTAGATCGAACGTATCGGTAAAGAAACAGAAAATCTCCAACATGGAATAGAGATTGGCGTTGGTAATACCTACAGAGGCCCAGAGGCCCCCAAGTATAGCAGCATGATTGTCGGAAGTGTAGATGTAAGTATCACGCCATGCAGAGCGATCGGCGGGCGGCGTGTTTGATTGACTCTCTTCGTCTGTCACAGACATGGTTTGATGAAAAAGGGAGGAATGCTTGCGCTAAGGTAGAAGAGAAGGAAGGAATGTTTGCTATGACTCTGGGTTATCGATGTGGTGGATAGGGTACAAGGTGGTGAACAAAGAAAGCCATAACCAACATTAGGTGGCGACCGGGTAACCAGTGATTATATTGGCACAAAAACCGTGACCTGGCTTAGAATATCCCTGGTGAGCGAACGTTTAAAATACCATGAAAAACAGGCGTGGCCGCTGCAAAGTTGGGCTTGTCTCTTTTCGCTTGATGTTTTGATATGTTACACGCAGAGTTACGAATAGTCCAACCGGTCAAGGCTTGGAGACAGGACCAGTCTTTATAAATGAGTGCGTAGTCATGTAGTATCACTCACTTAGTGCACCGAAAATATTTGATACTCGTGAACCTATTTTAGGCGCCTCTAATCTAAGCGAGGAACTCTAATTATTGGGCAGAGGCGTTGTTTTTTGTGCAACTATCCGGGATTGTTGTCATCTTTATTGTCTAGTCTTCTGTGTTTCCCGATCTTGTATGATGGTAGTCTCTGTTTCTTACTAAGCCTGCAGTATAGACATCGTCCAGAAACCAAATTTGAGGTGGAAACGAATTTGAGGGTCCCGCGATACGACACTTGCACCCCGCTGCCCCGGCCGGCCAAAATCCGAAGCATTTGTCCGGGGCAGCGAGCGATCCGGGACAACAGGCCAGGCTTTGGTATAAAGAAATTCAGAGCCTACTGAGATTCATAAGGGACAGCGAGGTATCCGGATTATCGAGATCCAGGATAGCGGGGTTAAACCTGTTTTCATTCTATGCTGCCGACAGTAGATACCACCCACCCGGCTGTCATCCGCCCGCTAAGTTATTATACCTAAGAGTACAGTCGCACCTCGCTATCCCGGGGGGGGTGTCCCGGAACGCCTCATATGCCATTTGGTTGGTCGTAGGTAGCATGAATGAAAATCAGGTTTAACCTCGCTATCCCGGATGGCCAAAATCCAAGAAATCTGTCCGGGACAGCGAATTTTCCGGGACAACGAGTCAGGTTTTGGTGTAAAAAAATTTAGAATTCAGGGAATTTCATCCGGGACAGAGGGGGATCCGGTAGAGCGAAATCCGGGACAGCGAGGTAACCGATCTTTGCGCCTAGGTCCATTTTCTGCTAACTTCCATCTAGGCCCTTACAGGCAAACCTTCTACGAGTACTGTACAGTACAAGAGGCCAAGTTTCTAGAATCAATGATAGGCCAATATCTTGACTTTTTCAAGGTTCTCAAAAGCTTATCTTTCTTAGCACCGGAGTTTTTTTTTCGAAATGCCCTAACCGAGGCCGGTTCATTAATGTGAACTCTTACGGTAGCGGTATTTTCTGTTTTTCAGTTCCATTTCAGTGACTTGTGCATAGGTTTCTCTAGGCAAGAGAAGATTGCTCTCCGAAGATGTCAGTATACCGCGTCTATCTTTGGTAGCACTTGCATTACAATAATTTCCATAGGTACCTCTATATCCCTTGCGGGGCGAGCACCAGCCCATGGGTATCCAAAATAAACAAATAAATAGATAAATCGTGGGCCCGATCGAGTTCTATCAAGCGAAGGAGAAAATCGCCGGTATATACAGAATGAAGAAAAATGTAATAAGTACCGGAATCAAGCACAATGGTTCTTATGCTGTATTGCACTAAACAAAACAACCCCCTCAAGACCAGAGTGTTGCTCCCGAACCAGTTATAAAAAACTTATCACATCCTGCTGCATGTCCCATACTCGCTCCGTCCTACGATCCGGAGGACATTCCCGTCTCCAGAGAGCTACCACCGCGAATGAAATGAATAGTAGTAACGATTGAAGAAAGGATTTGCGAAGGGTGTTTTACGTTCCTGCACCCCTTCCTTTGCCCTCCCCCCCTTTGTTGGTATGCAGATCAGCAGCATTCTAAGACAGCTAATTGCGCAGAACATATTTTCTCGTGGGAAAATACACTGCATAGTTGATCACAACAGTAATTTCTGATCAAAACACCATAATTGTTTTTTCAGGTCTTCCAAAATCCTATAAAGCATCCTCCTCCCTCACCCCCATCCCCACCATCGCATCTAACATCCGTTCATTTTGCTCACCCATTCGTCAATTAACTCCCACATTCTTTTTACCAAACAGCTTCAGAACATCTTTTCAAACCCTAATCCAATCACCTCCCCAAACCCTACAACCAAAATGCGTTTCTCAATCATCTCCATCATTGCCCTCGCACTCACCGTCAGTGCTTCACCCCTCGTCGCCCGCCAAATCACCTCCGTTGAGGACACCACACAAGTCGCAGATGGAAACCAGGATGTCGGCAACAAGGGCCAGAACGCAGGCAACTCCGCTGCCAACAAGGGTCACGTCACCGGAGACTACACAGTGGAGCAGGGCGTCCAGACTTGCGGTAACGCGCAATTGAACTGCTGCAACAAGATCGAGAAACAGGGTGATACTACCAATGCTGGGTTGCTGGGGGCCCTGTTTGGAAGCGGAGATATCGGAATACAGTGCTCACCGATTAATATTCCGGTTGCTGCAAGTGAGTATCATTTTTTCCAAGAACGGGAAGCTTTACTAATCTCCCGGATAGTCCAAGTTCCTATCAACAAAGCGTGCGATGCGAAGGCTGCTTGCTGCCAAGGAGAGGTTTCCCAGGTATTTCTTCTGATGGCCATAACGGGCTTCCTTGTGTACTGACTTTTCGCAGAATGGCCTTATCAATCTTGGATGTCTCGCTCTCGCATCCCTCATCTGAACGCCAGCTCCGTGTTCTTCCTTATTCTCGTTTTTTTGCGGTCCTCCCCCTATTATTTTAGTACATGATATAAATCCCCCCTTATCTCCCTTAATATACACTATTGATGTGGACTAAGCTTGTAACCTCTTATATTTCTTCTCTCCTTCTTAGCTATTTCCCCGGTGGATGTTCTCATGGGGTTAGAGAGGGCGAGGACCGCTTTTACATAATTGGGTGTTTATTTCGTCTTTATTATTTTTTCTCGGGGTATAATGCTAGTTTAAATTGAGCTCAACCCGCTCATTATGGGAAAGAAAAAATAAAAGAATATGATACTGGTATCAGTGATTTCGTAATCAGTCAGCCAGACTATTGTGTTCACAGATTGTCACTCGGTCATTGATTTCACACATTGTCTGAAATAGCTCCACTTGATGCGAGACAAGCCGCACTCTAAGGCCGTAGTGGTACGGGCATGTAATAGTAGAGGGACGCACGAGCTATGAAAAAATTTTCTCCTACCTGTCCGCCCTCCCTTCCTGTCCTTTCCTCGCTTTATCCCTCACTTCCTACTCTTAACCTTCGTTTCTCAACACTCAGCCCAATCAATGTTGAATTTCTTCACCGCTTAATACAATCCCCATGCCTCCGCATGAGCAGTTCCACTCCGCTGCATTAAACCCCCACTACCTCCACATTGATTAGATTATTTTCAACATGCATCCCGCCAACCGTGGTCCGTGCCATTCTAGAATTCCGGATATGGGCTGCACCCCGGAACAAACTACAAAAAATGGCCCAAAATTGAGCTCACAGGGAGTATGACCCCTTAGAGGAGACATTGCTTCTCAACTCAACTTTTTGATAAGCCCTGCAGTCTATTTCTAGATTTCTAGGGTATCCCACACTGTGTCCCAATTGCAGCGAGGAATGCGACATCAGCTAGCAATGAGATACTTCCTCAAACTTAGCATTAGCTCTCATGGGTGTGAAAGCAAGGGGGGGGGGTACAACAGCCGCATAAGTTATCTTGAGACTCGAGAGAGTTCACAATAACCAAATAGCCACTGCCAGTCATCCCCGACCCTGTGAGAGCCCCATATCATTGCTAAGCTTCAAAATTTGTTTTCTATCAACTGCTTTCGATTCTGGATGAGCTCAGATGCTATTTGGTGCAAAGTTTATCGGCGGTTCCCAATACGTCATGGGCGGCCGATGTCGGACGGATGTGCTTGGCTCTGTTACGGGAGTGGGAAAGATAGCTCAAGAGAGATGCAAACGGAACGGATATAGGAGTATGTTGAATGAAGAATTTTATCCGCAATGTCTTTTCTTTATTATCACGGGAGTGTACGGTACAGAGGAATAATGGTATGTGGCAAACACAGAGCTAGGAGTGGTGATCCATAGGAGGATCCGGATGTGGTATTGTGTTTTGCTTATACACCTGTATTTACCGAAGTTGACAGAGCGAGAGCCAGTGAATGAACGAAATCTACACGCCGTAAAACTTACGTTCCATATCCTTCCTCCAAAGTGCCTAAGTTCCAGGTAAAATCTCTTAGTCTATTAGCTGCTTCCGTGCGAACCTCACTTGCTACTTTAACAATTGATGCACTGCCGAGTACACTGTTGTCGAACTCTCGGGCATTCCGCCTATTGAGGGAAATTTTCAAGTAGATCTTGTGCCCTCTGAGGTCCCTAGTCGAGTACATGGCAATCTAATGTTAGCGAAATACCTAACAAATCAGATGCGGAAGGAGTATTCCGGCGCGCGATGCTAGATTACAGGGTTGTGCGTAAAGGATTTATTATCGCATTACAGTTAGGCTACAGAAGGCGCAAATAGAAGGATAGATAGAATCTAGAAGTGCCCGGGCAGGATGGTCTGCGATGGGGTAAGGAAGACACCCTAAACTCTAAACTCGCGCCAGGGGGTATTTGTTCTGGGGGTATGATATGTCTGGAAGAGAGATACGCAATGTGTGCAACTACTCGCCTAAAAAAAATTTGTCCCCAACCTTTAGCTACAGGCTGGGAGCGTTCAGAACTGCGGTTCGCTCAGGGCAACAGGTGGCGTCCTAGTATATTACTCTAGGATGGACAAAGGTCGGGGACCCCCTTTTTTTTTTGCGCGGGTAGAATTAACATTTGACGTCATTCTGAGTATTCGAATCTCTACTCGAGTACTGAGCACTGAAGTATGCTTCCCCTGCGTATCTGAGTTCGTCACATACCACGAGAACCGATACCTCCCCGACGCGAGTTTTCCAGAGGTAAAAGGAAAATTACCATAAAACAACAAATAACAAACACACCTGTATACAGGTAGGAAAAAACTACGTAAAATGCAATTGCAGAAAAAGTGCCAAAGCCGAAGTCAGACAATAAGTAAAAAAGATTTAGTGTTTTTGCCGCACTGGATTTCATCCCCTAGCCCCACTCCGGATACCGCACGCGTCTCGAGACATGTTGATCTCAGAGGAATTTTTTCATACTCGCTCCTGTCGGATTTCCGAAATCTGGAGAATTCTCAAATCTAGGTAACTCGTGGTGGTGAAATGACCAGAAATGCGTGTCTCATCGGGGAATGGAGCAAGGGGAATGCAACGTTTAATTACTTGCTAAGGGATGATTCTTCTGATCGACACAACATAGCACAACAGAGCACCCCCACCCCCCTTCCTTACTTTCTTTCTCCTTCATTCACGCTCGCCCCCGCAGAGCGCATACTAGTGAAGGAGAGTTATGATGCTCCGCGCCCTATCTCCGGTGCACACTTACCCAAAGTCGTGCAAACATACACACCCTTAGAAAAGATCCCACCTCCGAAGCATTACTACCCCCTCGAGCAGGTGAAAAGATATAAATCCCCTCCCTCCTCACCCCTAAGCTCCCTCCATCCTCACCACCATTTCATCGAGTATTCATTAATTCACACAACATTCACATTCCTTCCACAAAACCATCCTTCAACAAAAGACAAGAAACGGAATAGCCCATTACCACCCATATCTTTTAATACTTAATCCCCTCCTCTTAGTTCAACAATGCGTTTCTCAATCATCTCCATCTTGGCTCTTGCCCTCACAGTCAGTGCCTCTCCTCTAATCGCGCGCCAGATCACCTCCGTCGATGAAAGGACAGAGGTCGCGGACGGCAACCAGGATGTTGGCAACAAGGGACAGAATGCCGGCAACTCCGCTTCGAATAAGGGCAAGGTTATCGGTGATTACACTGTCGAGCAGGGAGTCCAGACTTGCGGTAACGCTCAATTGAACTGCTGCAACAAAGTTGAGAAGAAGGGTGACACTACCAATGCCGGTTTGTTGGGCGCGGTGTTTGGTAGCGGGGATCTTGGCATTCAGTGCTCGCCCATCAATGTTGCGGCGGTTATTGCTGGTAGGTGCCCCTTCATCTTAGGAAGGTGAGCTTTTTGCTAATTATTGATATAGCCCAGGTTCCCATCAACAAGCAGTGCGATGCAAAGGCTGCATGCTGCCAAGGAGACACTGCCCAGGTATTACCTCCAACCCCATCTCCTTGCATCTTCTCCTGTACTAACCGTTACCCAGAACGGCGTTGTCAACGTCGGTTGTGTTGCCCTCGCCTCCCTTATCTAATCCCTCCTTCCTTCCTCACGACATTTTCAAGATATGGCTTACGGTTGGACAAAACTCGGTTCCCGCAGAAAAAACTCTTTTCTGTTCATTTTTTTAATTTTATATATCACCCCATGGTTTTATTAGCCCCAGCACATGAGCGGGTTGGGCTGCTTCATATATTATTATAATTATCTTTTTCCTATCAAGGTTTATCATTCTGTGATCCACTTACCATCGATGTGATTGGACTGGATGCGGAAACTAGAAAATAATCTTTCCCCCCTCCCCTTTTCTATTCTGGTTTTTTATGGCTGTACGGAATTTTTGGAATTCCTTTTTTATTATTTTTTCTACCTCTCCATGTTATTTAGAGCTCAACCCGTTCATATCATTACCATTTTGCTTTTCTTGGCTCTCACGGTGATATTATTACCTGACGCGAGACATCCCGGATCACTCGATCGCTTACTGTTCCTGAACCCCTCCAGGTTTATCTGCCAAAGGGAGTTCGATGATTGGCGGTTCTATGTAGTACAAAATTCTAGGAGAAGCTTATAATAGCGCCCCCTACTCGTACTACATCCTCGCACCTGATTAGGCTTAGCCCACTACCCCTCCTCTAAGCGATTGAGAGCCAGGAGAAAGTACTCGTAGATAAACAAATCTTGCAGTGCACATACCGCCGACATTAATCAACTAGACCCCCGACACTTGTGCCAATCCAGGTCAGGCCTCTAAAACTACTACCTAACTTATCCCAACTATCCGTAACTCAATACAGCTATTCCCGAATCTGGCGTAAAGTGCCTGGAAACGAGAGAGGCTCTTTTTCGCCGGTTGGGTAATTGTGTAGCAATAGCCGTATCTTCACATACTTATTTCCAATAGAAGCATCGTACACCTCCGCTCAACAGACATACCCGAAATATGTTTAGCTTCCGACCGCAGCCCCACCCCTCAATATCCTTCAAAATGCAGGAAACCAATCAAGTCCCGAAAATCCTTATGCCCGAGCACGGCCATAGAAAATTCGCCCCCCAATGCTCCGATCCAGGCTGAGGGGCTTAATGGTGAATAGAGTACTCATGCCCCCAGCACCTCAAGCCCGCGCTGATTCTAGATCGGTAATGCCTAGGCGTACGCCGAACACCCCCGTAAGCTCGGTTCGTGTGCGGAATGTGTCTCGAGTCTAGGATGTTCCGGTTCGCGCCTCAGCTAATGGACAAGTATGATGTTGGAGAGGGTGCGTGAGCCTTGTGGGTTTGAGGTTTATTACCAGCTTACCCTTGGTCCTCGGGTATGCACCCGCTGCACTGGGTGCGAATAATGGCGATCTAGCAGCAGTAGCAGTAGATGCATGCCCCACAATGTGTGAATTCCGAGGTGGAAGCTAAGGTGGAGGAGTATGCGACTAGTCTATTCTGCCAAACCACGCTAGTGCCTGAGGTTCGGTCGGTGATGTGACGTTTTACCACGGATATCATGATTCACACAAATGCCGCAGAGGATACTTGTGACTGGGGCGTTGCGGGCATCGCAGATTAGAAAATTTACAGCTCCACCCAGTTTCCGCGTCCCCTCCCCGCCGCTAATTTGTCTAGCACGAGCGAGCAGCCTGTCATAGGTTGTGAAGAGGAGTAGAGAGAGTAGAGAGGAGGCAATTTATCGGGTATGTTAATATTGTAGCATATTACTTATCATACTTGCACATTCCAAATGCATCCTGAAATATTTGAGTTTCCTAGATGCTAAACCCCGTCAAGATTCCCGAGCCCCTCTGGAATGGGCATGCGATCACACCGCACACCGCAAAGACAGCGGAAGTTCGCTAAGGCCCTGCCAGGATACAGTCCAATGGGACATCGTATAACTTGAGATTTTGGCATACAAAACAAGAGGTTGGCATTGGCGGGCGATTGCCAGTATAAACTAGCCAATGAGAGACACCCGCTGAAGATGAACTTTAGGCTATCTCCCCTCAATGGCCTGGATCTAGCATATCCTGGCCCGGGCTCAGCGAGTCCCCGCCTTTTCTGCGGGATAATACTGTCTGTCTCGCCAGTGTTTGCCCTCCCTGGCAACGATAATTACCCTACCGCTAGCTACTCGTATATTATAGAAGCACTATAATCGAGTACACTACCTATCATACCTACCGGTGTCTCGCAGATCGTTATATACCCTGCAGAGCAATTGAAGGAGATAAAGTCCCTCCAACACCTAACTTGTGTGGAATCCTAATCCCCCCTCTTCCAAGTAGCTGAAAAAAGCCACCACTAGTCATTAGCGAGTACCACATGAGAAGGGCTGAGCTAGCCCAGCGGAAAAATCTATCTTATCCCTCGAGCGCGTGGATTGCGGAGTGTATCTTATTTATGTATACCTACAATATAAAAGTCCCGGCTCTTACCAATGATAACACCTTCTCCCCTCTCCACCCCCCCCCCCCATCCACATCCACTGACGAATCTAGTCTCTCCCCTGGCTCAATCATACCTAGTATAAAGAACATATCGGGGCTAAAATTTTCCTTAAAGGCCCCCAGAGTAAGCCTCTCCCACGAAATCACGGAAAGCCAAGGTCAGTGATGAACTGAGCCAGAAAATCAACTGATCACCCTTCACGAGGAGTAAGATCTGCCTCGTGGCACAGTACCTGTAGTAGCGAACAATTCTGGAACAACAGACGCGGGGGTGCTTGGACAAAGGTCTACTGAAAATCTCGCTTTTTAATGAATTTGTCTGGGCCAGGACAGCTTACAAGAGGCCAAGTTTCTGGAATCAATGATAGGCCAAATACCTTATCTCTTCCAAAATTCCCAAAGACCTAGTTCCCTTAGCGCCAGAGACTGCGAAATGCCCTTGCCGAAGGCAGCTCATTGGGGGTGAGATTTTACGGTAGTCGTATCTACTGTTTTTTTGGTTCCATAATTTGAGTGACTTGTGCATAGGTCACTCTCGGGAAGAGAAGACTGCTGTCAGAAGATGTCAGCATACCGCGTCGATCGTTAGTACCGCTTGCATTACAATAATTTCCATAGGTGCTTCTATGTCTCTTGCCGGGCGAACGCCAGCACACAGATATCCAAAAAAAACAGATAAATAGATAAATTGTGAGTAGGATCGAGTGTTATCAAGCGAACGAGAAAATCGCCGGCATCTACAAAAAAAATCAAAGAAAGAAAGAAAATACAATACCGTTCCGGAATCAGGCGGAATAAAGTTAGTTTTTGCGCTATATTATACTAAACAAAAACAACCATCTCAACACCAGATTGTTATTCCCGAACCAGTTACAGTCGCACCTTACTATCCCGGATTTCTTTGAACCAGATACCCCGCTGAGCCGGACAAGATCTCCGGTAGCTCTGGGTAGTCATGCAATCTAACTCGTTGAACCGGAAAGGGGGAGGTTTCGGATCCGTATGACATTCTGGAAGATGCCACCCTAATTCCTATAGACAGTCCATTTTCTGAGCCTGATTCCTCTATAACCGCCAGAAAAACTATGCGAAAAGGGGAAAGAACACAGGGAAAGAAATCCAGGCTGTGAAAATAATTATAATAATAATGAATGCGAGAGGGAGGTGTGAGGAGAGACTGTGCCAAAGGATAGGAAAGGTGATAGAGAGCTGGGAGGAAGCCTGGTCTGTATGTGTGGTATAATCCTGCCCATAATGTAGTAGACTACTATCAATACTTCTAGTCATTAGTACCGGTAAGCCACTTTTTGTTCATTTGATTCCTATAACACCTGGGGAGTCAGGACGTTTTTGATTTCAATGCTCTCCAGATTTCTCCATTATTCAAGATACCCCGTTGTTTGAGATAAAATCTATGAAAAATGGCCATCTGGGCTAGCGAGGTGCGGCTGTATAAAAAACTTATCTCGTCTTGCCGCAAGTCTCATACTCGCTCCGCTCTAGGATCCGGACATTCCCGTCTCCAGAGAGTTATCACCATACTGTAAATGAAATGAATGGTAGTAATGATTGAGGAAAGGATTTGCGAAGGGTGTTTTACGTTCTTGCACCCCTTCCTTTGCCTTCCTCCCTTGGTTGGTATCCAGTTTAGCAGCATACAAAGACAGCTAATTACACAGAGCACATTTTTCTCGTGAGGCAAATACACTGCACCATTAATCACAACAAAAAATTCTGATCAAGACATCACAATGATCTTTTCCGGTTTTCCAAAATCCTATAAAGCATCCTCTTCCCTCACCATCGCCACCACCTCATCCAACATCCGTTCATTTTGCTCACACATTCCTTAATTCACTCCCACACTCTTGTTACAAAACCACTTCAAAACATCTTTTCAAATCCTAATCCAATCACCTCCCCAAACCCTACAACCAAAATGCGTTTCTCAATCATCTCCATCCTAGTCCTTGCCCTCACAGTCAGTGCCTCACCCCTCGTCGCCCGCCAAATCACCTCCGTTGAGGACACCACACAAGTCGCAGATGGAAATCAGGATGTCGGCAACAAGGGCCAGAACGCAGGCAACTCCGCTGCCAACAAGGGTCACGTCACCGGAGACTACACAGTGGAGCAGGGCGTCCAGACTTGCGGTAACGCGCAATTGAACTGCTGCAACAAGATCGAGAAACAGGGTGATACTACCAATGCTGGGTTGCTGGGGGCCCTGTTTGGAAGCGGAGATATCGGGATCCAGTGCTCACCGATTAATATTCCGGTTGCTGCAAGTGAGTATAATTAATTTTTTTTCGGAATGGAGAGCTTTACTAATCTCCGGGATAGTCCAAGTTCCTATCAACAAGGCATGCGATGCGAAGGCTGCTTGCTGCCAAGGAGAGGTTTCCCAGGTATTTCTTCTGATGTCCATAACGGGTTTCCTTGTGTACTGACTTTTTGCAGAATGGTCTTATCAATCTTGGATGTCTCGCTCTCGCATCCCTCATCTGAACCCCGGCTCTGAGTTCTTCCTTATTCTCGTTCTTTGCGGTCCTCCCCCTATTATTTTAGCACATGATATAAATCTCCTTTTACCCCCCTTAATATACACCACTAATTTGGATTGAGCTTGTAACTTCTTATATTTCCTCTCTTCTCCTTATCTATTTCCCCGGTAGATGTTCTTATGAGGTTAGAGATAGAGAGGACTGCTTTTACATAATTGGGTGTCTACCTGGCCCCCACTACTTTTAATCGGGATTTACTGCTATCTTCAATTAAGCTACCCGTTCGTCACGAAAAAAAAGATAAAAGAAAGCTTGATACTAATGATTCCGTGATCTATCGGCTAGAGTCTTGTATTCACAGATTGTCACTCGGCTATTCTAGAATTCCGGAAATAGGCTGCACCCCGGAAGAAACTATATAGGCCCAAAATTGGGCTCACAGGGAGTATTACCCTTTAGAGAATATGTTGCTTCTCAATTCAAATTTTGATAAGCTTTGCAACTTATTGCTAGGGTGTGCTACACGGTGCCCAATTAGGGCAAGGAATACCATATCAGCTAGCGATGAGATATCATATCATACCTCCTCAAACTTGGCATTAGCTCACATGGGTATGAGGGCGGGGGGGGAGGATGCAACAGCCGCATAAGTTTTCTCGTGAGATCTGAGAGTGTTTAAAATAGCCAAATAAGCATAGCGGATCGTCCTCTCACCGACGCGAGCCCCAAATCATTGCTAAGCTTCAAAATTTATTTTTTATCAACTCCTTTCAATTTTGGGGTAAGCTCAGAAGAAATCTCCCCCTCGCCTATTGTTATTTTGTAGAAAGCTTACTGACTGTTCTCAATACGCATGGGGGCTATTGATGCACTGTCGCATGCACTGTTGTCGAATGCTCGGGCAAGTCCACTTATTGAAGTAAATTTTCACGGAGATCTTGCACACTCTGAGGCTCCTACATGGCAATCCAAAGTTCGCGAAATTCCTTCAAATCAGATCCTAAGGAGTATTCGAGCACGTGATGCTAGATTGTAGGGTTGTGAGTAAAGGATTTATTATCACACTACAGCTAGCCTATGGTAGGCGCAAACAGAAGGAGGGATAAAATCTAGAAGTGCCCGTGCAGATGGGATAGGGAAGACATCCTGAACTCTATTCGAGGTAGAAGGAAAATTAATAAAAAAACAGATAACAGAAACACCCGTATGCAAGTACCATAGGAAAAAAACTACATCAAATTCAATCCTAGACGAAGCGCCAAAGCCGAAATCGGACCATGAGTAAAAAAAGATTTTTAATGTTGTGCAGCGCTGCATTTTATCCCCTAGCCCGACTCTGGATACCCCAAGCGTCTCGAGACATGTTGATCTCAGAGGAAATTTTTCATATTCGCTCCGGTCGGATTTCCAAAATCCTAAGAAGTTTCAAATCAGAGTAGCTCGTGATAGTGAAATGACTGGAAATGCGTGTCTCAGCTGGGCATGGAGTAAGGGGAATGCAACCTTTAATTACTTGCTAAGGGATGGTTCTTCTGATCGACACAACACAACACAACACAACAGAGCACCACCACCCCCTTCCTTACTTTCTCTCTCCTTCATTCACGCTCACCCCACAGAGTGCATACTAGTGAAGGAGAGTTATGATACTCCGCGCCCTATCTCCGGTGTACACTTACCCAAAATCGTGCTAATAGACACACCCTTAGCAAAGATCCCACCTCCGAAGCATTACTACCCCCTCGAGCAGGTGAAAAGATATAAATACCCTCCCTCCTCGCCCCTAAGCTCCTCTCCCTTCCCACCACCGTCCCATCGAGCACTCATTCATTCACCCCACATTCATTTTTTCCTATAAAACCATCCCTCAAAAAAAAAAAAAAGATAGAAAAGACACGGCCCATTACCACCCATATCTTTTAATACTTAATCCCACCCCTCTTAATTTAAAAAATGCGTTTCTCAATCATCTCCATCTTGGCTCTTGCCCTCACAGTCAGTGCCTCTCCTCTAATCGCGCGCCAGATCACCTCCGTCGATGAAACGACACAGGTGGCGGACGTGGGCAACAAGGGACAGAATGCCGGCAACTCCGCCGCAAATAAGGGTAAGGTTGTCGGTGATTACACTGTCGAGCAGGGAGTCCAAACTTGTGGTAACGCTCAATTGAACTGCTGCAACAAGATTGAGAAGAAGGGTGATACTACCAGTGCCGGTTTGTTGGGCGCGGTGTTTGGTAGCGGAGATGTTGGCATTCAGTGCTCGCCTATCAATGTTGCGGCGGTTCTTGCTGGTAAGTCTCCCCCCACCTCAACTAGGTGAGCTTTTTTCTAATTGTTGTTATAGCCCAGGTTCCCATCAACAAGCAGTGCGATGCAAAGGCTGCATGCTGCCAAGGAGAGACTTCCCAGGTATTACTTCCATCCCCCCCCTCCCTCCTCTCCCTGCATCTTCTCTTTGTGCTAATCGTTACCCAGAACGGCCTTATCAACCTCGGTTGTGTCGCACTCGCCTCCCTTATCTAATCCATCCTTCCTCACGACATTTCCGAGATATGGCTTCACGGTTGGACAAAACTCGGTTCCGCAAAAACTCTTTTCCGCTCTTTTTTTATATATATATTACCCCCATGGTTTTATTAGCCCCGGCATATGAGCGGGTTGGGCTGCTTCATATATTATTATTAGCTTTTTCCTATCAACTTTTATGGTCTTGAGATCCACCCACCATCGATGAGATTGGACGCAAAAAGTAGAAAATAATCTTTTTCCCTGCCCTTTTCTATTCTGGATGTTTGGCTGTGCGGAATTTTTGTAATTCCTTTTTTTTTACCCACTCATGTTATTTAGAGCTCAACCCGTTCATATCATTATCATTTTGCTTTGTTTTAGCTTTCGTGGGGATATTATATTGTGTGACCCGAAACATCCTGAATCACTCGATCACTTACCAGCTTACTATACTGCACTGTGCCTGAACCCAGCCAGGTTTATCCGCCCAGGGGAGTTTGATTATTGGCGGCTCTATGTGCTACGAAAGCCTAGCAGAGTCTTTCGCAAGATATTCATCGCACTTGCCTTATATTGTCGATATAATAACTCCCACCCCCTACACTATCCCACAGCCTATTTAATTTACCTCGTCGCCCCTCTCTAAGTGATGGAGAAACAGGGAAAAATAGATAAACAAACCCATCGGCATTGATCAATTAGGCTCTCGGCACTTGTGCCAATTCCGAGCAAGCCTCCCAAACTACCACCTAAATTTAATTTATTCCACCAACTATCCCTAACCCAGTACCGGTATACCTGTACCTGGCGTAAAGTGCCTGGAAACAGGATAAGAATCTTTTTTTCGCTAGTTGGGTATTTGTGTAGTAATAGCAGTATTTTCGTATTCCTATTTCCAATACAAGTATCATTCACTGCCCGCTCCACTAACATACCGGAAATATGCTTAGTTTCCAACCGCTCGCTCGCTTCATGCATAGCCCCCATATTCCCCCCCTCCTGTTCCGCTCTCGTTGAATCCAGGCCAACACCTCCGCGCTCCCTGACTCGAGCAGATATCTCACGCACAGCTCCCAAAAGTCGTTGATAACCCCCCCCCCAAAAAAACAAAAACCTGAACACGCGAACTCGGTCATTGTGCGGAATGTGACTTGAGTGGAGGATATTCCGGTTCGCGCTTGAGCCGATGGGCGAGTATGATGTTGGAGAGGGTGCCTGAGCAGGCTTATGGGTTCGCGGTTTATTATCAGCTTACCCTTGGTCCTCGGGTATGCACCCGCTTCTAGGGTGTGAGAAGTGGTGATCTAGCGGTATGATAGCAGCAGCAGTAGATGTATGCCCCACAATATGTGAATTCCGGGGTGGAAGCGAAGGTGGAGGAGTATGCCACTAGCATATTGTGGCGAACCCTGCGAGTAGCTGAGGCTTGGCCGGTAGTGTGACGATTACTACAGATATGATCATTCACCTAACTGCCGCAGAGGATTCTTGTAATACCGGGGTGCTTGCTGGCATCGCAGGTTAGGATATTTACCACTCCACCTAGTTTCCACGCCTCCTCCCCCCACGCTAGTCTATCCCGCACGAGCGAACAACCTGTCATAGGTTGTGAAGAGTAGAGGGAGCAGAAAAAAGGCAATTTATCGGGTATATTAACACATGTATTATAGCATACTAACTATTATACTCGCACATTCCAAAAGTATCCTGAAATCTTAGCGTTTCCTAGGCCCTAAACCTCTCCTAGATTTCCGAGCACCTTTAGAATAGGCACGCAATCACACCGCACACCGCAAAAACTGCGGAAACTCGTTAAGCCCCGACCAGTATATCCGAATTCCAGTAAGATATCGTATAACTTGAGGTTTTGGCATACAAAACGAGAGGTTACCATTAGCCAGTGATTGACAGTATAACCTAGTCAATGAGAGACATCCCACTGAAGATGAATTCTACCCCCCCATTGGCCCGGATTTAACATATCCCGGTCCGGGCTTAGCGAGTTTCCGCAGCTTTTGCGGTACAGTACTACCTGTCTCGTCAGTGTTGGCCCTCCTTAGCAACGATAATTATCCTGCCGCAAGCTACTCGTATTATGATAGAAGTTCTCAAGTACTATACACAACTATACCTATCGTATCCACCGGTATCTCGCTGTCTATTATACTTTATAATCTACCCTGCAGAGAAATTGTAGGGGATAAAGTCCCTCCGCAACAACTAACTCTTATGGAATCCTAATCCTCCCTCCCCCCAGCAGTTGAAAAAAGCCACCATTTATCATTGGCGAATACCACTTGAGGAGGGCTGAGATAGCCCAGCGCATAAGTCTATCTTATCCCTCAAGCGCGTGGATCTCTGAGGATATCTTTTTTATGTATAATGCCGGACTGCGGATTTGAGAAGTGCCACCTGTTCGTCTGATAGTGCAATCCGATCCGATGGTAAGGCGCCGAGTTAGTATAGCACCGAGCGGATCCTATTTGAACTTCACGAGCCTGCCCCCACTGTACTGTACGAGCACTGTACTGTACAGCGCCTACCCGACGTCTGCCAACCTTGTGTCCTTCACTATGCATCTCAGTGGCTCGCGTTGCTAAAAACGAAAAGGAAATATTTACAAGGCAACAAATGGGGAGAGCCAAACTGGCGAGAGTGAAAACTGCAAAAACGTCAATAGCTTTCCAAGCCAAAGGAAGCAAAAGGGGGTTTTTTTTTTCCTTCCCTTCCGCCACCCCGTCTAGAATCGGATACTATCATACCGCCTCGTAGCAGGATTCATAAGCCCCAAAAACCCTCTTGATGAAGGCCAAGTTCCTCCAATATCCCAGTCCCCATAAGGCAAGATTTTTTAATATTCTCCTATTATACCCTACATGACGGATCGTTGAATAATAACCCATCGTATCATAAGAGAGAATTGAATCCCCGGGCTCCCGCTAATTGCGACAAGAGTGAATCCGTTGTTGGCAAGTTAACCACCGCGCCGGCTAGGTATTCCACGAAATGTCAACTTGGGAACAAATACTTATCCCACTTGAACCGGAGGCGAGAAGGGTGGCGTATCTCTTCCGGAGTTGATTTTAGATTTTGACCGAGGTATTTTTTGCTTTTTAGAAGTGAGAGATTCACTGTAATTTTAAACAGAACTTATACTTTGTAGGCTCATTACTGCCATACAACAGGATAGGAACTATGCAACCCCAGCAATGCTAGTCTAATAAGGGCTGAGCTAGCAGTACCAGTTCCAGTGTTTCCAAAAAGGAACCGACTTCGGCCCAGAACACCCAATGGATAACTTTTGACTTATCCAAAACCCAAACTCACCCTAAAAAGGTCTTCGTGAAATAGTGATTCTCTTTGACGGAGATCGAAATAGTCTAGGAGTGTTTCTGGGGGAGGGCCTTTCAAAAACACAAGACAGGAAACCGCCCTACAAAGGCGTCAGTTGTTCTCTGTAATTGCGCCGCTCTATTTCAAGCCGCGTTTCCCTATCTAATGCCGGCACCACCGATACCTCCAAGTTACAAAATATCAATCCTTTATATTCACCCCCGAGCACGTCGACAGCCATTTATCCCATACATTCGGCTACTTTCGAACAAGTGGAAGGGGAAACAAAGAGTTATCGTACTCCACAAGTATAAAACACGCTCCGCTAAAAAAAAAACTCAAGATATATCCTCCACCTAAGGTTAAATCTGTTATATTGTTGAGCAAAAAAATGAAACGGGATTACAAACTCTAGGGAAACGAGCAGGGACCCAATTACTAGATACGTCGAGAATATCGAACACGAAGTACTTGCGCCGAGAATAAGTTCCCGGACAACGAGCACCACGGTTCCCCCCGTCCAACGGCCATGGTCACTACCCATAGGACGGCAATCACAACCACAACTATAACCACAGCCATTTGAATATACTGAAAACACAGGCTACCCATGAAAGAAGTTTCCTGGATAGCCTGTATCGTTGTCGATATCGTAGGGTTGAATTTTGGGGGTATTGCGGTTGCGCCCGTTGTCCGGGGACTTATTCGCGGCGCGAGTAGCTCTACAATTCGAAAGTGCCGGTTTGCGGAGGCAACCATGAGGGGCGTTCGGCAGGATTTACTTGAACTATTGGGGTTGACATCCTTCCGCCCCAACAGCAGCTTCACTATTCCCTCACGGCCATTCCCGGCAGCCCACGAGAGCGGTGTTCGGCCATACATCGTATCTGGAGTGTCGGGGTTGACATCTTTCCGCCCCAACAGTAGCATCACTATTCCCTCACGGCCACTCGCGGCAGCCCACAAAAGCGGTGTTCGGCCATACATCATATCCGGGGCGTCGGGTTTAACATCTTCCCGCCCCAACAGTAGCTTCACTACTCCCTCATGGTCATTCATTGCAGCCCACCAGAGCGGTGTTCGGCCATGTTCACCGGAGCTATTGGGGTTGACATCTTCTCGCCACAGCAGTAGCTTCACTACTCCCTCACAGCCATTCATTGCAGCCCACAAGAGCGGTGTTCGGCCGTGTTCACTGGAGCTATTGGGGTTGACATCTTCCCGCCCCAACAGCAGTTTCACTATTCCCTCATGACCCTGCTCGGCAGCCCGGGAGAGCGGGGTTTGGCCACACCTCGTGTCTGGGGTGTCGGGGCTGACATCTTTCCGCCCCAACAGTAGCTCCACTACTCCCTCACAGCCATTCCCGGCAGCCCACGAGAGCGGTGTTGCGCCGGATTTGCTTAAGCTATCAGGGTCGACATATCTCCGGCCAAACAGCAGACGCGCTTCTCGCCGCGCCTTCCCCCGCCAGCCATGTACGCTCTGCCCAAGAAATAATCTCACAACTCCCTCATGTCCATTTCCAGCAGCCCATGAGAATGCTGTTCGCCCGGAATTCGCGTCCTGCTGGTCAGGTCGAATATGCTTTTCTCGCAAGAGCAACTTCACTACCTCTTCATGCCCGTATCTTGCAGCCCATATGAGTGGTGTCATGCCCATGCCATCTGTTTGGTTCACATCCCATCTGTTCATCTTTATCAAAGTATTTGCTAATTCGGCGATGCCGAAGTACGAGATACAGTGCAGCGCAGAGAAGGGCTTATCGCCAATGTAATGGGGAAAGAGTGACTCCGCATTGACCGACATCCAAAGGAAATCAGCAGATATGTGATCATCAAACTGATTAAGAAGATTGAGCGCAAATTCTTTTGCCCGATCTGAGGGCCCCATTCGCAGGTGGGTTCCCCAATATAGAGAACAATATTCAAGGAAGGGATTGCCTCGGGAGTTAGAGGATGGGCCGGCTGAAGTATCCTTGACGCGCCGGAAGTTGAGATATGTCAAGCAGGTTTCCGCCATCGTCGAGTGAGCTCCGTCAAAGAGGTCGGGATGTGTGCAAAGATACTCTTGAAGAGTAAAATGAACCAACCTAACCGTTGAGCCACCTTGATCCATGGAGACAAGTCCTTGGCAACAGCCTAGCAAGATAGATATCGTAGTAATATCATCGTTCCCCAGATAATTTGACCCTATCCGGATTGCTATGGCGTGACATATCTCATCCACCTGCAAAGGCCGCCTCGAATAGATGATCCACATCAGAACGGCCATCCCGAGTCTTGCTTTCTCCCCACCTTGGGCCTTTATCCTTCCCAAAGTTGCTTCATACGCGCCCCCCAAATCTACGCCATTCTTCATTGCCTTGAGCTTTTGTCTCCTTCGATGTATAGTAGTCTCTTGCAGGATTGTCTCAATGCTTAAGAAGGCAAGCAGGAATCTGGACATGATATCTTTCAGCACACAGGTTTAAGATTTTTTTACAAGTGCCTCCGCTTCCTACTTACATTTCCGAAACTATTTCGGGAATCTTCTGTACAATTTCCTCCTCCAAGCCCTCGTCCATCGCGTCCGGCATCGTATCCCCTCTTAATTTCGCCCGCAGGAATATTATGATATCGTTCCTGGTGGGTATTATAGATCTAGTCGTTGCCCTCCCAGGAAGATGCTTGTTAACCTCACCCTGGATATGCGGTCGCCCGGTCAGAAATATCCGAGCGCCCGGGGACTTCTGGAGAATTTGGTTGAGTGAATCAAGAAGTTTCACTCGATTCCCTGCCGGACACTCGTCCAGGGCATCAATGCATATAGATGTGCATCGTGAGGATGAAATATCCTGTAAGAACTCCACAATTTCTGGGAGTGTTAGCCTCTGGCCATCAATGACATTCTCCCGGTCCCGGAAAGCTTTGATTATTCTTTCCGGAACCTCACCCAGCCCACCAACAACCTGTCTCAGCACCGAGCCCAGAATCGCAGCCGGGGATTGCTCCTCCTGAGCGGTGAAGTCGAAGTAAAAGCACGCAACGCCAACATTCTCCCCCACGGCCTGCTGGCATAACGTATCTATCACCAGCGAACTAACATCACAGCTTGTTAGCAATGCCTTTCCTTCCCCGAGAATATTCTCTCACCTGATGAAGGTCTTGCCGACTCCTGGACCCCCATAGCAAAACAAGGCTGTACCACCAGATTCACCCCCACGAATCCCACCAAACAAATTCCGATATTCCTGAGTTTGTAAAAGCCAGTCTCCTATCTTGTCTACCCTACGGGTACGAATGTCCTGGTGCCGTATCCGGGGCTTCAGTGGGGACAGCCAGGCTAGAATCTCCGACCTCTCGTCAGCCACCGTGCAGTTGTTCCACACATTGTTAAAAAAATTAGTATTATTAAAACAGTTGATATTGTCGTTAATGTGAGGTTTAGACATTTTTGTATTTTTCGTTTTAAGGATTGTAGAGGATGGGTTTTTGAGTAATTTTGTCCAGTAGAGTGGGTTGAGGCTGAAGAAGAAAGAAAGTGGGGATGATCACCGTTTGAAGCCTTGCAGGCGAAGACCTGGTCCAATCAATCCACCCCATACTCGTACGATACTCTCTGTGAATCCACAGCTTATGCACAGATTACCCAAGCGGCTGATGGCAGAACTGGGTGTCATGAAAGCGCTGTCTTGGCTCTCCCACCACATCAAGAATTATCACCAGTAGACCACGGGTAAGCGATAACGCTACCCTGCCCCCCACGGCGAGCTGAACTACCACTCTCAGAGCTATTATAGGAACCATACCGGTAATCCCATTCTCACTATCCAAAACCATCTCCAGCTTCAACTATTACCACATCTCTTGCGTTGTCCGAACTTTTATTTATAAATACATCCAATAAAGGACTAGGGGTTTTCCACCTCGGCCAATAGTCACTCAGCAAGAATCTTTATGAAATGGAGACTCTCTTCGGCACAGATTACGAAAACCAAAGAGGGGGTGTTGCCGGGTTGGAGCCTAGGCGGAAAGGAATTCCAGAAGGCATTCCGAGAGGGAAGCGAATCTCATACACGGAGACTTTGGCAGAGTGGCTGGATAAGTGCTATGATACAGTAAAATCTCAAATAACTGAACCGCCGCTAGGAAGTAGGATTAAGGTGAAGCGTTCCTAACTTTAGAGAGCCCCAGCACCAATCTATTCATAAATTTATGCAGTATCATTACTATCCCCCTCTCCCAGCCCCACGACTACGAACCTATTGGCCAACACCTACTCCACCCCTCCAATCTACTGATTCTTCCTTTAGAAAATCTATAACCAACCCTTCAACGGATACCTTGTGATTCTCACTCCCATCAACCTAGAGTGAGATGATGAGATGAAAAGGCCTTTTCAGGAGCACCACCCACTCCAATGAAAGCCTCTCGTACCCCCTGCTGTCCAAGTTATCACAACCCTCCCAAACCCAACCATGCTTCCGAATGTCCCGATGCCGTATCCGGGACTTCAGCGGGGACAGCCAGGCCGGAACTTCCGATCTCTCGTCAGCCGCCGTGCTATTGTTCCACACATTGTTAAAAGAATTGGTATTATGAAAACAGTTGATATTGTCGTTGATTTAAGGGTGGAACATCTTGTATTTTTCGCTATTTTGAGGATTGCAGATGATGGGCTCTTAAGTCATTTTATACAGCACTTGCATCATACCGAACCTGTACTCGTCAATTCATAAAGTATCCGGATATAGAGAAAACCGCTTCGCGCCAAGAGAGATTTATTATCCGGTATAGTAAACACAATTTATGGCCACCGGGAGCCCTTATGCGGGATAGGACACTCTGAGATACGGTATAACCAACTGGCTTGGCGCTACAAGACTTTCTCTATATCCGAATACTTTATGAAGACCTCGCAAGCCACTCGGACGACTAAACTCGAGCAGGAGAGTTTCCGCGGTAAACTGGATAAAGTCTCGTAACTAACGTACCGTAGCTAAAGAGATCAGCCGTTATTTCCTCACAGAAAATCAACCAATTGGCATCTGCCCGAGTGGGGGGTTGTCCTACTATGATAGTGGCTTGAGGAGCCGTGAAACCTTATGCTTTCGAAAGACGCTAAACCACCTTCGAAGCACTCGGACCTCGTTCGAAGTGGTGGGAGCCTTGGCACGGTTAGACTAATCTCATTCTCGCTGTCGAACACTGCCGTATTTTTGCCCCCGCCTCCAGCCTCGGGCACCGTATTTGTCTACCACACATCCCTCGCGCTCTCCTGACTTTTGAAATTTACATTCTTACTCCCCAGCTATTTTTCCTTTGGGGGAGTGTTTTCTTTCCAAAATTGAGCTTCTCTTCAGCAGAGATTATGGTGACCTAAGGGGAGGTGTTGCCGGGCTGGAGCCTCGGCAAGGGGGAGGAGGGCGTTCTGAGAGGAAAGAGAAACCCCACTTCACGAAGACTTCTGCAGAGTACAATAGCTGTATAAGTGCTCTGATGGCATGATACTGCAGAATGTAGTTGGGGTCTCGAAAAATTGAGCCGTGTTCTAGAAAGTCGAATTAAGATCATTCAAGCCAAGCATTCCTAACCCATCCCTAATTGCATAATATCAGTTTAAAAAGTCTCGGTACAAGTACCAATCTACGGTAGTCATAAGAAAAGTTTCTCACCCGAGCACAAGTGCCAGGGATAACGTTTTCGTACAGAACAGGGTTTATTTTGCTATTTTGCGGGTTAACCTAAACTAACTGTTCGGTAACTTTCTAGTGGGCATTGTATATCACTTCTTAATCTTAATTATCAACTTCCATGTCAACCCCTACCCATCCCTGCAATCTACCAAACCCCCCCCCCGGCCCCCAAGAAAACCTATACCATAGCCAACCCTCCCACAAATACCCTATAGCCTCCATTCCCACCAACTAGGAGTGAGGAACCAATGACATATAAAGACTTTTACACTACAGTATGGTGGAAGCCGTCTAGACACAATACCTCGTGGGACGCCAAGGGGGACGCCAAGGGGGACGCAATGGGGGATGCAACAGGGGACGCATTGGCAAAATTAGGGCAGAAACAACAGTGTACCGTAAAAACTTGAATAATTGTACGGTGTGCTATGTAGTCCGGAATTCCCTTCTCTGGAAAGGGGGCAAAAAACACAGCAAAAACACGGCCCCTTTCCCCCCTCTGAGACAGAAAAAAAAACAAAAATTTCTTGACCATACTAGGAGAGGAAAGTCCAACGACATAGCACACCGTCCAATTATTCAAGTTTTTACGGTATATAGGTTTAAATCATCTATTACATAGTCCAAAATACACAATTACGCTTTGCCTCGGAATCATAACACACTGCATACTAAAAGTCCCGCCTCCAAACCTGCTCAGCATATCCGATACCTAGACCACAATACGAACAAATAATAACATTTTCATTAATCATCGGAACGTGTCACGGCTTGATAGAAAAAATCAATTGCCCTACTAGTAGTAACTTAAACCTAAACCCACAGCTGTTCAGCAGGATTTAATGCCAAGGCGTCCCCCGTTGCATCCCCCATTGTGTCCCCCTTGGCGTCCCACGAGGTATTGTGTCTAGACGGCTTCCACCATACCTCGACCTTCTCCAACGAAAACCTCTCTGATGCCTCCCCTACTACCAGATTTGTCACGACCCTCACACACCCAACCATTTTTCTACGTAATAATCTCCACACAGTAGTCTAAGTATTTCCTTCTCATACTCTATTTCTACTAGCTACATTCCGAACGTCTCCTATGACCTTGTATAGTAATATATTATGAAAATTATGCCTAGGATGGTTAGGAAGAATATCATAAGTATAACTCAAAAAAGCATAACACGAGACTGGTCTGGAAAGAAGTCCTCGGTAATTGCATCCTTCGATTCCCAGCGCCCTTTCACGATCCCACATCACCATAACCACTGCCACCCCCGCCTCAATGTCACAAAATACCGCTCCCTTCCACTCCCCCGAGCAGGTTAATAAACAGTGCATAATATTTGAAAACACGTCTAACTTAATAGGTGCCACCCCAAACCTAGAGGCATCATATCATACTGTACAGTACCAGACTAAGACATCCTCCACCCAAAAACAAATCCTGAGATATATACCGGTAATCTACCTAAGCCCAACCCTATTATATCATTGAGCAAAAGAGGGAAATTTCCTGGGAGTTGGAGAAAGGTTAACTGATCCAAGAAACCTCTAACCTAATCCCTAAAACGCCAGAAGAAAAACCCAAAGCGAACAAATAAAGATCCCAGACCACCCCGCATAAAACTCATATTCGTCTAGCACTACCAGTACCGATCAAGGACGATTTCTGTGAGACAAGATCATAAACTCGGGGGAATCAAGCGAGGACCTAATTACCGGATACATCAGGGATTTTGGGCCCGTAGCAGTTCTACAACTCTAGCGTGCCCCTTTTGGGTGGCCAACGCGAGTGCCATTGGACCGGATTCACTGAAACTCCTGGGATTAGCACCTTCCCGCCCCAACAGCAGCTTCACTACTCTCTCATGGCCATTCACTGCTGCCCACGAGAGCGGTGTTCGGCCGCTTTTATCCAAACTATCGGGGTTGACATCTTTCCGCCCCAACAGCAGGTTCACTACTCCCACATGGCCCCTCTCCGCAGCCCACGAAAGCGGTGTTTGGCCATACCTCGTGTCTAGGGTGTCGGGGTTGACATCTTTTCGCTCCAACAGCAGCTCCACTGCTCCCTCACTACCATTCCCGGCAGCCCATGAGAGCGGTGTTCGGCCGTGCTTATCCGAATTATCGGGGTTAACACCCCTTCTCCCCAACAGTAGCTTCACTATTCCTTCATGGCCATTCTTGGCAGCCCACGAGAGGGGTGTTTGACCATGTATTTCGTCTGGGGTGTCGGGGTTAACATCTTCCCGCCCCAAGAGTAGCTTCACTACTTCTTTATGCCCACCCCCAGCAGCCACCAAGAGCGGCGTGCGGCCGAATCTGCTTAAGCTATTGGGGTTGACATATCTCTTGCCCAATAGTAGACCCGCTTCTTGCCGTGCCTTCCCCCACCAACCATCTATGCTCCCAGGATTGACAAATCCCGGCCCAAGAAATAACCTCACAACGTCCTCGTGTCCATTTCCAGCAGCCCACGAGAATGCTGATCGCCCGGAATTCGCGTCCTGCAGGTCAGGTTGAATATGCTTTTCTCGCAAGAGCAGCCTCACTATCTCCTCATGCCCGTATCTTGCGGCCCACATGAGTGGCGTCATGCCCGCACTATCTCTTTGGTTCACGTCCCGTTTGTTTATCTTTACTAAAGTATCTGCTAACCCGGCGATGCCGAAGTACGAGATACAGTGTAGCGCAGAGAACGGCCCACAGCGAAAGTCACAGTAAAAAGGCAACTCTCTATGGATCGACTTCCAAAGGAAATTAGCTGATATGTGATTATCGAACTGATCAAGGAGATCGAGCGCAAATTCTTTTGCCCGATCTGAGGGCCCCATTTGCAGGTGGGTTCCCCAATATAAAGAGCAATATTCAAGGAAGGGAGCGCCTCGGAGGTCAGGGGATGGGCCGGTTGAAGGATCCTTGACGTGCCGGAAGTTGAGATACGTCAGGCAGGTTTCCGCCATTGTCGCGTGAGCTCTGCCGAGGAGGTCGGGATGTGCGCGAAGATACTCTTGAAGAGTAAAATGTATCAACCTAACAGTTGAGGCACCTTCGTCCATGGAGACAAGTCCTTGGCAACAGCCTAGCAAGGTTGATATCGCAGGGATATCATCGGCATCTAGATCATTTGACCCTATCCGGATTGCTATGGCGTGACATATCTCATCCACCTGCAAAGGTCGCCTCGAATGGGAGACCCACATCAGAACGGCCATCCCCAGTCTTGCTTTCTCCCCACTCTGGGCCTTTATCCTCCCCAACATTGCTTCATACGCGCCCCCCAAATCTGCGCCATTCTCCAGTGCCCTAAGCTTTTGTCTCCTTCGATATATAGTGGTCTCTTGTAGAATCGTCTCAGTAGTTAAAGAGACAAGAAGGAATCTAGACACAGTATCTTTCAGTACACAGCTTTAGATTTTTTAGAAGTATCTCCGCTCCATACTTACATTTCCGAAACCGCTTCGGGAATCCTCTGTATAATTTCCTCCTCCAAACTCTCGTCCATCGCGTCCGGCATCGTATCCTCTCTTAGTTTCTCCCGGAGGAATATTATGATATCGCCCCTAATAGGTGTAATAGATCTAGCCGCTACCCTTCCTCCAAGAAGCTTCTCAACCCCCCGGATGTGTGGTCGCCCAGTCAGAAATATCCGAGTGTCTGGGGAATTCTGGAGAACTTGGTTGAGTGAATCAAGAAGCTTCACCCGATGCCCTGCCGGGCACTCGTCCAGGGCATCAATGCATATAGACGTGCACCGCGAAGATGAGATATCCTGCAAGAATTCCACAATTTCCGAGAGTGCTGGCCTTTGGCCATCACTAACCTTCTCTTGGTCCCGAAAAGCTTTGATTATCTTTTCCGGAACCTCACCGAACCCACCAACAACCTGTCTCAGCACCGAGCCCAGAATCGTAGCCGGGGATTGCTCCTCCTGAACGGCAAAGTCGAAGTAAAAGTACCCAACGGCAGCATTCTCCCCCACGGCCTGCTTACATAACGTATCTATCACCAACGAGCTAATGCCACAGCTTATTAGCAACAATACCTTTCATCTCTCGAGCACCATCTCTCTTACCTAATGAAGGTCTTGCCAACCCCCGGATCCCCGTAGCAAAACAAGGCTGCACCACTAGATTCACCCCACGAATACCACCAAACCAATTCCGATATTCCCGAGTTTGTAAAAGCCAGTCTCCCACCTCTTCGACCCTACGGGTACGAATGCCCTGGTGCTGCGTCTCAGGCTTCGGTGGAGATAGCCAGTCCAGAATTTTCGACTTTTCGTCAGCCACCGTGCAGTTACGACACACATTGCTAAAATAAGTATTAAAACAATTAAAACAGTTGTTAATTTGAGGTTCAGACATTTTGTATTTTCCACTGTTTTGAGGGTTGCGGAGGATGGGTTCTCCAGTAGTTTTGTCAGGTAGGGCGGGCGAACGTAATTCCTGATGGATGAAGGAAAGCGGGGACGATCACGGTTTGAAGCCTTGCTGGCGAAGACCCGGCCCAACAATCCACCCCATTTGATTCTCTCTGAGAATCCATACGCACAAACCCCAGGCGGCTGATGGGTAGAACTTGAATGGGGCGACACGAAAGTGCTATCTTGGCGCTGCCAGCCGCATCAAGAATTATCGCTTCGCGAAGAGTACGTGATACCGATACCTCCCTTCTCACAGCGAGCCGAACTAAACTTTACCACTTTCAGAGCTGGAAACCATAATCCCATTCTCATCATCCAACACCATTTTTGCTTCAGCCTCCAGCTTCAACTATTACCACATCTCTTGCCATCTCCTAACTTTTATTTATAAAGACGTCCGATACAGGACTAGGGACTTCCACCTCAGCCCATAGAGTCACCCGACAAAAGTTTGTGAAATGGAAATTCTCCTCGGTAGAGATTACGGCAATCAAGGGGGGGGTTGCCGGGGTAGAGCCCAGGCATGGGGGGAGGGCTTCCCAGAGGAAAGAGAAATCCCATTCCACGAAGACTTTTGCAGAGCGAATTATACTGGTATGATACCGCAGAATGTAGAATCTCAAATAATTGAACCATGTGCTAGAAAGTTGAATTAAGGCGAATCGATCCAAACATTCCGAACCCACTTGTATTTGCGTAATATCAGTTTTGCAAGGACTCAGTGCTAATCTAATCAAGAAAAATTCGTCTTATCACTTCTTACTCTTAATTATCAACTTCCACGTCAACCTCTACTCGAGTACTCCATCCCTCCAATCTACTGATCCCCCCTCCAGAAAACCGATAGCCAACCCTTTCACACATAGTTTATAGTCCTCACTCCTACCAACTAGGAGTGAGGAACCAATGACATAAAAAGACTTTTATAATACACTACTTCGACCTTCCCAAAGAAAAAACCTCCCAGACGCCTCCCCTACCGCCCAATTTGTCACAACCCTCACACACCCAACCATGTCTCTAGGTAGTGATCTCCACACAGCAAGTATTTTCTCCTTCTGATCCTCTATTTCTGCTAGCCACATTCCGAACGTCTCCTATGACATTGTGCAGTATCATATTATGAAAATTATGCCTCGGAGGGTTAGGAGGCATATCATAAATATAACCCAAAAAAAGTATGACACGAGACGGCTCCGGAAAGAAGTCACTGAGTCCTTTGTAAATTGTACTTTCAATTCCAAGCGCCCTTTCACGATCCACATCACCACATCCACGACCACCTGTGCCTGAACGTCACAAAATATCACTCTCTTCCATCCGCCCCCGAGTAGGCTGGCAATCAGTGTATTGTATCATATTTGAAAAAATGTCTAATAAGCATCACCCCAAACCCATTACATTCCACGCCATTCGGAATAAAAAAAGGAAAAAGAGTTATCATATCATACTGTACTTGTACAAGACTAAGACATCCTCCACCCAAAAATAAATCCCGAGATATATAATCTACCCAAGCCGAAACCTATTCTACAATTGAGAAAAAGAGGGAGATTCCCTACGAGTTGGGGAGAAAGGTTAACTCATCCAAGAAACTTCTAACCAAATCCCCAAAACGCCAGAAGAAAAACTGAAAGCGAACAACAAATAAACATCCCAGACCACCCCGCATAAAACTCATATTTGGCTAGCACTACCAGTACCAATAAAGGATGATTTCTATGAGATAACATAAACTCGAGGGAATCAAGCGGGGCCCAATTATCGGATACGTCGGGAATTTCGGGCCTATAGCAGTTCAACGACTCTAGCGTGCCCCTTTTGGATTGCCAGCGTGAGTGCAATTCTGTTAGAGTTGATGGAAGCGGATAGCTGTCAGACATAAAGAAAGCGGATAGATGAGGGACAAGACGGGTTGATGGCTTTAGTGATTTTATTTGTTACAGACGGAAGGATAGACGGAAGGGTTTATGGTCATGTCTTTCCTTTATTGGTATTACGGAGATACACAGGCAAATAGGATTATGCCTAAGGGAGAGATCGATAGGTGTGGCAGACGATAGAATGGTTGAGATAGTTTTATTATTCTCATATAGACTTATGTTCAGTTAGTTATTTTTTTAGGATGACAAGCGAATGAAGTTTCCAATTATACGTACCTTTTACTTTTAGCCTTAGTCTAGTTCGACTGCTTGACGGTTACTCGATTTATTCCTCGCAACACATTCAATCGGACTTACTAAAATTACTGGGATTAGCATCCCACCGCCCCAACAGCAGCTTCACTACTCCCTCATAGCCATTCACTGCTGCCCACGAGAGCGGTGTCCGGCCGTATTTATCCAAAATCTCGGGGTTGACATCTCTCCTCCCCAACAGCAGCTTCACTACTCCCTCATAGCCATCCCCGGCAGCCCACAAGAGCGGTGTTCGGCTATGTTTATCGGAAATATTAGGGTTGACATCTTCCCTCCCCAACAGCAGCTTCACTATTCCCTCATGGCCTTTCTCGGCAGCCCACGAGAGCGGTGTCCGGTAATACACCGTGTCTGAGGTTTTGGGGCTGACCTCCTCCCGCCCCAACAGTAATTTCACAACTCCCTCACACCCACCCCCGGCGGCCCACGAGAGCGGTGTCCGGCCGTGTTCACCGGAGCTATTGGGGTTGACATCTTTCCGCCCCAACAGCAGCCTAACTACTCCCTCACAGCCATTCCTGGCAGCCCATGAAAGCGGTGTTGTACCGGATCTGCTTAAGCTATCAGGGTTGACATATCTCCTGCCAAATAGCAGACCCGCTTCTCGCCGCGCCTTCCTCCACCAATCATCTATGCTCCCAAGATTGACAAATCCCGACCCAAGAAATAACCTCACCACTCCCTCATGTCCATTTCCTGCAGCCCATGAGAATGCTGATCGCCCGGAATTCGCGTCCTGCAGGTCAGGTTGAATATGCTTTTCTCGCAAGAGCAACTTCACTACCTCTTCATGTCCGTATCTTGCAGCCCATATGAGTGGTGTCATGCCCGCACTATCTCTTTGGTTCACATCCCATCTGTTCATTTTTATCAAAGTATTTGCTAATTCGGCGATGCCGAAGTACGAGATACAGTGCAGCGCAGAGAACGGCTTATTCTCAATGTAATAGTGGATAGGCATCTCCCGCCGAACCGATTCCCAAAGGGATTTGGCAGATATGTGACTATCGAACTGACAAAGAAGCTGTTGCCTGCCCTAATGTTTTTGTGCGGTCTGAAAGCTCAATTCTCATGTGGGTTCCCCAATATAAAGAAGAATATTGAAGGAAGGGAGTGCCTCGGGAATCAGGGGATGGGCCGGCTGAAGTATCATTGACGTGCCGGAAGTTGAGATACGTCAAGCAGGTTTCCGCCATCGTCGAGTGAGCTCTGTCAAAGAGGTCGGGATGTGCGCAAAGATACTCTTGGAGAGTAAAATGAACCAACCTAACAGTCGAGCCACCTTGATCCACGGTGACAAGCCCTAGACAACAGCCTAGCAACGTCGATATCGCAGGGATACCATCGTTACCCAGGTCATTTGACCCCACCCGGATTGCTATGGCGTGACATATCTCATCCACCTGCAAAGGCCGCCTCGAATAGATGATCCACATCAGAACGGCCATCCCGAGTCTTGCTTTCTCCCCACCTTGAGCCTTTATCCTTCCCAACGTTGCTTCATACGCGCCCCCCAAATCTACCCCATTCTTCATTGCCATAAGCCTTTGCCTCCTTCGATGTATAGTAGTCTCTAGTAGGATTGTCTCAATGCTTAAGAAGACAAGAAGGAATCTGGACACGATATTTTTCAGTACACAGTTTTAGGTCTTTATAAGTATCTCCACTTTCTACTTACATTTCCGAAACTGTTTCGGGAATCTTCTGTACAATTTCCTCCTCCAAGCCCTCGCCCATCGCGTCCGGCATCGCATCCCCTCTTAATTTCGCCCGCAGGAATATTATGATATCGTTCTTCGCGGGTATTATAGATATAGTCGTTGCCCTCCCTCCAAGATACTTGTTGACCTCACCCCGGATATGCGGTCGCCCGGTCAGAAACATGCGAGCGCCTGGGGACTTCTGGAGAATTTGGTTGAGTGAATCAAGAAGCTTAACCCGATGTCCTGCCGGACACTCGTCCAGGGCATCAATGCATATAGATGTGCATCGTGAGGATGAAATATCCTGTAAGAACTCCACAATTTCCGGGAGTGTTAGCCTCTGGCCATCAATGACATTCTCCCGGTCCCGGAAAGCTTTGATTATTCTTTCCGGAACCTCACCCAGTCCACCAACAACCTGTCTCAGCACCGAGCCCAGAATCGCAGCTGGTGATTGCTCCTCCTGAACGGCGAAGTCGAAGTAAAAGCACGCAACGCCAGCATTCTCCCCCACGGCCTGCTTACATAACGTATCTATCACCAGCGAGCTAACATCACACCATATTAGCAATAACTTTCATCCCTCGAGCATCATCTCTCCTACCTAATGTAGGTCTTGCCAACTCCCGGACCCCCGTAGCAAAACAAGGCTGCACCACTAGATTCACTCCCACGAATACCGCCAAACAAATTCCGATATTCCTGAGTTTGTAAAAGCCATTCTCCCACCCCGTCGACCCTACGGGTCCGAAAGTCCTGATGCCGTATCCGGGGCTTCAGTGGGGATAGCCAGTCCAGAATTTCCGACCTCTCGTCAGCCACCGTGCAGTTGTTCCACACATTGTTAAGAGAATTGGTATTATTGAAACAGTCGATATTATCGTTGATGTGAGCTTCGGATATTTTGTATTTTCTGCTGCTTCGAGGGATAGAGGATGGGTTCTTGAGTGATTAGAGTGACGGCGCCCCCGTAGCCACGCCCGAGGCGACGCCCGAGATGTTTTCTTCCCTCTCAAATATTCGCCAAGAGTTCCAACTTCCAACTTCTAACTTTCATTCCTACACAGGGCGCCGTCACTCTATTTTGTTCGGTAAAGTGGGTTGATGTACAGTAATTTCTGAGGGATGAGGAAAAATGGGGGCGATCACGGTTTGAATCCTTGTTGGCGAAGACCTAGTCCAGTCAATCCAACAGATACAGCATGCTCTAAGTAATCTAAGAAGCCATAACTTTATGCGCAAACATGCGGCTGATAGCAGAATGGAGTGGCACGAAAACGCTAAATTTATCTCGGCATTGTCAACCTCATGAAGCATCATCACTTCCAGGTGAGTAAGCGATACTTGTACTTTCCTTCGCTTTCAGAGCTGCAAACCATAATTCTCTTCTTACCGTCAAATACTACTTTTGCTTCAGTTGCCAGCTTCAAATATTGCCATATCTCTCACAGTCTTTGGAATTCCGTTCATAAATACGTCCAATTCATGACTAGGGGCTTCTACTCGAGTACCTCGGCCCTTAGAATCACTCCGCAAAAACTCACAGTGTAAGGGAGATTCTCCCCGACAAGGACTATGGTGGTCTTGGGGGGGGATCACAGCATTAGGGCCTCAGTAGGGGGGCGCCATTTTACAAACAAAGAGAAATCTCACTTCACAAAGTGTTTTGCAGAGTGGCTGCCAAACAGTAAACATTATTATATATTCCAGTAATACTCCAGGAATACACCTAGCCAAGAGGATAGGCTACCACTCGGCTAACAATATCGCTTTCCACCCCATTGATCTAGTAAAGCACAACGAGATTTCTAGCAGCGGGGTCAAACAAACTCTTTTCTTGCTTCTTCCCCAGTCGACTAGTATTTCTACTACAGTGGGCTTAGCGACCGACAGTAAAGACAGTGATCCCGAGAGCGGGATATATTTCCCAGGAGGAAAGGTGAAGACATCACACTTAACCATTCGAGCGAGACAGGCAAGATCCCCCTACTAGCTTTCTAACCGCTCACCCGGGGGAAAGGGTCATTATGTCTCACTCGATATGCTGAAACTCCAAATGTTAAAAAAATTGTGAGTAGCGTTAGATTGTGAGCAGCGTTAGAATAACATCTAGAACAAATGCGAAAATACCACCCCCCCTTCCCCGCGCAGAAGCCACAAAAGAGCTAGGTGGAGGGAAGTAAACGGAGAATCCGCATGCACCACAAACGACATAGGCAAGCCACCAGGAAATACCGCCCATGCAAGAATACGAACACCCCTGTCCAAAACACAGCAACAAGAAACCCAAGGCCCCATCGCGATCAGGAAACGCAATACGGCCCCGCATGGCACATACACTATGTGCACGCGGGGTGAACATCCAGGCATCAGGAAAACCAATCCAGAACCGCCACCAAATAAGTTTCAATAATAACCCCCTGAGCCACCTAGCCTGTAGTAATACCGCTAGAGAAACAGCACCACCATTTTTCCCTCTTTCCTTCTCCCTCTCTCCTATTATGAATTCAAGCCAGCCAGCCGCCGCATTCTCTTCCCTTCCGTCTCGAGCAGTTCAAGTCTCAGCAGATTGCCGAAAATTGTATAATAATAATCTTTATAGCAGAAAGTAGACCCCAAGCCCCAGAATTGCGTCTTTGGACTTGTTATGCTATGATATGATATACAGTACTAGGACAAAACTTTTCGTCCGATGCCCTTTTTACACCAAAAGTGCCCATCTTCACCACCCTCTCTCACTGCACAATGTCTCTAAAAATCAGCGAAAATTTGTCCTTGCATTAGCAAATCTGTAGATAACATCAAGAAATTTACAGAATCCTTAAATATTACCAACTGATGGAGAAAAGGTTGTTTGAGTGTCTGGTATTGGTTGCCATGTACTTTTTTGTATGGAGCCTCATACAAAAATCTAAGTCACTTTCACACTAGTTGACGCAATCATGAACAATGAAGACAGCTTTGATTCCTTACACTTCTACTTGTAGATCTTTCAATAGATAGTGATTCTCTAGCTGATGGAAAGATTTCAAGTGTTTTTATATAAGCAGTGTTGAGAATTGTTTGTTTAAAAATGTCTATTTTTGGTGTAAAAAGGGCATCGGACGAAAAGTTTTGTCCCCGTACTGTATATATTGCACACTCTATCCTAGGTCTTTCCGAGGCCGAGACACCTCCGCCGTAAAAAAGAGAAGATGGAAAAAAATCTCCAGATATGTCGACCCCCAAAGCCGAATACACCTCACCATGCATTACATAGGGAATTAGTAAATAATATAAGAGTGCTAACAGGCTCAAGGAGAATTATGTGAGAAAATGCCTAGTCGAATTTCCCAGACTATTATACAGAGAGAATAATCAAAGGAAAGGGAAAGAAGAAAAAACACCCATACCCAGACAATCCCGCCTAAACCCCACAGCTCCCCCCATTCACTACGAGCCCTAGGCACCAAAGAGCGTGGGAAGAGAAAAACCCACATCTCCTGGCCCTCCCCGGTAGTTCCCCGAGTGATACTCCGCCCATCCAAAAATTCGGAGTTGAAACATACCCCCCCACCCCCCCAAGCTCCGGTAGTTTCCCCACCATTCTCTCCTACGGTATCCATTCTCCGGAGAGAGAGGTACGGGCCCGAGCGTGTGCATCTAGTCTGTCGGGGATTCTTGCCCTACAGACTTCTGTCCCTCCCTCCCTCCCTCCCTCCCTCCTTCCTTCCTTCATACCAGCGACCTCTTACTCATTATGGGGAGATGATGGCGGAGCATAGTGCGGAAGGTGACGGTATGTGTAAGTAATACCTGCCCTATTTGAAGCTAGGGCCTTCATGTTCCTGTATTAGGTTCAGCGTGCATAGTCCCAGTGGTAGTTCCCCTCTTCAGCAGGATGCTGCGGCGACGTCTGTCTACTATTGTCAGTGTTAGGGTGTCCCAGTTGTTGGTTTTCAATCCCGAGAAAAGCTTCACCCCCTGCGCCATTCCTTTCTCGGCAGTACACTAAATTAGAACGCAGTAATATCCATCTAACCACTCCGAGTTGACATCCCGCCCCCTAATATAGTGGCTAGTAGCTCCAGCGTCCTCCAGCACCTTTTCCACCAGCCTACCAGAGCGGGGTCTACTTTGATTTACCTTGTACCTATCCAACCCGGCAAACACCCCTCAGTTCCAGCAGCACCTTTACCACTCCCTCACGCCCACGAAAGCGGCAGTCAGCCAAAAACACCCAGCCACTCCGGGTGAACACATCACCCTCTCCTTCCTTCCTCCAACCAGTTCGATAGATTAAAACACAACCCGGGATCCCCTCCCGCCGGTGGCCCCCGCCAGTCAGCCACAAAAGTAGCGTTCAACCATACACCATGCTTGCGTCAAACCATCAGCACACGAGATCCCAAACATCAACGCAGGCAAATCCACACCTCAAATTCAAACAACCACCAGGAACTGCAGGACTCAAACTCCCAAGGAGTAAAATACCACCACTAAAACAGAATACAATAAAAAAAACTCCACGAAACCTTCCACCGTATCACTCACGACACCACAAAACCGTTTGTTACGAACGGGTCGATGAATTAATGGACGAACACTACCACACGCCGTACACCCTCTATCTCACGGACTAACTTAGACACCTCTCATGATGATCACACTCCACAATTGAAAACTCAACAATTCTCGGGTCGGGACGAAATCTGGGAAGAGTATATATAGATGTTGTAAAGCTCCTATTGTGATAATCTATTCCCGCGCACCAAAAGAAAAAATGAGTGAGTGAGCGCCTTTGTATGTGCGCTCGAGAAGCAGGTTGCCGAGAGAGAGAACACCGGATTCAGAATTCTTGAGCCCAACCCCCCCCCCCCCCCCGGGGAGGGGGTATTGTGCTTGTAGATTAAGGTGGATTTATTATTCTATGGGTGCTAGAATTTTTAGCTAAAGCACGAGTTGCCGGGATAGACAGAACTTAGCCCTGTCATGATCGGCTGCCGTGTATATAGTTCCCGATGAGGGTAACTTAAGCTACATCGGTGGATAATTTAATGGATTTGTGTTCTCAAGCGTGATATATATCCACAATCACTGATTGCCGGCAATCCTCCAGAATACTGCTCCCCAGCCTTAGAAACAAATCCTTATTCACCACGCTCATCTCACACCCCCACACTTACCTCTACTCCACAACTCATCACTCGCAAAACAATCACCCACATAGCAATCATTTCCACGCGGGTAGAACCTCCCCAACACATTCCCCAAACCCAACACCAGCCTTCTCACATCCCCCCGCGAGAATAACCACATCACCGTCCTCCAGAAATCCCCTAAATTCGCCGCTATCGCCGAGGGGAACCTTCTTGGTCCCGTTCGCGGACATTTCTAATAAACTCCCCATGCTCTGCGTGTCCATTCCGGAGATGGTGCCGGTGCCGAGTAAATCCCCAGTCCGCAGCGGACATCCGGTGACCGTATGGTGAGCTATCATCTGCGAAAAGGAGAAGAGGAGGTTTGAAGAGGAAGCTCGGGAGATTTTGTGGGTGCCGGATTGGGCTATTGGTTCTTTATTAGTCAAGAAGAGCTGGTGAGGGGGGGGGGAGGGAGGGTTGCTTTTTACGGAGACTGTGAGCGGGATATCGTATACGCTTTCTCCGTTCGTTTCCTGAAGGTAGGGGAGCAAAGGCACCTTCGTCCCTCTTTCTAACGGCCGAGTACGGAGTGGCTCAAGCGCGTCCATGAGAACGACCCACGGAGATATACTCGTTGCAAAGGACTTGCTAGTGAATGGCCCTAGGGGGACGTACTCCCACGCTTGAATATCCCTCGCTAAACCACCCAAACAATCAGTCCATCTCCTTCCCGCAGCCACCCTCGAGAGGAAACGATCAAAAACCAACCAGACCAATCATTCATAACCACCACCCCAAACAAATACTCCCCCGCCTCATCCACCCCCACACAACTCCCCAACTCATTCCCCCTGCCCACGAACGCCGCAAGCTCCAACTCAAAATCCAACTTCCCAGACTCGGCAAACACCGGAACCTTCTCCCCCTCCCCGGACTTGATTATCTGCCCCCGCGGCCTGCGCACCCGCGTGCCGCTAACGACCACCGACGAAGCCCGTCCATGATACCCCACCGGCAAGTGCTCGTAATTCGGCTGCAGGGCGTTCTCCCGACCACGGAATAAAACGCCGACGTTGAATGCGTGATTTCTACCCGCGTAAAAGTCTGTATAGTCGCCGATGTCCATCGGTAGGTGCATCCGCACCTCATCTTCCGCACTGTTTAGCAAGCACGCCTTCCGCGCTTCCGGGTTGTCCCTGAGGAGTTCGGGATAGGGTGTGTCGATCGAGAGCACTTCTTGCAAGTATCCCCGCACGAGACGGTGGGTTGCGCGGCCGAGCGAGGCGAAGCGGTTCAGGGTCCTCTCGGATACGAGAACTTCGGATTGTGTAAAGTCCGGGAGCTGCGAGAAGCCGCTGGCGGAGGTGGCGAAGGCATGGAGGTCCAGAACGTACTCGCCGATCGCAACCGCCGGGCGCGGGGTTGTGTTTGAGGGGGTGGAGATTATGCCGAAGGGAATGTTGTTTATGGAGAAGTAGTGCCCCGGGGGTACGGGTAGCCAGGACATTGTGTTTGTATATCGATATAAGATATCGCCGCTGTTCTTGTGGTCGTCGGGTGGTATGGTATCAAAGGTGCAAAGTTGATCGCATGTGCGGCGGCGGTATCGGACCGCAGTCCTCGGCGTATACCGCGGTTATCCTCGGCTCTCCAACACCGTAAACCAAACCATCGTTATGATGCATGCAGTGCTAACCCTTGCTCCTCCTCCTCTCCCTTCACAAGCAACACTATCCCCCACGCGTATCCTAATGCAAACCTTCCGATCGATATATCATAAGTTAACCTCATAGGGCCAACCAACCACCTTACACTAATGTCATCGCATCCACACATCCCACAAATCTGCAACACAACCCTAAAAAGCTTGTCCAGGCTAACATGCTGAAAGGGCTGAGTATGCAATACGTACGAGTCGACGGCCCTACAAGCACTTTCTCTCCGCTCCTCTCTTTTCTCACTGCAGCATCAATTTTCAGCTCCCCTTGATCCCTGTTCCTCCCGACTTTCTGTGGGCGCATTAGCCCTGCTAACTCTTCTCCATCGATTATTCGTCTTTATTCGATTCTAAAACATGTCTCACTTGTTTCCCGCCCGAGGCTGCGGAACTCGCGGACCAATAGGCTTTTGTGGCGCTTTTCTTCCCTCTCAGACAACGATGGCTTCCTAAAATTGGATTGGGCGAGCCAGAACTTTTTTCGATTCTAGGGCGGATCTCGGTAGACGGAGTTTGTCTCTCCTTTCATTCTCGTAGAAGAAAAAATATAAAAAAAAAGAAACAAACTCGCGTGCTGTTTGGTTCGCTGCAGCGCAACAGCGATAGCCTAGCGAGATTGAAACATTGAAAAAGTGGTACAGACAAGTGTTATTGGAGTTTTGTTTTATTTTTTTAAAAAAAAAAGTAAGGTTTATGTGTACAATCCGCAATCCCCCACCTTGATCAGACCAATAAAGGAATAAGGGGGAGGGAGGGAGAGAAAGTAAAAGGTTCCCTCCGTGGCATCCTTTCGCGAAAGAGAAGAAAATTACCTGTACTGTACTAAGATAGCATAAACTTTCAAAAATGATGGTGCCCTTCATATAAAATTGAAAAATCGAAAAGAAAAAATATCAAGAGAAGTAGAATGACACGAACCAAGGACGTGTCAATAGCTAATATTTACACCCGAATTAAACCCCACCGCCTTCCATACATCCCTCAACCCTACCCCGAACCCCCCCCCCCCTCCAACCCATTTGCCACGGGACAAAAACGAAAAAAAGAAAAAGAAAAAACAAGCATCGCGCGTTTGATTACTACGATGAGTGATTGCTACGATGAGCAGGGGTCTCTTCCGGACCAGCTGTATAAATCTCCACAGGTTGCTGGTTGTAATTCGCAGCAGGCAACTCCGACATCCGATTAGGATTCTCACTCATAGGTGGAGGTGGTGCTCCAGGAAATGTGGCCTTGTGGTCGACTGGTGCGGCAGCAGGAACGACAGAATATCTCGGGTCTTGATAAAGGGGCGGATGCTCCGACCCGGGAGTTTGCGAATTCATTAGTGCGGCTTCTTGAAAGTTGGCGGTTTGCGCACCGGTCTTTGTCTCGCCAGTACCCTTCTTGCGGCCCACGAAGAAGAAGAGGAGACCGATTAGCGCGAGGGCGATCACGCCACCAATAACAATACCAGCGATTGCACCGGCCGAGAGTTTCGTGCCACTGCCACTGCCTTGAGTGGTGCTACTGGAGCTGGCGGAGCTACTACTATCGGGGTTCGGGGGAGTACCACCTTCGGCGGGCCAAGGCTCACCAGGCGAGAGGACAAAGGTGGCCTCCCCAGCCAGGCTTTTGACCTTGGCGATCGGGTAGGAGGAATTATCACTATCTACCATTAGACTCTAGAAGGCCGCAGCCGGTGGATGAGGTAACATACGGGTTTATGCCTATGACCATCTGGTAGGTGATGCAACTACCTGGGGCAGAGCAGTAGAACCAGATGGGCTTTGTGTCATTGATTGTAATGTTAAAGGTCGGGGGCTAGTCTTTGTTAGTATTCCTCTGCTCTCTATTCCCCTCTATTCCCACACATAGAACATACCGGATCCAAGAAAGCGTCCATGGCGTGGAAACCAGACCAGAGCGCAGAGCTATCTTTATGAATCTTCTCCCATGGCTTACACGGATACTGAGGATCCATCTTGACCACCGAGTGATTCAAGGGGTAAAACTGGAACGCTATAATCACGAACCAAAATCCGTTAGCTCCAACGATCATAGACCCCATTATTCCTTTTCCCCCTTTGATAAAAAAGCGACAAATACTCACAAATTGTATCCCCTGGCTTCGCAATGATGACATCTGGAGTGAATTTGTGATCCGCCTTTCCCACAGCAACGATATAGGTTGTCGAATTTCCTCCACCGCCCGGACTGCCAGCCTGAGGGCTGGGCATGGCGGCTACCCCCCTCCACACAAACGCTGCAATAGCAACTCCAGCAAGTAACCTCCTCAACATGGTTGTCGGTCCGTTATGGTGCACCATAGAGTCAAACTTTAAACCCACCGCCACAGCTTTCTCTCTTCCTTTCTCTCTTCCTTTCTCTCCCACTCCTGCCGTTGAACACCGAGACGCGGGAACAGAAATTTATTGGATAAATTGGAGAATGCTGATTGTCGTTAATATCCAATAATCGTTCATTAAACGAACGAAAGGGGGAGGTGGAAGAAGGGGGTAAAATGGACGGAACGTGCAAAGAGGGAAAAAGGTGTGGCAAGTTTGGTGGGGATTATGGAGTTTTTATCAACCTGCTGGCTGGGAAATAATTGGCACTGTACCCTAGCTTACAAGATGGGAAATTTCGATGGGGGGAGGGGTGTGTGTGGTGAGTGGGGAGAGAGGGAAGTGTGTGCGAGGGTGCTTTCAATTGGCCCTTCTTCCACTGGTTTTGCCCGCTGCTGCGCTGGTTGCACGCCGCACGGTGTCTTTTGGGGAATGGTGTTGGGTGTGGGAGTGCGTAAGCACTAGCTCCTCCGAGCCCAAGAGCTTGTTTTTTCCACACAGATCCTGCTCCATTCGAGGATTCAGTTCCCCCCCTCTTATGCTGGAGAGGCTCACGGCTGTGCCGCTCTGAATAGACTATTACGGTACCATACCAAGCAAGTAGACTATCTCCCAAAAAGAAGCACTCGAGATTGTTTTTGAATCAGTGGGAGAAAAAAATCCTTTTGAGAAATCGCCGCTGCCCGGTAGTTTGGCTCCCCACGATGCAGATTAATGTTCTGGGTTCCGATCTCCCCCCCCCATCTCCCCCGCCGGTACCGGAGCAAAAGCCCTCAGTCTAGGCGACAGCTGTGATACAGTTACGGGTTGAGTGGAGAGCGAAGCACCATAGGATGAGAACCTTTTCGGCTGAACCAACTCCACTCAACTTACTAATACTGACCCTTGTAGTTAAGTTAAGTTTAGCTTGGGTAGTTCGTTGTCTTATCCCATCGCCTTATTATGTCTCACATATTCACCCGTTGATCCACCTCAAATGGACTTCCAGGCCAGCACTCGTACCGTGTTCCAACCCGTATCATACCTACTGTACTCGAGTACAGTACGGTTCTAAGAGAGCGAGAGCACATATTTAGAGACTGACCCATCCTCCAACCCATTCATTCTGCTCTCCATCATCCCATCATTTCTACCAATGCTACCATGCTATCATCGACATCATCGCACCGGTTACGACACAATGCAAACCAAGGTTACCGGTGCACTAACAAACCAAACCCCTCTCGCGCGCTGTTGAGAATAAGTGGGGAGTTAAAGACCCCCTGTATTCGCTCTCCTGTCCTAAGTGCTGATCTTGATTGACTGATCCAGTTGAGGCTTCCCTCGAGTTTGGCTTGGCCGCCACCCCTTTTATGCCATCTGTCGCACCGACAGGGGTAGTTTCATTAACCGAGTCTGCCGCTTTCGAAAAGTTGAAAAAATATATATCTATTCCCATTTTTTTTGTTCGATCCCTTCCGCCCTCTCTTGTCTACTGGCACTCCATCACTGTTTACTCTGTTTTTACAGGCTTTTCTTTTTTTGGTTTGTGACTGCGGTCGCGCTTTGTCAAGTATCGTGCTGCGAGCTATCACACACGGTGTTGTGCCAATAGTAACATTATACGTGAGCGAAAATGTGTATATTAAGAAACAAAGAGCATCCAGCAAGAGCAAGAGCACGAGACGCCCAATCACTCACTTGCTGATTCACTCACTCACTCACTCACTCACCCACTCACCCAGTCAGCTTCGCCAGCCCCTCCGAGTAAACAGCAAGAAATAAAAAAAAGCCAAAGATTTCCCTCTCCGCTTACATTCTACCGGGACTCTAGACCAAACCCCTTCTTGTGCTAGCACTAGTGTACGAGTACCAGCAGCGCTCCTAGAAGGCGTTTTAAAAAAAGAAACTATTATCAGAATCATTCAGCCCTAGATTAAAAAACCCTTTGTGTAAGCGTTCTTGGAGTCGAAAAAAGACCTTTGGTGTGTAACGTCTTCTCGCATACAAAAAACCGACAGATCAGCCCGAGACTTGACACTTGAAAGAAAAATGAGACGAACTTTCACCTCCCCCCCTCTCCGGACCGAACGCCGGCGATCGCACTGCACTCAGATCCAACCAAGAGGGCCAAATTCCGATGATATTATGCAATGACGGCCCCTTGTTAAAAAAGGTTTCGACATTACGAATACCGGTACTGTACCCCGGACTGAACGGTGAGGTGATGAGTTCAGTGCCGGCGCCGGTGCCGGTAGTCTTTGAGCACCCTGCTGCGGCCAGTCATCGGGTAATCAGTCCCTGGAGAAGGGAAGGACGAGGGCTTGGCCTGTACGATACCAGTAACATACACTCCCTGACGTTAATCGAGTCCATTGGGCTTATCGCCGGTACGGTATTATCCTTTGGCTATATTGGGGTGGCTGCTCCGCCTCACACGCAAACTTAGCCAGTTGAGACTTGCAGGGCTGCAGTGGCACAGGGTCGAACTGGTCTGGGCTCGCTCCGTACCTTCTTCTCCCTCTCTTTTCCATCAGTGGCTGTGCTGGTGTCTGGATTTTATTTATTTATTGAATTTGCCTCTAGTTGTTCTACGGTATGCGAAGCGGGGGGGAGGATATTTGCGGAGGAAACTGCACGACTCCGAATCATACCGGTACCGCAACTTAACTCACTACAATGACTGCCCGTGTGGGAAAATGTACAGTACCGTACTTGGCCGCGCTCTGATGCTGTGGTGGAATCTATTCTCATCGTTATGATCACTGCCCCGCCGAGCCTTACCTTACGGAATTCCTTGCATAATGATGTACTTGTACCTTAATGCTTACTCAACAGAGCCGAAATGGGACGGTACAATCGGTATGAAGCTGCAGCGCAGGGACAGGTTCATAAGGTGCTGCTCGAGCAATGTGCTAAGTAAGTTTCCTCAATATATGATACAGCACTGGCACAGATACGGTATCGGACTCGAGCAGAACAGATGATAAACCCAGCTTTCACCAGAAAAACCTTCCCCCAACCGAGAAGGGAAAAGGGCAAAAATTCCTCTCCTCCGTGCCACCCCCGTTTCACGTTCATCGTTCGGATCCATCAAAGACAAAAGTGCGGCCCTTTTGTCCCGCTCCTGATATCGTACCACGCGGGGACAGCCTTTTGGATCCAATCCCAATCATGTCGGGCTCCCTACCGGAGCAGGACTGGGCGACGGCACTCGATTAAACCACAGGCTTTCTGCCCCTCGGCCGCTTCCGATAGATCAAGACGAAGCAAGACAAAAACAAGGAAGGTGAAAAAAAAGCCTTATTTCGCAAGCATCACGTACAAGTACGGTTGGCGCTGGCGTTCCGATTTCCCCCAACTTGTTCACACTTACAAGTACCGGTAGGCTTACATGCTGGAAGGGAAAGAGAGAAGGCACAAACTCGGGAAGGGCCGGCTGTGGGTACCCTAAAGCGCGGGAGCACTTTAAGCATCGTTGATGGAAGCGAGAGAATCGCTGAGTTGTGATGATGGCTGGAGATGCAGGGCATGCACTCCTCCATCGAGGGCTATTAGCTAACCACTAATTAAATAGCCATGATACCGGTACAAGCGTAACCCCCAGTGAGCGCTTCTGTGCTCCCCCGTATATGCGCTCCCCCGTTATCTGCGCTCCCATAAAACTCCTATTACTACAATGTTCTAAGTTACAACTGGGATTGCCGTGCTATCAGTTGTGACAATTCCCCACCACGAATCGCTACTGTTTGTAGCCTTTCTTACGGTACAGTGTCCTACCCCCTACCGTACTCGAGTAGAGCAGGGGGGGAGATGCAGCCGCAGCACCGCAACTATAATTCGATAAGTAATCGCATGGTGTGTATCCCCCCGACGATCCACCGCCCCCCCGCCAAGCAAACAGGTAACTGCCTACTCTGTCAATTCAACCAGGCCCTCGCATGGCAAACTTCAACTCGGTTTAACCCACCCCTGCTGGATTGGCGTCTAACTTAATTTACGGTTCGCCGTTCAGACTCCCGCTCCCCCAGGGTAAGTTACCCGAGGACCAGTGCTTACGAACAACCTACTTTGTACACGACACCCGTACAGACCAAAGCAGAACTACTTTAACAGCAGAGTTTCCGCTAGCAACACGGTACAAGCGCAGTCCTGCGCTTAGTAACAGTTGTCCTTGCAGATCCTGCCCTGTCCGGGAGCCCTTGGCAGCTTTTGTGCTACTAATTCTCTAAACTCGGTATCATATTAGTCATAGTGGGTCACTCGCTTCGGGGGGAGTTAAATTGGATGGGAGATGTTGGCGTTGCTTTGTTAGAGACTGGGAGGGATACGAGAGGGTGGGGGCGGGGGTTGATATGGTGATTGTTTGGAATACATAACTGCATTCTATGATACGTGAAGAATAGGAGGCTTACGGCTTATGTAGAGACTCGTTCCACGGGGGTATGCTCGCGATTGCCCGACGTTTGCTACTGGCATCGAATGCAGTCCAAAAGTAGGCTACCGTAGAGCCTCAGGATTTTGGTAGTATGTAATAGCAGTTCCGCTCAAACATCAGGCACTTGTGAGACTTTTCTACGGGCGCTCACCTACGCATAGATATTTCATCAGACATTTCTTTCGTCCCTACTTTTGGGCATAGTGCTTATGGCCGGGAACGGGTACGGACCCAGAAGGGGGGTTAAAGTTGTCGGGGGGTAGAGGGAATATTCCAGGCTATTAAGGTATCCGTAGGATTTCTACAAATAGAGGTTGTGTGCTGCTCTTTTGTTCGCGGGTAATGTCCACCACCCGGCAAGGCAAGAAGCGCACAAATATAGATAGTGCAAGAATATGTACTCGAGTAGCAATTATCTGTGCTCGTCTGACTAGCCATCCTGGGCCAATACAGTATCAGTGCTCCATACCTCGGATTCAACTCCTATCTCGTAGATCTACCTATTAATGGAACACTGACAGTATTCATAGTTGCAGCGCCGAGGCGAAATGCTCGGGTATCGGTACTTATTGCTTCTTACTTACTCCTGCACCAGTCCTAGTACCGGTCCTCGAGTACCGTACCGTATGGTACTCGTACAGTACTCTTCTTGCCTTGTGAGGCTGATGCACTGAAACAAACCTTTTTTATTTATTTTAATTTTAATTTTACTCTGGCACTATCTGGCCTGTATCATACGAGGATCTAGAACACCCCCACCATTTCTTTCAGCCGCCACCCCTCAAAAAACTTAAGGCCTTCCTGCTGCGGTGCAAAAAAAGATAATAACAATCACACCCCCCCCCCCAAGATCCCGTTCGGGTCATCTCTTCCAAGCCACTGTTTGCACCGCCAACCAGCCAAACAAAGCCACAGAACGCTAACCTACGGTACTCCTGTCGTCCCATACGCCACATATCAAACTGACTAGTTGTCTAGGTTGCATGATTACCCCGCGCCCCCGATTCAACCCCCCCAAAAATACTGCCCAAGGCCGACGTGACAAAGATTTCTATCATTAGGCCTCTCTCCGACGTGTAAGGAAATAAGAATAACCCTAAATTCAATCGATCCTGTCATGTCTATATACCGGTATCATGGCTCGCTCACTCCTCGAGAGCAGCGCTTCGGCCCTCCCCATGCGATGCCAGTGATCCGGGACCCTGGTTGCTGGGTGTTTTATATTGATGGGGATATCGAATAAACTCGAGTATTAGAGTTTGCGGTGTTGCGTGCTTTGCGCACTTTATGATTTGGTCGGATCTGAGATGATAGCTGTGCGGCACTGCACTATACAGCAGAAGATGCTGACTGATGAGTTTTTATCTTGTAATTTTATTATTATGAATAAGACCCGTTCGGTTTCACGGATTACCGGTATTATTTTCTTTCTTTCTTTCCCGTGGATTACAAGGTATGTTAAAATCTGAAGATGACTCTGAAAATATAGGTTTGTGGGAAATAATCTACCGTATGGCCTGAAAAATGATCCCTACAATCTATGGGAGAAATAATTAATTGGGAAATTTTTGCCATGGGACAAAAGTGTTGTCTGTCGTACATGGGGGGGGGGGGGATACTGTGTTTGTGCTTCTTCTTCTCGTATTATATGTCCAGAGCCTTTGGCATACGGTACTTTATTCCGGTATATACTGGACTTTCTGCATAGATCTCGTATCATATATGGTTCCGGAAGACTTAACTCTGTATGATATCATATTATGCATGGAATTTTGGTCGAATTTTTGTATAATAGGGTTTCAATCTATGGATTTTGTTGCAAAAATCGAGCCAAATGGGTCCTTATTATTATTATTATTATTATTTTCGGTGGGAGGAAATTATGCATTATGGAAATGCACATATCTATCACGGACCCGTCCGATTCCTCTATCTGCATTTGTTTTTCTCTTAATTGTCTCAGGTCGGGGTTTGTGGACTTTCCTTTCTCCTTACAATCCAACTTGAGTTAGAGCCTAGCATACCGGTACTACGGTACTGTAAGTGGTGGTGGTGTGGATCTACTGTGTTGAGGTAAGCTGGTGTGTTGCTTGAAATTTCTATTATAATTGTTCTCTTTTACCCCATTTTATTCGTTCTTTGGGCGGTTGTTTATTCCCTTTCCGTACAATTTAGGCATCATTTGGCTCACCTGTTGCAGCCGCAGTATCATAGATCTATGGATTATGACAAGTATTCTGCCAGTGCAGAAATCAGACCAAAAATCCGTGGGTATAATATGGTATGAAACTTGTGTAGAGAATTCTGTAGTTTGTGGAACAAGGTGCTCTGAAATGGTGCTAAAAGTTTCTGGATGGATGGAAGGGGGGAACATGGGGAAAATACGGACACTGTAATAATAAATTACGTTATGTGCTTCTATGGCTGGCTGCACTCTTGTCTCTGGGAAAGATTACCCCTGGGGGGTGATTGCCTTTTGCCCAGATTGCAAAATCAAGCACTCCTATTTTTCAAAATTTATAAATTGGGGGGTCCCTTTCGTCTCCACTTTTGTCTCCGAAGTGCAGAAGGGGTGGTTGTCGAGATATCGAGAGAAAAGTGTACCATGGGGATATTTCTGACACCTATGCAAAGTGATATGATAATATAAAACTTGTTGTCATAACTAGGCAGGGTATGATGGTGATTAGTTTCAACAATACCGGTATGAACATAGTTTAATGAAGATTATGCTTATCTGAAACGTCCTCCGGAGGTGAGCTTAAAGGTGAGGCTGGGGGGCGGTACGATACAGCAAAAGCCCTTCTGCGCCGTCTTTGATGACAATCACGTACGATACGTGGTGTACGGTTTCGGAGAGTGATGCTCGAGTCCTTAAGCCACACCGCTATACATACATTCTCCAATCCGCCCACAACTCAACTTTATCTCCTCGGTACGCAACGAAGGTACCTTTCTGAGTAGGGCCAAGCAAACTTTGCTGTATGTAACCTCTGCTTCTATTGATAACAAGGACCTGGCCCAAATGCCCGACACCCATATCTACATACCCTAGAGACTTAGAATATATGAGAATCTCGCCGAGAGGTTGGAGTAACCTCTCTTGGTAAGAATTCTGTTGGAACTTTTCATTCCATTCGCCTTGACTTAAAGACCGGGGGAGAGAACCTTTCCGCCCCCTTCGTCCAAGTGGAGGGGGGAGGGGGGAAATCCAGACGTCTTACCTACCCTTATTCTTAATTATTCCTGCCCCAAAGCCATTTGCAACCGGATGCGTAGCGAGTTTCTTCGAGTATAATTATCCGGTATTTCTACCTTAATTTGAGAAGGGTGATTGAGTAGGTTATTGTGGACTTACGAGCTTGTTGGGATATTCTACCCCCCCCTCCACTCTCCCTTTGCATAATGACTATTTTCTTTGGTTGGGTGTTTGAGAGGGAAAAGAAATGAAAGGCGGGAGCGGGGCTACTCACCGGGCCTATTGTTGAGGATATATTTCCGGTTGATTTTGGTTGGTTTGGTCTTTGTTTTTTTCTTTTCTTTTTTCAATTTGAATTAGTGATGGAAAGGATTGGATCATGACCGATCACTCTGTGGATATATGTTTTGGTTGTGTGATCTGATATCAGCTGTTGGCACAAAGGAGGGTCATTACAATTGAGCAAAAGCGGTGATAATCAACAATACTAGGCCCTGCTTGAGGGGCCATGATCGATCACTTGATCGGGGTGTGCCGGTTTCATCAATCATTTAATGATACTATCCTCTCTATTGGAAGCTGTGGTTGCAAATTGTCAAAAACTTTTGCTCCTAGCCGCGCCATGTCGTTCTCTTTCGGTACCTTTCTCCCTTTACCTTATTTCCTTCTTCTTTCTTCCCCCTCTTGAACGCCCTCTTCACACCCTATAAGAAGGCGGGCGGTAGTATAAAACAATCTCGGCTTCTACAATTCTATCGGCTTTTGTAACCTTCGCTTTTCGGATACTTCTGGCACTCTCGGTCGGATTTTAATCTAGTAGAGCTTCCATGACGAGCTCGCTTATGCCCGTGTTCACCAATAATTGGGATGGATGGGAGTTTTTTGAGAATGATGGGGGATAGAGCTTGATTGGGTAACTGCCTTCTTGTCCCCCATTGCCATGTGAGCCTTATGGTATGCGATGATAGGCATGACAATGGCATGGAGTGCAGGGTAATCTGACATTTACGGGCTAGGGATTTGTGTAGGAAGGATGTTAGTAGGAAGGGGGAAGGAGAGTGATTTTGTATGATTGAAATTTGGGCTTAACAGAGTGCACAACAGTATGTAGCGGTATTGGAAAGGGATAAGAAGGGCGATGCCTCGTGATCATTAGGCGGTTCTAGGCTCGGTATCTGGGTGGCAGCAGTGCTATCACTCCTGCATCGCCTTTCTTAGCAGCCTAGCCGAGCGGTATCTGGCCTAATTTTTCCAGCTTATCGGGGTTAATGTCATTCCGTCCGAATAGTATTTTCGCTATTCCCTCGTGCCCATTCTCGGTGGCACGAGAGAGTAGTATTGCTCCAAAATTTACCCGTTTTGTCTGTGTTAACCTAGTTACATCAGAGTAGCACTTTCACAATTCCTCCGTGTCTAGTCAAAGTGCCACAGCGGAGTGGTGTCTGCATAATTTGTCCTGCTTGTAGAGGTTGGCATCATCTAGTATAAGCAATATCTCCACCACTCCCTAGTGCCAACTCTCTGCAGTCCACGCGAGATGTGTATTATTGAAATATTCTTTTTTGTTGGTGTCGCGACCTTCTACCCGTAGAAAAACCACTCACAATCTAATCTAATCAATCCTAAAGACAGATGCAGTCTAGGGAGCTGCACACAGTTGGAGGGTTTATCGAAATTAGCATTGTAAAAATCCCACCCCTCTTCTTCTAAGAGGAATCAGTGGATATGTGATTATTACAGCCTTCAAATAGCTTCCGCGCCTGTAGTTTTGCGGGATCCGAAATCCCTTTTGAATGGACAATATAGAGAGGAATATTGGGACAAAAGTGTGCTTCTGAAATCGGGAGAGGGAGTGGTCGAGAGAGGGAGTGGTCGGGATATCCTTGACCTACTGGGAATTTAGATAACTTAAGCAAGTTTCTGCTTTTGTCGACAGAGCCGTAACAAGCTTAGGATGAGCCCGGAGGTACTCCCGAAGGGTAAAGTGAGTTGGTAGGAGAGTGGAAACCTCTTTTTCTACTTGAATATGTCAGAAAGTGCTCGGCAACAGCCTATCAATGTCCATATCTAAGGAATATTGACTCGATTGAGACTTCACCACCCTATCCCAATTGCTAGGGGGCGAAGCAGCTTATCGGCCTCCAAGGGCAAATCACTATGGGAGACCCACATCAAAGTGGCCATTCGAAGCCTCGCTTTCTCCTCACCTTGTTTCTTTATCTGATCTAGTGTTGCGCCGTAATCATTACCCAGCTATAAGCTATGGGTCATTGCGTTGGGCTTTTGTCACTTGCAATATATTGTAGTTTCTTGTAGGATCGCATCGGTATTTAGAGACCAGCAGGAATCTGGATATTTACTTGTCACAGGATAACTTGAGTTAACTTCTCGCGTGTATGTAGATATCAGAATATCTTTAGCAATTTTCCCCAGGATGTCAACTTCGAGAATACTATTCATCGCATCTCGGGCTGTGTCCCTGCCCTTACTGGTATTAAGATATGAGATGATATCATCTCTCTTTGGTTTTATGGCTGAACTCCTTACCCCTCCAGCAAGACCCCTTCCCGTCTCGGATTTGGTGTACGATCCCCCAGTCGTGGATACTCCGGTGCCTGGGAACCTTTGTAGAACATTTAATGGGTTAGAAAGCTGGGCGCCATCTACTTCCACACATTCATCCCTAGCGCCGAGGCATATCAACGTGCTCCTTTTGGAAGAGGTGGTCTGCAGCATCTCACAATATTGGGGTGCCGCTTCCTGCCCCCCCTAAAGGGTCCTTCCTTAGTCTCTATGCTCATGACACCCCTCGGGATCTTTTCTTGTCTACTCACAACTTGTTAGAGAGGGGGCTCTGAGCGTATTCACTAGGGACCGCTCTTTTCGGTGATTAAGCTAGAATAAAAGCAGGCAACAGAGGCATCTTGTCCTCTAGCCCGATCGCACGAGCCGTCTACCACTAATGAGCTAACTTCGCTTCTCATCAGCCCATGCCCCCCCTCGTTTCTTTATATAATGCGACTAAAACGTACTTCTCATGGCGGCACACCACTTTATTCACCGATTCCTCGCCTATTCGATACCTCCATACCCATGAGAGTTCCTCCATCCTCTAGAGTCGGTAACATGGTTACTAGTCCCTAATACTCCCCTGCATTGTGGAATGCCCATAAACCTGCGCTTAATAGAGCGAGCAAATAAAAGCCTAAAGACTCATTCCCGAGCAGAAGGGACATCCACAAATCACGGCCGAGATTCCTACCCGGGTCATTTATTCTAATTGTTTGACCAGGTTTTGGGATAGAGATAGGCAGAGGCGAAATCACGAAACATTACTCATCCCCTTCCCCAGCCCTCCGGTTGGAAATAACCGCGCTCTGAGGCCGCTGTACTGGTATGCACCGGCGGGGGGGGACACGCAAGCCGTGAAGAGTTTTCTCCTATTTGTTTTTCTTTCCTTGTCCTTTCCTCGCCTAAGTCTTCCTTCTTAACTTTCCTCAAGATTTTCCTTTCTTACATACTCACCTCAATCAGTCGTGGGCTTCTTCACCGCTTAATACAAACTCCCTGTCTTCACTTGAGCCGTTCCACTCAACTGCGTACAACCCTCATGGCCGATCATCACCTCCTCATCGGTTACTTTTCAACACGCCCTGCTGGAAATACCCAATGCTTATTGGGAGAAGTATGGGTGGATAGTGGGGCAATCCAGCGTTGAAGATTTTTCTCCTATAAAACCTGCTTCCTTCCTGTTCTTCCTTTTCTTGCCTCTCAAGCTATCCTACAACCTCTTAACTGCTTCAATTCGAATTACTCTCGTTCACCTGAATTACTTCGCTTCGGTCTGTAAAACCCTTTAGTCCTATCATTACCTCTATTTTTAACACCTCCATTTCCAACAGTCACCTGCTGTCCGACACCATTCTCCCTCCCTAGCTTTCTTTTGGCATGGCCTGCAGGGCCCGCCAGTCACCCGTCATCCGGAGTTACCCGGCAAATTGCGCCATCTGAGATACCTGCAGTCCCCGCCCGTCCGGTCCCAGGAAGTCATCCGGACGGACGCCAAGACACCGTCCTTCCCGGGAACCCTTTCAGGTACCGCCGTCCGTCCCGTCTGGACTCGAAGCGGAACGGACTGGACACTTGGGAACACTGCCCGGGCGAAGCCTTTGAATGATTATGACCAGCTGCTGGCGGCACTTGGGCATGACATCTTTGGGGCTGACCCATCCTGGGAAACCAGGATGGATTGGTGTATATTCTTTTGCGATCCCGCTAGGTAGGACTGCTGGGGACGGAACGAGTGATGTCTTATGATGTGAAAAGGATCCGTTTGGAGGTGTATGGTATCAGCTTGGCTAGTACCGGAGGTCCGAGCGCTAGGACTATAGTCCCCTATAGTCCGTCCGGTCTTCACCTTCCCGGGCGTAGTCCGTCCTAGCAACCCCCAAAAAGACGGACTATGAGCCGTAGTTCGTCCCGTCCTCACCCGAAGACGGACGGACTGGACGGTTGGGAACACTGGCCTCACCCAATATGGCCAGCCGCTTGAGCCAAAGGCAGCCATGTCACTGGAGGCCCGCGAACCCCCTTGCCATCGGTTCATTAGCACGTTCAAGCGCGACAATCGAAAATGGTAACCCAGTATGATAAGAGATATATGGGGAAAGCTTCGAGACCTATCCGAGGCGTACGGAAATCACAGGGGCCTGGGATCGGATGAGCAGGGGAACAAGTCACCGGAAGCGCCCGCTGGGGTGGGACTCGCTCTGAGACTAGAGATATTTCGCGAAATAAATTTGTACTGCTTACCAAAGCAGATAAAGCGTCTCGAGATATATTCGAGAAGGGAATTTGGTAGCCCATGGCGGAGACACCAAAACCGATGGAGAGTTGTACCAAGATGGCGCTGGAGAGATGGTTATCTTGTTTTCGAGGAGCTGTATGGATTTTTCCCGGAGATTGTGTGGTCTACCTGTAAGCAATCCGTCTTATTTACTATAACTTGATTATGTATAAATGCTAACCTCCTCAAGTTCATGAGAAAACACTCAATGTGCTAAACGTCCGTGCAACAGTCAAGCATGATGCTTTCCTATTTACCAGTGATAAATTTTACCCACTGTTTGCTAACTTATTAAGCTCTATCAGCGAGCAATCCTGCCATTTACGATAACTCAATCATGTATAAATAATAGCAGAGGGAGGAAGCCATGGTGGGGTGTCCGTATGAAGGTTGGGGGCCATTACAAGCGTGGTGGGGAATAAGAGGAAAGGCGAGTAGGTAGGAGGTAATTTGTCGGTTGGGACAGGAATTTCCTGAAATATAAATTTTGAAAAAATTGCGGGCGGAGGATAGAAATATGTTTAATACCATACTGGAATAAAACTCTTTTTAACTCTTTATTCCATCGACCGTCGGACTTTCTATATAGATCTCATTTCCATGAATTTTCCGCCGGATTTCTACAGAACCTCAATCCATCGATTGGCTCCGAGCAGTGAATAAAATAGGTGCTAGTAAGTTGCTTGCTGTGCGGTGAATGCGGGGGAGGGTTGTGCTGGTGGCTACACAGCTGGGTTCTAGGGGGTCACCTAGTTTTTGGTTGTGGTTTAATGAGTTTAGGGTGGGGGAGTGGTGCCTGGTGGAGGTTGCTTGTGGTTGTGTGTGGAGTTTACGGGCTGGTGGAGTTTTGATAGGATTGGATGGGATATGGATCGAGCGGCCGACCTGTGGTTGGACGCTAGAAGCAGGAATTATCAACAGGCTAGCCAGGTATCAGGATTCCCGATGCCTTTAAATTATCCTCTAGTTAACTCATGGATCTAAGGTCGCCACAGTGTCTAATTTCAACTCCATGGCAGTATAATCTCCTGGTGTGGAGCAATAGATATTTGGAGCTGACGAGCTTTGATAAGGGTTAATACTGACTGAGCTAGTTCTCATGATGCCAATCCTTCAAACGCGGTAGGTAGGTAAAAACTCATGTGGTTCGCTATCCTCAGCATGCCTCTAATATCGGGGATTAAAGAGAAAAGGTCATAGAGAAGAGTTAGTCTTTTTTCTTGTTACGATATAAATGAAAGAGTGCACACAACTCAGGCAGTCTGACAGGTGGAAGTTAGGGATTTGTGAGAAATAGCTACTCCCCCCCCTCTCCCTTTTACCACTCCGCAATTTTGACTTAATACACAAAAGAGCATAGTAGAGAAGAGAAAAAAGAAATAAGAAGAAGACAATCGAAAGCACTACTTCGCCCGCCCGCATACGCCTGTGCCGATGCTGCTTCCGCCCGCCCTCCTGCTTCCAAGGTCATTCAACCTCGTAACGCTCTCTCCAGCGCCCAACTCGTCTTCCTCACCACGCGACAACAACCCCTCATCCTTATACCTCCCGAACCTCCTCTGCACCGCATGCCATGCCTTCAACTTCCGCAACGTCCTCCGCTGGGTATAACAAGCCCAAATAATAAACACCGAATATGTGCACCTTCCCCCTCATTAAAAAGAGTGACAAATAGATGAAGGAAGAAAAATTTTTAAAAAAAGACTCACAGCGCAAGCCCAGAAAACAACAACGTCATCTTCGGATTCTGACACCACAAAAACCTACTCCGGAATTCATGCGGGCACATCTTGTCGATAATCCTCCTGAGCTTGCCCAGAGCAACACTCTGGTAGAAGCACGCTGTCAGCCAGAAGAATGCCAGGAGGGTATTCGCGAAGAGCGCCATCAGCGGGCTCAGTCGTGAGGTTAGGTATAGGTAGACTTCTACCAGGGATGCTATCAGGGATGTGGTGCTGCAGAGGATGTTGATGATAAGACGGCTTTGTTTTTGCGTTAGCCTTCGAGACGGCAAATGGAAGGAAGGAAGGGAAGAGAGAGAGACTTGGAAGCGCGGTTATGAAAGGTATCTCGAATATAAGCAATGTCGTATGCGCTGATCCCCAGCACGCAGAGAATGCACAGGACTTGTATGGTCCAGAGCCAGAGTGTGGGCAGGGGGCGCCAGCGTGTGTCGGGAGTCATTGGTGAGAGATTGGACTGGTGTTTTTACTCGAGCTGCTTGAGGTAAAGGAGAGGAGCGGAAATGGGCATTTGGTTTCTTCTCTCTCTCTCTCTCGGGGATTGGAAATGGGTTTTGAAAGAGCCTAGAGAATCCACTACATTGGCTTGGCGAGAGAAAGAGAGAGAGAGGGGTTGGATTTTCTTTGTTCTTGATTCGGGTTTTCGCATCATGGATACCTATCTCAATGGGAGTTTTTGGACTAACAAAGATAACCGAGAATCGTTATACAATATTCCCCGTGGTTACTTACTAAGCCGGCTAGTTTGGTGGATAGCGGCCGACTGTATTATAACGCCTCGCTTTAAGAGGTATAATCACCAACTCTCACTCGCCTAACCCACTGGGACCGTGTTGGAAATTGCCGCACCCATTGGCCGCAGTACTCACTGGCGCTGGAGGGGCGCCCAAGTCTTGTAAATTTTTCCTCTATTTGCTTTCCTTCCTATTCTTTCCTCTTCACCGCTTAATACACCGCGTTCACTTGAGCCGCTCCACTCCGCTGTCCAAAACCCTCCTCCTCCTCGCCGACCGCTAACCTACCTCCGATTCCATTATTTTTTCAACAGCCAGTGTGCAAAAAAAAATATAGACATAAGATTAGAAAAACTTCAAAAGTAAAGACTCTAGCTAGGTTAATCGCTCTCGTGGGAGCTGCGAAATGACATCTTACTTCCCTACCTAACCTTTATGCCCATCAACAGAAAGAAGCGTAGAGCAGAAGCCCAACTTCATGAACTTTTCACACCTGCAGTAGTGATCCTCCTTGTAAGAACTAACCTCGTCTAATCAATTTACTCTCAAAAACAAAACAAACGGCGGCAAGAGAGAAGAAAAAAAGCCCTATGGAAGGTATGCATATCATTGTGAGAGTAGCAATAATGCCCATGACGAGCCATGCACTGAATCCTGGTCACTGCTCTGCTATCTTGCGCTCTTTTTAGTACCAGATTGGGATTTTCTTTCGTAGGTCGAGTCATTGTGGAATGGTTTTATGGGTTGGAAAA
>Ga0307509_10000628_pt1 | contig 60221 bp, 62 predicted proteins | sample 10_EM_MG_FD_202245 | JGI IMG/M metagenome (GOLD analysis project Ga0307509, IMG submission 202245) | Populus trichocarpa ectomycorrhiza microbial communities from riparian zone in the Pacific Northwest, United States - 10_EM | ecosystem: Host-associated > Plants > Roots > Unclassified | place...
GCCACTTGTCCCGGGCAAAATTATCTCCAGGACTGGGCGGACTACGATTGGTAGTCCGTCCTCGTCCTACCCTCAGGATGGATGAACTGCTGCCTGGCGAACACTGCTTATAGTCAAACTCCGCTCTTGTGGGCCGCTGGGAGGGATCATAAGTGAGTGACGAAAATAGTACTTGAACAGGATGAGATCAAACCTGACGAGCCAAGCGGTAATAGTTGAACACCACTCTCGCTGCCACGTCGAATGAACCTAATGGAGTGGTGAAAATAATACTTAGACAGTAGGAGGTCAAACCAAACAAGCTAAATAGGGAGAGCGGAACACTGCTTGAGGGTGCGGCTTGGAATGGATTTGAGGGGGTTGTGAAAATAATACTCAGACAGGAAGAGGTCAATCCTAAAAGGTTATCTAACTAGAGTTCAATGCCGTTCTCGGGGGCTTCTCTCACCAGGCAGGAGAAAGCCGCCAGGGTACTGCTCAGAAGGAAAGAGGTCATTGGCCGGGGTGTTGTGGGCGGGTAGATGCTGGGAGCTTGGGGGCTGTTTGGAGAATAATCAAAGACGCGAGCTCAGCTCCAGGGAGGAATTTACAAAGTTGATATGCTCAAAAACATCAATCTTACAGACGCTCTTGGGAATGACCTTTGTCAATTTCGTGCTGCACTATGAGACGTAGAGCCTAGCTGTAATCACACCGATTCTCGAGTAATCATGTCCCACAATCCGCTTGATTGTGGAGCGGAAGAGACATGTACTAGATCCGAGGACGAAAAGTGGGATATTGGCATTACGGGGTCCAGTGTACTCGAAAAACATTGTAGGGCCGACCGGTGACCTGCCTGATGACCTCGAAGATGGTGGAGGAGTGCTTGTAAATGTTGTCGGAGGTGATTGAGCGGCTCTCAATTGTATCGGGCAACGAGTTGAGAGATATGAGTAATGAGCGAGTACTGTTTTCGTCAACGGTGCTGGTGCCATTGCTGGAAGGTTCAACTCCAGATGCCAAACTTGCGGGTGTAACAAGACCGCTTGCGTAGCCGGTCGTTATAACAGCAACTGATGCAACCGAGTTGGTGGTCCGTGCTACTAGGCCATCATCCGAATAAAGGCTTGTTGAGGCGATTTTTCCGGATTGATATGTTCTCGCAGCAGCCCGATCAAGTGCCCGACCCAACAGGAGGCTATTCTCATTTGCAATCTGAGAATCATCGGTTGAGGAAGCAAAGAAGTGTGCACCGGCTTTCCCGTTCTTGATGGCTAATCCGTGGGCAGCCACGGCCATGTCTTGTACTTCTTGTTTGTACTGTGACTGCAGCAGGATAAGACTGGTTTGTTGGATAGTGGTGATCTCTGAGTAACAGGGGAACTCTGATGGCTGTAGCGAGACGTGAATCATGATGGAGTAATTGATGATCTTGTATAGACGGGGTATCAAAGAAAGTAGAATACTAGAAGTGGCGGTTCCCGATACGAGCTTTCCCGAATGGACCGGTTGGAATACAGAGAGCAATGAGTCGGCATTTTGACGAACAATTTGAATCTGGCCGAAAACAAATTTGTTTTTGTAACTCTGTCCAGGCTATTCTTCCAGGAATACCACAGGGACACAGTTCGACGCTGTGAGGGTGCCTTTAATCCGACTCGATGGCAGTTCTGCAAATTTTGCGGTGAACGCTGAAGCATTGCTTAGGGTAGATTGTACGGAAATAACGACATCGCGGACAAATATACGATTCTCGCAACTCCCTCCCACGCCCCTTGTCAAACTGGGCGGTGCGTCTGTCGTGTTGCTCTTCGCCAGGCTGGTATTATGCGAGTGTTGGTTGTTGATTCGGAATTTGGCGGGGGTGTTGCCGGCGCGTATTTGTTGGAAGCAAAGTCTTCATCGCAGGCAGAAACGTAACACAATTGCGAGAGGCCCTGGTGGGATTAGTCACCGGACGGGAGGCGCGAGCTGAGCTCCAGGGAGGAATTTAACGAGTTTGTCAAAGGGGGCGGTGAGTGTGTCGGTTAGCTTGTGGGAGCGCGCTTGTTCGTGGCTTTGCATATTCGCTGAGGATTCAGGCATATGGCTCCGGTATCGGGCATGCTTTTGTCTGGAAATGCACTGACGAGTCTGGCATATGGATACGGCTCCGGGAGTGCATTTGGACTGTCGGGAAAGTATTTCCTGCGTAGATAATGCTGCGATCAGAAAGGAAGGGGATAGGCTGTAAGGATGGCTGGCGAGGAAGGCAAACGGAGCGGAGGTTGTGAGCAGCTGCGGAGGTGTAAAAATTCCTCAAAAAAAGTGATTCGTAGGGACCGCTCTCAGCCTTTTAGTATTGTGTGAACACCAATAGCCTTCCCAATTACCTAAACTCGCTCATAGCAAGCGTCTCTTCTCGCTCAAAGCAAGGCGGACTTAAAGTTCAAGACCAGGCACATGGCGTTCACTACTATGCAGACTGAGTGTGGCTGTCGATGGAAGAAAGAAAGTCGCGTTGCGCCGGGGGAATACTTCCTTTTGAGAGGAAAAAAGGGGCTGCGCTAAGTGCAATGCCGAGAAATTTTCATTTCCACAACAACGCTTGCTAGTATCGCGGAGCCCTCAAATTCGCTTCGTCCTCAAATTCGGTTTCTGGGCTCCGCAGGTTTGTAGTAGCTGTACCAGTCAGAATCTGATTAAAAACGAGACATATTCACGGCAGATAATCACATGTTGCGTACTGGGTGATGGTTGATACCTGCCCTGCATAGCCTAGAAACCGAATTTGAGCAGAAACGAATCTGCGGGTGCCACTATACTAAGGTGATATAGGTAGTGGAGTGCATTGTGCACCCTTCCCGAGTAGTGACAGAGAAAGATAAAGACCAATGGAATAAGGTGAATCTATCGAATGGAAGACTATCAAACATCGCAACAATGAGATATCTGTAGGAACAAAGTATGGGCAACATAGACTCCAAATTGCAGCTGGTATGTATACAAAACCAAGTCGATGGATGAAGCTGTCAAAGATATCAGAAAGACCTCAATTGACACCGCTGGTAGATTGGGATCATCATAGAGAAATACACAGGTGGCAGACTAGGCACCAAGAAGCACGCTACCTGTCTCGAGCTCTCGAAATGGGCCTTCGACCCGGCAGTGGAGGGGAGGGTGATGAGTGTGGAAAGACTTGCTACCTGCTCCCACCAGAACTGCTTTCTCCCCACTATTTACTACTAAAATCTCTTTAGATATTGGAACAGGTCCTAGAGCAGTTGTCCAGAGTGGGAGTGTCAGTCACCGGGGCCCCTGACATTCAGGCTGCCTTTGGCGGAGTAACTTACCACACAAGTGAGGTGTATCTCTGGGTAACAGCAAGGATCATATCATCAAATACCTTCATGTTGGCCTAGATGAGGATGAAATACCAGATACTGTAGACGAGAGCCTAGAGGCAAATATTGTGGAGAGGATTCCGGAAAATATGTCGGAAATATAGCTATGGGTAATATTATTAGGAACCCCACTACAATCCGCTAATAGCTATGAATCAAAAGTTCCACAGATTTCCTTAGGTATTGATGCAATTTGACACAAACTAACACTTCTGGGGAAGTGCAAAGCGAGGAAAGATGGCTGATGGATTGGAGTTGACGAATAATGGTGGCTAAACACCGCTCCGGGAGGCCTCCCTAAGTGGGCTCGAGACAGTGGTGAGGGTACTGCACGGACAAGAAGAGGTCTTCCCTTAACAGCCCAGGAAAGCCGGCCGAGCACCCCTCCTGGATACTGCTAGGGATGTGTATGAGGGAGTAGTGTAAATTCTACATTTACAGGAAGAGGTCAGGGTTACCAACCTTCCAATCTGTCGATCTTCGTGTGAGAATGGGACAGAATACTAGTACAGCTCATAGTCGGTCTTTTTGGGTACTAGGACGGACTAAGCCTGGGAAGGTGAGGACCGAACCGGCTATAGGAGACTATAACCCTCGCCCTTGGACTTCCTGTACTATGCAATTTGAGATCATTCACCTCCTGTTAGAGACTGTACTCACGGGCGTGCTCTCTTCTTGTCCGTTGCTGTCGTTACGAGTGATATGTCATGACCACCTACCTTACCCCCTTTCCCTTCTCTGAATCTTAGCCTCTCTTCAGTCTTCCTTTCGTCTTGTTTCTTCTTTCTTTCACTTACTTAATCCTCTTCTTATTCAACAAGCAATATAAGTCTTTCGCTTTCTTCGATGACATCTCTCCTTTTGAACCTGTGAAACTACTCGCTTCCACTCCTTCCAATCAGATAGCTCTCAACACCTCTGAACAGACTCTTTTCATTTCATGAGATATTACTCATATCGTCCCCCGGGTCCCAGGCAGCCCTCCGCCATCCCCACCATCTCAGCCCTTCCTCAACCATCCCGCCCTTCCTCAACCATCCCGCCGTCCCTAACCATATCAACCCTTCCTCAACTATCCCCGCCTGTCCTTACTATCACCCTGCATCCCCTGCGGTCCCCCACCATCCACCGCCCAGGCCTTGAACCAACAGATTATTTATCTTATTCTACCCCACAATACACGGACAAGGACGACCGGTAGGCATGGGGATGACAGGTGCCTTCAGAGAACGGCCGGAAGTGGTGGGGGACAGCGGGGCATAACGGAGGACGACGAGCTACGAGAATAGAACCTGGCGGAAGGCACTGGATTCGGGTGTGATGCCAAGGCTCTTTCGCGATGAAGTTACTAACAAAACTAAGCTTGTTCCCCATTGCTGATCCATGTCCAGAATTCCGGAAGATGGCCTCTGTCGTACCATAAGCACCTCGGTAACTCCCCAATGCGCGTTCACGGGCACCTGGGTCCACCCGATGGAGGATTGTCTCATTACCACCATGGAAGCTTGCCTTGCACAATCGTTTCTAGATAACGAGGTCCTCCTTGCAAATAACGTACAGGCATTCACAATCGTCGACAAAGTAGAATGGGGGACCATGAAATATGACGGAGTACGACACAATGTTGTCCGTCCTAGTCTTTAGCTCTTACCTGTCGGGCAAGTTCAGAAAATAACTGGACGGGACGACACAGTGTCGTCAGTCCTCATCGAGGCCATGGACGGACGGACTGTCCCGCTGAGAACCCTGTGACTGAGTGGGATTCCAAGCTCCCGTTCCATCGTGAACTGGGTTTCAGTGGAGGAAAGAAAAGTGACACAGAAGCATTAAAATTAAGGGCAATAACACAATCGTAAACATAATAATACTTCATAAAAAAGAAAAATTGCAAAGATTATAGGAAAGCAGTGAGTGATCCCCGGTGACTGTGAACACAAAGGATCATAGTGGTAGAAAGGGGAACCACCGGGACTCCCTAGAACTGCGGGGGAGTGCCGGGGAGTGCCGAGTAATGCAGGAACTATCTAGGACTGCAGGGGACTTCAGGGGAATGCCGCGTACTGCGGAGGCTGAAGGGGACCGCCGGGCACCGCGCGGAATGCAAGTGTGAGACATCTCCCCTAGGGGACGGTGGGCCCCTAGCCTTGAGCAGTGAGCGGCAGGCTAAATTTGGAAAAAGACCGGACCAGACGACAAAACGTTGTCGACAAAAGCCCGCCTTTACGACGAACGGACTGCCCTATTGAGAATGCAGCCCAGATCGTCTGCTGAGGACCCTTTTGTTTGAAGATTTTGAGGATCGAAGACTATTCTGTGAAAAGAGCGGTAATGAGGTTAGTTCAGATGTTAGTTGATACCGTAATGTTTGATATTGTTTTGAAATTGGCAGTAGGGCAGGCTAGAGGCTATTTATTGTTCAAAATGATGCTGCTGGCCATCCTCTCATAAGACTTTGTTGTTTCCCTATAGCTTCAGGGAGTACACTTGCTTGTTGTTCGAAAACTGGTTGAGGATTTGGGCATATCCCCTGGCGAGTGTTCCCAGCGGAGCAGTCCTTCTGTCCTGAAGGAAGACCGCTGTGGACGATGTCATTTCGCCCTGTTCGCTCATTTCCCAAACTTGCCCTGCCACCCAGCGCTAAGGACAAGGGGCCCCGCTGTCCTCAGCAGTACCTCAGCAGTCCTTCGCCATCCCCACATTGTCCCTGGTGTTCAAGTCATCAGAGCTGATTCACTTTTTCCTACAATTATCTATATTGTTCTGTGTAAGCATTGGTATTGTGCCTGCTGCCGTGTTTTTGGCCTTCTTCCTGGTGGCTTTCAGTTCACTACTATAACTCAGTCCGGACTGATAGAACTGGAAGGTAGAAATGCAACTGAGTCGCTATCGCAGATGCAGGGGGTTATAAGTTTGCTGTGGTTGATTTCGCTAAAAACCTTCCCTATTGCAGTGTCTTTTACACAAGAAATCAGGAATCCGGGAGTTGAATTTCGTGCTTCATTATCATTTTGATGGTCTACCATTTATTTTAAATATGCCCCACTTCTAGAGATCATGCGATATTGGGGAGGTACTTAGAGTTCACACCTTCGTTTGTTAGAACAGGATAACACTCTTCTTTTATTATATTTTGCACATATTCATGCTTCTGCCAGGCATGCTAAGTAATTGAATGGAGCAAAAACTCTGCCTGGGGGTCCCCCGCGGTCCCACTCGTTCCCCTACATCCATTTGTCTTACATTGTAGGACTCACTGTCCTTAACGATGATGGCTGTTCCGACGTTTCTGGGACGAGAATGGACGACCTTTTGCTGTTCCGCCCCGTCCAGGGCTCTTGGTAGTCTGCCAGCTGGGCCTACTCAGGTACCCAACCGTCGAGAACAACCCTCTCGGGTTCGGTCGACTGTTTGTGGAAAGCATTTCAATGCATGAATGCGGGTTGGCTTTGCCATCGTGCAGCTTTCAGGAAAGCTGTCGGAAGGGAATCGAAAAGGCTGAAATGCAAGCCGGAAAGGATGGAAAAGGGTTTTGAGTCCGAAGGGAACATTTGCGCACGTTGTTAGTAACGGTCTTTGTTTTCTTATTGTTAGCCCAGGCGTGATGATCGGCCGAATGGAAGACTCTCATAGAGTAGCATAGGCATACCCGCTAGCCTATAGGGATACGATGTTGTTGTTGTTGTTGATATATAGTCCTATCTTCGTAGATTAGTTTACTTAGTTGAGAGAGCATCTTGGAGTCATTGTTGAGCATGAGCTTGATGTTGTTAGTGAAAACGTTTTTCCCACGCCTCAGTGTCAGATCATTTTTCTTGTCAGTTCCTAGCGCGTAGCATTTCATTGTTTGTCACTCATCATATATTAAATTATATCGAAGGCCATCACCGTAGTGTAACAGGGATTAAGGTTTACTCAATTCGTAACATCTCCCTTTCTTACTATGATAGTTGGTAAACAGAAGATAGTGTCAGAAATGCAACAGATTGCAGAAGAAAATAGAAACAGTGTAAGAAAAAAAGAGCAGACTAATTTAATCGGGTGATAGGACTTTCAGGAAAGTGCAAAGTAGCTGTATCGATAGCGGTAGTTGTACCTCTCTATACTGAGTATCGGAAGTTAAGGGTAAGCGATACGCCAATTGGTTCAGGCTCACATCAGAGATATCGGCGCGGGTTCGCCTCAAAGTATCGCATATTGTCAACCAATTACGATAAGAGTCAGCCTGAATTTTTTTTGATGAAAAATATATCCAAGATTAGCTGTCTCTATTGCTAAATCGATACAATTTCTTAGTCTGTAAAATTCGAGTTTGCCTGATCTTTTCTCACATGCTAGTACACATTCGTGCCTCTCCCACTATTGCCTACATTGCAATGCGGCTGAGTGTGCATTTACCCACATTAGTGGCCACGCTAGCAGCAGATGCTAGTAAAACATATGATCTGGTAGTCGCTGACCTTGTGCGTTGTCAGTTACCATGCACCTAAGTGATTATGCTGTCTGAAGTGCTCTCTCCCGCATTACTTGATGTTCGCTTACAGCTAGTAGTCATTGGCTGAAATAATGTAGGGATTGAGGCAAGACATTCAACACAGTCAGGAAGATGTCAAAACAAGTCAGGCTTTAGCGATAATACTGCAAAAACTGAGGAAATTCGCTAAGTCCGGACCAGGATGTATTATTTCAGGCCCAATAAGATATCGTATTGCTCCAGATTTTGGCTTAAACAATGGCTTGTGGTTGGCTAGTTCACGTTGGTAGAAAGTGGCCAATGAGAACTCCCATCTGAAGCCAAATTCTACTCTCTAATTGGTCCGGGGGTAACACATCCTGGTCTGGACTTAGCGAATTGCCTCAGTTTTTGCGGTAGTTGAAGTGAAGGCTTTGAATCTCGAACCTGAGACAGATTATAAAAGAAAAATGCTATTTCCATGTATCCATTATAGGTCAATCAAACGAGATTATGCTGGACCCTTGCTACATGATCCATTACCGCTGCGTGTACCTATTATCGTATGCAGCCTCTAGAGCACCTCAGCTGATATCTAATTTCTTAGCTTGAAGATACTAAGACTGTTTTTCCGCCCAGTGTCGGCAAATCGGTTATATTGTCTCTTGTCTCTCACCAGACTAGTTAATCATATATGTACAATCGATTTCTGCTAACCCACACTATAAGGTGATCGTGGTCATGTGCTATTACACATTGACTGTTCTACCTCGATATTGACATTAGTATGATAGTGCGGTATACTTCTTGTTTCTCGCCTGATATACTTTATCACTTTGAAGTTTCCCTATTCCAACTATACAATAATAGTAGCAGGGCAACATACGCGGCATATCAGCTCGCTGGCATTGTATCAGATCAATTCATATACTATTTGTCATATGTCTTCTGAGTTGGTTATATTTAATACTCATAGTACTGTAGCTCACAATTCTCCACTTACATAGTACCGTCCGCTGCTCCCTTCTTATTATAACTAAACTTTGTCATGATTCATAGTTCCCCTTCCCCTCCTTTTCTTTAATCCTGAAACCTTAATAGGTCCCAGACTAGGCCGGTCTCGTTGCGGTGTCGTGGCTCCTCCTATTCCTCCAACTGGGATAGTCCCTACTGAAGTACTACTTTTTTCAGGCCAATGTGTTGTCCTCTTCGTCTCACGCGTCGAGATTGCACTGCTATAGTTTTGACTACTTGGTTGGCCAACGGTCTTTTTCCTTTTTCTCACCTGCTCCGATTCTTGATCTCTTGCCTTAATCATGTTAGCACTTATACTATTCTGACTTGCAGCGTGAATTTCAATCGGAAATTCCTGAGGTATTGTATCCTGGCGCATTGTATACAACCCTGTTGAACTCGTATCGCTTACTGGTAGACTTACTATGTTGGCCCCTTTCTGGGATATAACTGCCTGGTGATCATCCTCTGAAGGTACAGCTGACCCGCTCGGCCACTTGAATGTGTTAGAGATCAAGACTGACTCTGCATGTTCCGAACTCTGGGGTGCTGAATTCTGATCCTCCTCGGAATTTTGGTTGAGTAGCTCAGTCCAAGTCGAGATTTGCATATCGTCCTCCTAACACAAGAGTTAGTATCCGACAAGCTATATGATTATTCTGCTCTATACATACAGGAACCTCTAGCGCGCAGCCACCTTCCTCCTGAAGGTTGCCAGCATTGGATGCTAATATTGTCGGTATTGTTCTGTCGCCCTCCGAGTCCGCATACAGGTTTGCTCTTGATATCAATGCCTAATACAATAACTTTAATCTCAGTGTCGAGGCGGAATTGGCATTTGCAGATAAAGTTTGAATTACCTCATGTTCTCCAATTACAGCTGGATTATATCCGGAACCTCTTACTTCGTTGAGCTCTAAGCTGGTAGTCTCTAAGGGAGACTGATAGAGTACAGAATGACTCGGAATATCCGGAGGGTTGGAAATGGTTTCTTGTTCGTGTGTATCAAGATGTGAGACACAAGGAGCTAAGCATTTTGACCAACAGATTAGCACTCAGGTCTGATAACTTGACTTTTTTTATTTCTGGTCATATTTCAATTAAGTGAATATTAGTTGTAGAAATAGTCAAGGGAGAAACTCGGTAGGTGGAGTATTAAATATTAGGTAACTTGCTAGTAGCACTAGTTTTAAGTGTAACAGGGGGTAGGGAATGATTAGTGCTCAATATGTGAAAACTCATTCAAGAGGAGCGCGCTGTATGTGTAAGAACCGGTAGCCTTGTACTACTGATTTTGAGTATGTCTATTACCTTTATTGTTATAAGTAACCAGGTTGTCAATTCTGAACCTGTTCCTCGCATGGTGAGCAAGCTGCGCGTTATAGGCATCCAATGCCTTTGAAGCAAAATCTAGGGCACAGTCCGCGTCCCCATGGCCCCTGATTTCTTCCTTTGTGATATTGCATCTGCGAGCAAGAAATGCCTCTGTCCACTTAGCTTGCCATCTTAATATGAGCTCATCATGAAGAGTCTCAAGCTCGGCAAGAGCTGCAACAGACCGCAGTGCAGGATTGTTGGATATTCTCTTATCTCCAATAATTGCTTTGGCTGCGTCAGTAACTATAACATCCACTGCTCTAAATTCCATTGGAGCATCCTGCTGGTGTTAGCTTCCTAACAACTGAATTGGAGGGAAAGTACTTACAACATGCTTGACCACATAGTGACTCACGGCCTCGTGTTGAGGACTATCAGCCCCAAAGTAGGTCACTACTAGCTCCATCAGAGCTCTCCACCCACCACTATCTGTAAACCGCCTTCTATACTCGGAAACAGTTTCCTTTACAAGACTCTCAACTGGCAAGGCTTGCTTATTCTCTGAAGCCCAATTGGTAAAGTGAACTTGATATGTTGTCGCCAGCTCACATAATGCATCCTCGAAGTGAGTGAGAGTTGCTCTTTGTAGTGAAGTAGGAACTGTTATACCAGCATCACTATCACTATCATTATCAGCCGGCGAGAGAGGAATTGTGGCCTCATCAGTCGGATGATTGGCTATCACTTGAAAGGCGGATAGTACAGTATGAATTGATGGGCGCGAATTGACTGGGGTGTTCTTTGCTTCTTGCATTGAGCCAGGTTGCAACCAACGGCAAACATGCATGCCTAGTTGGTTAGCAATTGCCATCGCGCCCTTGCCATTATCATTCGTCAAGTTCTTTAGCTTCGGAAATACATAGTTCTTATCCAGTTCGATCAATACTTCCAGGGTATTGTTGTACTCCTCAGTCGTCATCTTGGTAAATAGATGTTTCCGCCGGTGGCTGTCAGTCCCCAGACCGGTATTGCTCGTTGGATCTTTAACCTTTCTTCCCCTGAAAAGTTTCCTAATGGAGGTCTCGGTTCGAGGCAGCTCTATTGCTCTCAAAAGATTTAAGGACAAAGTATCCAAGTGCTTGTATCCACCCTTACCACTTACAAGCTTAGATAGGTTGTTATGCAGGGTATCTATTCGGTTATACCAAGGCTACACTTAACAGTTAGTAAGACTTATCTCTATAAGAGAAAGCTCAGTATAGGGATATGTGGACCACTTACTTCCCGTAGTCTGCATCCCATAAAGCAATCCCAGGCTGATATTGTGAACTCATCTTGATAGGCGGGAAAGCATAGCAACTTGCTAATATGTTCCTGCCAGTGTGATCTAAAAAGTGCCATTCTTCTCGCATTCGAACCGCTTTCCTTGCCAAAGACATGGTTATTAAGACGCTTGTAGTCCGCTAGATCTTCCTGACTGTCCGTCCGCATAGACCGCAATACCGAAGTCATCCGGCACCAAATTCTTCCTTCATTGTCTGGCTTGGAGACTGAGGGTAGATTGAACCGGAGCAGTTCCAGATCTACAAGCTTAATCTCATCTACACAAGAGTCAGGTTAGTTCTATATTCCAAGACATGTGTATGTGTACTCGGCCAGGTCAGAATTCGTAACTCTTGCAGGCAGGGTATTTGCATTGGATCAGCAAAAAGCTGTTTTCTGCATTTTCCCAATATATACAAGGACCTTTCAGAAATAATAACTCACCTGGGTTATAGACATCTGCCACGAACCCCTGATCTATAATCACAGGAGGCTGCAGTAGTGCTTGCCTGCGTGAGGATTCACGTATTGCATGAAGCCGATGCATGCCAGCCTGAACCTCAAACTTGGCCCCAGTGGCCGCAAAAAATCCTTCAAAACATGGAAAATAGTCATATCCGGCATCGGGTGGTGGCGGATCATTCCTCAACCGTATACCTGCCGCCCGGCGCTCCTCCGTTGTGTATTTCCTTATCGCTTCAAGAGGAACAGTAACACCAATATGAAACTCTTGCCCAACCTGGTGAATTCCTTGCGCATCGAAATTGTCAGACAATTTTTCCACATGCTGTATGTCCAAATCTCTCTGCTCAGTTGTCCCAATCGTCCAGGTAAAATCACAGTCGTCAAAGAATATGTATGCACTTCCGACATATGCATAACGTAGTTGCTGGAAGATTGTAGAGGATGGCATGATTTTCCTTGGAATTGGTTTGGTTGAGTCTCGGAATTCTATGTGAAGATATTGGAGGTGTAGATGTGGTAAAATAGGTGGTGGAATTATATACTCAAGTATGCGAGGATGCTCTTATATATAGACATAATATCTCAGATGAAGAGAACATTGTGCTTCCACTACTTAGCAATATAGCTCAATTTGCGCCTCTTTCTGAATCTTGCTTCACATCTCCACTCAACTAATATTTTCCGAAATCCTACCCTCGCATTTTAGCAATAGTGCACCACGGTACCAATACAAGTACCATGTCGAAGCTTCCTTCCAACCGCAACGATAATGATTGTTACACTTTTCCCGAAATTGAAGACGAATTTTTTCCGGAGCATCATTCGGACAATGACTCGGATGTTAGCTACTTTTCTGAAACCCTGTCACAAACACCGTCAGGCAGCACAGAGTTAGAGTTTGAAGATATCGAGGATGAGCCATCCAGAGCATCATACTTACTATCACAATCGGAGGATAAGTTAAATGGCATGCTAACAACTCTCATCTCCTTGGGTCGCATATTCTAATCTTCTTGTTTCCTAGTCTCTGGTTTTATTCAACGTTTCTCATCGCCCCAAAAGGGCATTTTATCACCTATAGGGGCTGCAAGAGAACTACTCATGAGCAGGCAACACTTGGATTGGGTTGGTGAAGGTTGGGAAATTGAGTCCGGCGACACTGTTTATATCAAATACCATTTGGATTATACCTGCGTTACCGGTATGCCAATGTGTCCATTGACATCGACGAATGAATCATTATTCTCAACCGCAGAACTATCTTTTTCATCCTGGGCCCAGCCTTATACAAGCAAGCATGCGTTCAACCTTGCCTATACTTTAGAGGGCCGTACCTTTCATCTCGGTAAAAGCGAGTCACGCATCCAGTGGTATCTCGTGTTTGTTCCCAAGACCCCTGAAGTCCTCAATCTTGACAACGCAGAGAAGGCCATCACTATTGGGATGGCTAAGAGTCCATTGAAACGACACCATGCAGAACAATTAACAGATTTTCTGATTGAACTATTTCTTCAGTCCACACGTTTGGCAGGTACCGGGGTCGAACGATCATGGTCTCTTAAAAACAAGACCAACCCAAGTAGCGGAGGGAACACGGTAAAGCTGACTGCTAGGCAATGGCATGCCTTTCAGGAAGAATTGTTTCAGTTATGGGAAAGGGATATGGTCTCCAAAGATCTTGCTGACTCCTTTTGGCACGATCACATCCCATGCCTCCATGCATATGACTATGGACAGGATGTGGAACTGTTGACTGGCGATCCTGAAATCCACTTTGAAACACATCTTGCCCATGAGTTAGGTCGCTTGTACAATATCGATAACGCAGCAACCTTTTCCTGTGCGGTGGCAGCAAACATCACCGGTGTAGATGAGCACGAGGAACCCTACGCGATCCTTGGAGACAGGGAGGCTATCGAATACGAATACCGACACTCTAGGCAGGGGTATTCATTCTATCCACTTGGCCTCTCTCCTCGTGCTGGAAACTTTCAAGCTCACCGAGCGCCTTCTGAGATTCACGAACATTTATGGAAACCCGAATTGTCAAAATGCTTAAATGAAAACAGTGAAAGACAGGTTCTCTTCCCGGGTCAATTTCAGGGGTATTCTATGATTAAGCAAGTTATCCGACATAGTCCAAAGGTATTCTTGCCTCGCAAGCGTTTCTGGCAAGCGGGGCTAGGTTTACGGCGAAAGCTGGCCAGTGGCAAAGCCCTAGAGGCCCAGGAGCGTATATTAAAGCGGTTAGAAAGTTCTTCTGATGCAGACCGGGCTCAACGGCCAATAGCTCGAGAGGTAGATCAGCTTAAATCAGCGATAACAACCAACAAGTTTGGCTACCGCTTTGAGCAGATAATCAATGTCCGTGTCGACCAAGTCGAACCTGAAGACCGGTGCCTGGATCATATAATCGGAATGACTGTAGTTCCGTATGTTAATTGGTGGCATGAAAATATCCATGTTTGGGAGAAATGGCTGATTAGATTTGAGCCGAAGGTAGCTGATTTCACTTTTCTTCTACTGGAAGCCTGACTGACAGTTAATGAACTAGACTTTTCCTGGAGTTCTGACAGCTTTCGGTAATATGATTGATTTGGTTTTGACCGAGATTCATCGGGAGTTCAAAAAAACAGGATTTGAGTCACTTGATATCGGTAAAGTGGAATTTGCAGCCCAGCTGGAAATGCTTGCGGTATATGCTTTTACAGGGGAGATAAAAGTGTGCCCGACAAAACTCTGGAAGCATCTGGGCATTTCTCACAACATTAACTATCACGGGTTCCCATTCATAGACCCTAGTAAATTGTCGCTCGAGACCGGCTTGGCCAGAGTACAAGGTTGGCCACAGGCGGAGGGTAAGGATTCATTGCCAGAACTCACCTACATCCATGCGCTCAAATTTCACTATGGAGCAGGCGTAGCAAAGGCACATCATTATTGGGCCCTTTTCACACAATTCACACTAGCAACAATTAGAACGATCGATGATGTGTACAGCGCGATTGACAGAATCCTGGAGTTTTTGATGATTCCAGAAACAAGTGAATGGGTACGGACTAATCTCGGCAAAGCGAGCCGAAAATTGCGAAATCAGAATCTTAAAGGGGCAAATAGTGAGGAAGAAGCAGTGGTTCGGAGGGAGTTTCATGAGTGTGAGGAACAGTTGTCAGACTTTGAAAGTGCGAATAGGCCATTTCTTCGTGGAAAGTAGGTAATAAGGTTATGTGATTGCTTGATCAAAGCTAACTTTGAACAGATTATCATCCTTGATTCAACAATGCACAGGTAGAATGGATACCAAAGGGGATATCGATTTCTGGCCACTTTCCCAATACACTGCGCAGCTCTATGAAGCACTTTTCAACTTGGATTGGCATAATCCAAATCAGAATTCGAAGCTGCTGGCCAACAGGAATGCAACATGGCATCTATGTATTGCTATAGTCCTGCAAAATGCCCCTGCCCACTTGAGACCTTTGGACAAAAGAGCCTGCGCTGTCAGTATGGGGAATTCACTTACTCGGCTACGCGTTGAAGAGATTCCGGGTACATATCGAAGAAGACTCTCATATCGAAAGACAACCCAGATCCGGTTGACTGGGAATCTGATGTCTCAACAAGGACGTGCTGCATGGAAGCCACAATATATTGAAGATCTGCTAGATCGAACCAGCGTATCTGTCCCCAGTGATATCTTGCAACAGGCAATTGGAGATCTACCCCTGGCTTCCCTGTGTTTCGAGTTTGAAGCACCATTCCGCGATCTACCCAAAAAGATCGAAGTTGGGTGTACTTCTCTTATCTCCTTTTATCGAAACAACAGCAAAACAGTTATTATCTCGACCCACATCCAAGCAACACTCGACCTATTGAATTTGGAGGATCCCATCATCCAGCTAGCACTACTTTTGATATCAATTCTCTCTATACCGACCCCCCTACCCTGGTGCCCACGGAAGCAAGGGGAGGCTAAATTCAGTGATCATAGTAAGAGTGGACGAGAAAAGGAACGTTGGTGCGCCATACTATTCCTGAAAATGATGTGGTTTCGTTACCCCCAGTTGGCTGTAAATGAGTTCTTAGCCTGTCTAAATACGAAGCAAGGTAGGTCTTATGCTTAATCAACTAGAGAGAAAGAATGCTAACAGCTAGATCAGGTCAGCAAAAGATTTCAACTGCATTTCTGCTTGAAATTGGCTGGGTACAGCTAAGGACCGGAGGTGTGCGTCAATTTCCACGTCCAGAGGAGGTGGAATTGGTGCAGATCGAGTCCTTGAAAGAGAGATATACCGAGTATCTGGATTTGATGAAGGTTAATCCGCGGGGTCTTGCAGAACGGATATTCTACGGTGAAACGAAGTGGGTGGAACGCGTTGTTGCTAGCCTTGTCTGATGCAGGTTGCAACCAAGGGAAGGTTTGTGTGAAGAGCAACTGGGTGACGGAGTTCCACATCATTCTTGAATAAATCATCTTGTGTATATAGGGTATGTTGGAGTAGAATAGAATTACATATAGGTTTTCTCTACCAAAGGATAAACCGGATAAATCTTGAACCGTCCTATCAATACAACTATTATGACTTAATTGCTTGAGAAGACAATAATCTGGGATGCAGGAATGCGTAATTTGGATATAGGGGCTCTATGATGTGGAAACCAAGCTGGTATTCACCCCAGCAGCTAGAGATATCAAATAAAAAATATAAAAAATAATAATAATAACAATAATAGGAATAAGGTATGAACACCAGTATTTATGCTAATGCTATCGCTATAGCTGAATCAATATAAAATGACCCCCCGTTATCAGGAAGCAGATAGAGTGAAAATATGAAAACTACCCCCATAAACGCCTGATAATAGTAAAAGGAAAGAAATATATAAAGACCATAATATGGCAGGATGAAAAAAAGAAGGAAAATGGACAACACAAAAGAATATCCACAGTTCGGCCAAAATATGCAAATCATCTATACCAATCCTAAGTGATAAGACAATGACAAAGAAGAAAAAACCTAATATGAATTGTATAAATGAATGCTAAATATATGGAAAATATAGAAGGTGACGAGTAGGAGTCAAGATAGAAGGTGGCCGGTAAGGGGACTCTAGGAAGTGTAGTAGCCAAGGGTAAGGAAAGAGGGATAAAGGAACCGGAAAGTTGAGGATCAGCTACGTTTCAGTGGTCAAAGCCTCCTCATGCGCCTGCTTCAAAGTCTCCACCATAGTAGCCAGCTTTTTAACAAAGCGCTCTTCGATCTCTTCAACAAATTTGCTGTTAAACCAATTACCGGCCCGAGCATCAAACAGTTCATAGAGCTCAAACTGAACAAGGGGGGAATGCCAACTCATGAGACCAAGAAGAGCGTCCCCAATCCCCCATACGCCACGCATTTCAATCGCAGCCTTGAATCTTTTCCGAGGGTTGCCGGTTTCATCACCCCAACCTGTTACTGAAGGAGCCAAAAGGTGACGATTCATCCGTGAAATTTCCTTATAGGTACCCGTAGGCCAGTAGTCAAAGTCAAGCCTTCGGTCATCTTTAAGGGAAATATATCGCACTTCGGCAAATTTGACTGGTAGGGAGGAGGCATCAGAGCTGCCATCCTGAGAACCCTGACACTCAGCGGACAAAATGAGTTGAGGAGGGATGGCAATCAATTCTCCAGCTGAAAGCGAGATGGTCGAGAAATCGTCTGGCGCAAGCATGTCGGCCGCTGTGTCAAAATCACCACTTGAGAGAGCCCACCAATCTTTGACTTTCTCATGGGTAGACAAAGATGTTGCAATACGTAAGGTTGAAGCATTAAGAGGATAAAGCAAGCGTGTTCCCGGAACTTCCTTCTGGGTTGTGACATACTTCGCAAAGGGAAACGTAGCATCGATTAACTGGGGATCATCCGAAACGGGATATGTGATCAGTGGAACAGGAAGGGATATTAAGCGATGGTTGGTGGTTTTCATAGCAGCCAAAGCGGTCAGATATACCCGAGGAGTTTGTACCAGTACCTGCTGCAGTAGAGTGTGCACCCAGGAGCCTGGATTATCAAGATCTTCAGATAGTTTCGCCAAGCAGTCCAAAAGGTGGAGCTGGGTATGGATTGCAACATTGCACTCCGCATCAGCGAATTGGACAATATCAGGACACTTGTAAAACCCTTGTTCTTCTAGGGATGCACGTATAGGTGAATTATCAGCCCAATTATCTGGAAGGTTGAAAATGTACCTTCCGAGAAGGATGTCTGTTGCTGACGTATACTCACTATAGGGGCGCTTCCGGGAAGTGAGCTGGGCGACAGGCTCTGGAATGACGCCCGGGAGAGGAGTAGGAGAACGGGAGGCCGATGGCGAGGGAGGAGCTGAACTGGCGGGGCAAGCTGCAGGCGAGGGGTGAGCTGAAGTGGCAGGGGGAGCTGAAGGCGAGGGGGAAGCTGAAGCGGAGGGGGGAGCTGAAGGCGAGGGGGGCGCCGAAGGGGAAGGAGGGGCTGAAGAGGAAGGGGTTTGTGGGTGAGAATCAATAGCGGGTGCGTGTACCCGGGAATGTCGCTTTAATGGAGAAGCCCGCTTTCGAGACGATTTATAGCGTCTTATAGGAGCTGATGCCTTGAGTGTTTTCTGTGAGGACAAAGAAGTAGATGGCAACGGATTGGAAGACCCAGGGGGGATATAGGGCTCAGGGGGCTCAGGGGGCTCAAGTGCGGCCTGTCCAGCATCCAGAGGCTGCTGACCATCACGGGCGACATCATGCTCGTTGGGTTTGACCTCGGAGATTCCGGGTAAAGGAACAGGCAAAGGGTCAAAAAAAGATTGTACCGATTCAGTAGAGTGACTAATCTCTGGTGAGGAGGGCACAGAATTGTACTGAGTGTCTCCGGTAAGTGGCAAGACTGAGCTCTGGTGAGAGGGCTGTAAGGGTGTCTCGAACGGGGAGGAAAGGAGGTCAGTGGTTTGTAAAAGTTGCTTTTTAGGAGTCCACCGGCTCCTGGAGGAGGGGGTAGGTTCAGGACTGGGAAGCCCATTGGGTAGGGGAGATCGACGAAGGGGGGAATAGGGGGGTGCTGTCCTGCGGGAGCGCCTAACCCTTATAACCTGTTGCCGGTTGTTAGAAATTGAAGGACAACAGAATAACCAGATGACAGAATACCTCAACCGCGAAGGGGCTGGTATCAGAGGAGAGCAACATAGCTGGTGGAGTGGAAGGGTCGGTAATTTCTGAGGGCTGAGGCTGAGTGGCCCCCATAGGAGTAGTTTCTTCAGCATCCAAGATAGAGATAAGCTGTGTCGCTGAACACTTCTTTCCTTTAATTTCATTTGAGCCACCATGAATTGAAATGACTGCGGCAATTACTTTTAGGATATCGCTGACCATGATGGAACCCCTAGCTCGAACCCCTTTCCCAGGATTCGCAATACGGGCCTTCATTACATGGTGTAAAACCTGTTGTGCATCCGACAAAAGGATTCCACTGCTTGCAAGCTTGGCCATGTGGCGCAAATAGTGTTCAGACAAAAATGAAGGATAGTCATTATCCTTGTCAATTTGCTGGTACCACTCCTCCCCCCATGCATCTTCCAGGCTTTTAATGTTTCTCTCCTTCCGGCTCTGGGTCTCCTTCGCAGACTTCAGTTTAGGGCAAACAAACTCCTGAAAGTCAATATCTTGATAAAAACGCTCCTTCCCGCCCTCGTAGTGCTCCCACAGATTTTCACGTAGAACATAATACTCCCAAAGATGAGTCATAACAACCCCGAGGACCTCGCTCTCTTCCTGGAACCTGTTGAACATATCGACAACTAAGACTGCCTTTTCTGCCTGTGTTAAGCCCTTCATATGATGCTTTAGGGTTGGTAGAGGCCCATGCTTTCGGACGGCTTGGAACAAGGGGTCAAACTTGGTCAATTGTTGGACCTCGTCGGGCACGGCGGTTGGTGTCCTGGCTCTGGCCTCCATTGCCTCCGATACTGGGGAAGGGGATGACTCAGCCTCACTGGTAGGGGAACTAGACATCGCAATCTAGGCCTAGAAGTCTGAGTTGGCCTGTTAATATTCAGATATCCCTCATTGAAAAGTATGGAAAAAGCCGGGAGAAGAGGTTTGTCATAGGAAAGAGATATGGTGGTAGAGGTTACCAGAAAAGAAATTGAAGGAAAAGCTAGTCTGCTAGGTAGGAGGAAGGCAAGCATGCAGGCAGGCCAAGCAGGAGGAAATAGATGGAACTGGAGCAAGGTAGAGGGGAGGGAGTACAAGAGCAGCCGCAGGGGCCAGAGGATCTGGCCAAGGCGGGGGGTGGAGGATCTGACCAAGGCGGGGGTGGAGGATCTGGCCAAGGTGGGGGTGGAGGATCTGGCCAAGGTGGGGGTGGAGGTTCCGCCCGAGGTGGGGATGGAGGCTCCGGCCCGGGAGGTGTGAAGGATAGAGTTAGAAAGGGCGAATGATGTGCAGGAGGAAAGGGGGGATGCACAATCGGCAGGGCGATGGGCGACGGAAAGGGTTTAAGTAAGCGATTGTTGTGTGGCTGGAAAGAGGTGAGGCTGAAAGATGTCACACATTAGTCTCGTGGAAGGGAAGGATGACGTCATAGTAGGAGAGGCTGCTGATTCGTAGCCGAAGGCTAAGCGAGGTGGAGATAGACAGATTGTTTTAATCGACACAAATACTCTAGATCAAACATCACCGCTTGCTCTCCAAGTCCTCACAATCCGAGACCCAATATCCTGAGGAATACTAAGAAATAGCATATCTTCAACCAGGGGACCCAAGAAGGCGAGATAGCTGAGCAATTGCGCTAAGATAAGCAAATGCGAGCGGTTACCGGTTTGCTTAGTTATACTTATGAAGTAAGCAAACCCGTACCAGTACGGAAAAAGATTACTCATCCTGATCAGGTAAACAAACCCACACCGCTACTGAAAAAGCTTAGTCATTCTGATTAGGTAAGCATTTCCCGTCCTTGGACGTGAAATCCTTAGTCATCCTGATCAGGTAAGCAGACCCGGACAGGAACAGAAAAAGCTTAGTCATTCTGATCAGGTAAGCAATCCCGTTCCAGTCCGGGAAAAGATTAGTCATCCAGATCAAATAACCAAATTCACTACAGATAGTTTATGAGTAGAGTTTGGCGAATACATTTTCGTTTTTAAGCAGTTTTCCCCGGTGTCTTGATACTCCAAAAACCCGAGCAATTGGACTATTTGCCATGTATCAAAGTCCAAATTTAATGATCTGGAAAAAATGTTTGAAAAACACATCAATATCCGCCTCCTTAGACTGAGAAATAGAGAATTTTTTAATATCTTGTCCACTCCTCAGGCGCACTCCTAGCTACATCCAACAGCTGTGTTCTGCCACAATGATCTGGCTTATTAGCATTAATCTCTTACATTACTCATCATATTCTCACCACACTCTGCGGCTTCCGACCGGTGGAGCCACACTTTCAAACACTTTACTGAAGTTGTGAGATTTTGTATGCTTGGTCAGTTTGAGAGGTGTAGAGAATAGATTCTTGAGTAACTTTCCACTGCAAAATTTTAAACCTAATCAGATGATCTCGGTTCATCAGACCATTAGATCCGGCATTTTGGATAAAGAATGTATAGATTAGTGTTCCGAACAGTCAAGCAGCCCGACATGACCCAGGGGGCAGTCTGTCAAGAGCCTCGCACCAGACAGGACGGCAGAAACTATGTCATCCTCGTCAGTGAAATCTAAAGACGGCCGTCTTTACCGAGGACGACGGTTCCCGCAATCTGTGACACTAATATGCATGGTGCATGAAGACTGTGGGTTTTTTGTGGGAATCATAGTCAACAGTGTGGGGACAGCGGACGATAGGGGAGGACAGGGATTGTGGGGGACGAGGGGCACGAGGGGACGGCAGGGCACGAGGGGGGACAACTATTGACAGTTCCCAACGGCAGTCTCTATGAAGAAACACCAGGGATGGTAAAATATTTTTTCCCACCGATGAGCGTGCCATCGTTGGAGCTGCAGTTGCTTGGTATTCGATTCGTTTGACTGCTTGTCACTCGTCCTTCAATCATATCACTGGTTGGAGTTTAACAGAGGAAAAGCATCAGGACATGTCGAGGGAAAAGCTGGAGGAAAGAGGCATGCATTTCTTGCATTCAGAGATAACGTAACATGTTTCATTCTTTTGCCCCATGGGAGATCAGTGGTGCGGTGGGGAGATATGCTAGAAAGAAAGTCGACAATTTTGGCGATCATTGGAAGGCTGAGGATCGCGTTTGGTTGAACACCCACACCTCCACCATTACTGTCAATTTAGAAAGCGGGAAAGAAGAATAGAGTTAAGTTGGAGTCAATACTCGGGCCTGATTGCCCTTCAGTGCTATATTTTTCTGTTCTTACCTCATGAGTCCGAGATAAAGTAGGGAGAACATACATGTGAAGGAAAGCATATGTGTCACGATTAATAGATAGATATAAGAACTTGGTAACGATGTACGGGTAATTATTCTATTGTCTTTAGCATTTATAGCTCTATTCATATATCACGATAAGTGAGATGGTGAGATGAAAGAGCATGACAAAACTTCCCTGCTATGTAACAGTAATGTGCTGGCGATAGTCATACTATTTTTGGGCAGCGTTTATTCTTGGCGTTTGTTTCTTTTGGTCATTGCTATTTCTAAAAACCCATATCCTAGCACAAAGAATCAAATGGGATAGCTGAGACATTACAGGGGTACTGAAAAACAAAAATATTCGGGTATGGTTGTATCTACTTTCTGGCCAGAGAAGTAACTTCAAACCACGATCAATCACTAACACAAACCACGCACAGAAGACAAATCACATAGATCACTATCGATTCACCTAACTAGTTTGCGAGCCTTCGCCGCAGAAAATCACAAGGCAAAAGAAAACACAAGTGATGAATAAGCCCAACATATCCCGGTTGCCCGACTAACTATTCACAGAAGTTCCACCTCTTGTGGATCGCTATCACAAATGCCGTTGCCCGACATGGTCGCCCGTGGTCATTCAGTCGTTGGTGGCTCACAGAAAAAGAAAAGAAAGAAAGGCGAGAAGAGGTTACCTTACATACCGGTGGGCTTAACCCCCTGTCCGCCATGACCTCACCCATTTGGACAACGAACATGAACTCTGACTTCCAGCGAATAAAGGCTACAGCGAACTTCCCCCCAAGTATAGAACTATGATATACCATCAAACCAGCTTTAGCTAGCTAAGAATAATGGAGTAAAGCAAAAACTAAATTAATCCGCGACAGTACTACCATGGCGGAGGACTACAGGGCCATCCTCCACTCGGAATTGTCGGGCAACCCGGCTTGAGGACAGGACGCGTCCGCAAAACGTTGTTCTTCCTCGTCCTAACTAGGGATGGATGGACTACCTCGTGGGGAACACTGATATAGAGAAGGTATGAATACCAAAATTGCTATATTGACGGCAATCATACTGCCATATTGCAAGCGATATAGAAAGACCTAAGATCTAGAAGCCGTAAACAATTCAGAGGAAGCCGTGATTAATCACACAATAGCTAAAATATAAAATCCATCTCTATAAATGCCAAATGATAAGTGTAAAACAAAAACTATACACCAATGTGGTAGGATGATTGGAGGCAAAAAATTAGGAAAACAGACAACACAAACCAGCATTCAGACTACGATCAAAATCTGAAAACAACATATATGAATCCCAAGTGATAAGAAAATGACCAAGAGAAAGGAAAAAAACCCAGATATGAATGTATTTATTAAGTCTAAATATGAGGAAAATCTAGAAGGAAATAATATAGAGGAGCAGCGGTTCAAATAGAAAGTAACTATGGAGGTAAAGGAACTGGAGGAAGAGGAATAACTGGGGGTAAGGAAAGCGAAAAAAAGCGAAAAGCCTAGATCAGCTAACCTGCAGTGCCAAAAGCTAGATTGTGCACCTCCTCTAATGTCTCAACCATACTGGCCAGCTTCCTGTCAAAGCGCGCTTCAATCTGGCAGGCAAATTCGGCATTGAACCAACTACCAGCACGAGGATTAAACAGCTCACCGAGCTCAAGTTGAACAAGCGGAGAATCCCATCTCATTAGACCAAGAAGAGCATCCCCAACTGCCCATATGCCACGCATTTCAACTACAGCCTTTGACCTTTTCCCACAGTCAGAAGTTTCCCCGCCCCAACCAGTTACAGTAGGGGTCAAAAGGTCACGATTCCACCCTGAAATCTGGTCATAGCTTCCGGTAGGCCAGTAGTCAAAGTCCAGCATTTGGTCTTCTGCGAGGGAAATGTATCTCACTTCCGCAAATTTAGCTGGCAATGGAGAGGTGTAAGAGCCGCCACCCTGAGAACTATCATCTTGAGTACTATCAGGCTCGGTGAACCACAGGAGTTGGGGAGGCATGGCAATCAATTCTCCGGCATGAAGGTAGATGGTCGAAAAGTGTTCAGATTGAAGCTGGCTGGCCGCAATCTTCAGATCGCCACCCGACAGAGTCCACCAAGCTTTAACTTTCTCCCGGCAAGATAAATGTGTTCCAATACGCAAGGTCGAAGCATTAAGTGGATAAAGTAAACGTGTTCCCGGTATTTCCTTTTCGCTTGCGATATACTTCTTAAAGGGAAATGTAGAATCCATTAACTGTGGACTATCGGAATCAGGACAAGTGATAAGTGGAACTGGAAGGGATATTAAACGATAGTTGTTGGTCTTCATTGCAGCCAAAGCGGTCAGATAAACGCGCGGATGTTGTACCAATGTTTGCTGCAGTAAGGTGTGAAACCCATAAGTGAGTTGGGTATTGTCAGAAAGTTTGGCCAAGCGGTCAAAAAGATTCAGCTGGGTATGGATTGCAACGTTGAACTCAGCATTGGCCAATTGGCGAACATCCGGGCAATTGTAAAACCCTCGTTCCAGCAGAGATGTGTGTATAGGTGAATTCTGTAACTGATTGTCGGGAATCTGGAAAATGTGACTTACGGGAAGGTAGTTAACTCCCGAGATGTAGGGTCGTTTACGCGGTGGGGGCCGGGCTAGGGGCTCAGTGATTTCAGCTGGGGAAGGTGAAGAGGATGGGCTTTGTAGACAAGATTCGAAAGCGGGAGTTGGATTCCTTCCCCGAGGAGTGCTATCTCGTGATGCGTACTCACTGTATGTACGCTTCCCGAGAGTGGGCGGTGCTAGGGTCGGAGCGATACGAGCCAGGTGAGGTGAAGGAGACCGGCTTGATTCATGAGAATCGAAAGCAGGAGTGGGGCGCCTTGCAGGTGGGGTGTTTGTTACAGGTTTGAACTTGCGATATCTGCGTCTTGGGCGAGCAGCCTTCGCTAGGGGCTGCGTGATGAAGAGGTGGGGAGGTGAAGGTGAGGGGCTTTGTAGTTGAGAATCAAAAATAGGATTTGCGACCCGGGAAGCACAGGGCCTTGGACTAGAACGTTGGGCATAACCCTGGCTTACTGAAGCTGATGGCGACTCTGTTTGCTCTGCTGATAAAGAAGCAGGCCGCAACAAACTCAAAGACATAGGGGTCTCAAGTGTAGTAAGTCTAGTCGCCAGAGGCTGCAACTCGTTAAGGTCGGCATCACCCTCGTTGGCGTAGATTTCAGAGGTTTCAGATGTTCCAGTTGAAGGTGGAGGGTCAGAAAATGGTATTACCGGTTGAGTAGAGAGGCCGGTCTCTGGGAAGGGGGATATAGTCTCGGGCTGAGTGTCAGTACAATCTGGCAAAGCTGGGCTCTGCGGGCAGTACTGTTCAGGGAACTCGATCAGGGAGGGAATGTTGTCAGTACTGGGGGAAAGTTGATTATTGTTAGACGGAGCTCTGAGGCGCTTGGAGGAGGGTGTGGGTTTGGGACTGGGTAGCCCATTCGGTGGGACGGATCTATGAAGGGGAGCAAATGAGGTTCCTGGGGCTGAACTATCTATAATCTGATGCCAGTTGTTAGCAATTGAAGGACAATGGAATATCAAGATTATAGAATACCTCAGCAGAGAAAGTGCTGGCACTAGAGGAGCGCAAAATGGCAGGTGGATCAGGGGGGCTAGTAATTTCAGGTGTTACAGGCTGAGTAACCCCGATGCCAGCGGCTGCTACAGCATCCAGGATAGAGATGAGCTGTATGGCAGAATATTCTTTCGGCTCAATGTTCTGTGAGCTGTGGGGTGGTGCAATTGCCGCCAGTACCTTTTGGATATCAGTGACCATGATGGCACGCTTGCTTCGAACTCCTTTCCCAGGATGTGCAATACGGGCTTCCATTACATGTTGTAAAACTTGTTGTGCATTGGACAATGTAATTCCGCTAGTAGCAAGCTTAGCCATGCTGCGCAAATAGTGTTCCGACAAAACCGAAGGATGGTCAGTTTCAGCATCAATCTGCTTCTCCCAGCCCTCCCCCCATACTGTCTGTAAGCTTGTAATGTTTCGACGCTTGCGGCTCAGAGTGATGTCGGCAGATTCCAGGGTAGGGCCTACAAAGTCATCATAGGCAACGTCTTCCATAAATTTAATTTTTCCGCCCTCATAATGCTCCCATAACTTCTCTGGAAGAACATAGTACTCCCAGATATGAGAAACAACTACCCCTAGCACCTCACTATGTTCCTTATGGGTGTTTAAGAGATCAACGACGGCGAGAGCCATTTCAGCGGGTGCTAGGCCATGTAGATGGGATTGTAGAGGTCGTACCGGCCCATGCTTCTGAACTGCACGGGTCAAGCCCGTAAGCTTCATCAATGGTTGGAGCTTATCAGGCTTGAAAGTAGTTGTCCTGGCTCCAGCCTCGTTTGCCGCTCGTGCTAGTACATGGGTGGACCGACGGCCATTGGAAAGGGTTGTCATCGCGCAAACTAAGCTTCATAGTATCAATTCATTGGTTAATATTCCCACACCTGTATTGAAACGATGAGAGTAGAGAAAAGGTTTGTGATAGGAGAGAGATATGGTGATAGAGGTTACCAAAGGCGGAATAGGAGAGAATAATAGTCAGCCAGGTGGGGAGCAGGCTGGCTGGAGTCAGGCTGGTTAATGTAAGGAAAAAACAGAAGGGCGGAGAAGAGAGGTATGGGGGAGGGCGGAGGGGGGCGCACTGAAGGCACGGAAGAGGGTGAGGGAAGAAGAGGGATGGCCAATCAGCCGGGCGATGGGCGATTGAAGGTGTTTTAGTAAGCAAGTTTGGTGCGGCTGGAAAATAGGGATAGGCAGGCTAGGAAAATGTAACAAATCTGGAAGGTGGAGGCGAGGGGTAACTTCATGGGAGGGTAGGTGGCCCGTGCACAAGGCAAGACTAACCGAGGCAGGAGTGTACAAGTTACCATAAAAACAAGCTAGATCCAACATCGGTGTCCAGATCTCTAAGCACTCGCAATCTGAGACCCAGCATTTGCGCAAAGGGGGGGTAAAGTATTGGAGCAAGCCAGGTCAAGGTGGCCAACCCTAAATTTCATTGATTCAGATCCCAAGATTGCCAAGAAGGAAAATAATATGTATGTTTTTTGTTTCTTCCACAGATATTGGCCCCCTGTTTGTTCCAATACTTTAACCCTTTCGCGAGTGCAGTATTCCAGAGCGCATCATGCGGTTATCTATAGGGCCCGAGAGGCACTACTTAATACCTTTCGTCACCTATAGTAGTATACGCGCAGGGTGGGCCTCGTTTAAGAGTGAGATATGGGGAATGCATCCCGGAGGTGCCTCCGCGTTTCTTCAGAAGACTAAAGCCTGCAAAGGCATTACTGGCCTCCAAGTACCGTAAATTCTGGGTAAACTCAACCCACCACCATGCTGTTCACATCAGTCATTGTTCCTCTTAAAGACTAACAACGTAGCAAATTCACTTTTGTGGGGACAGTAACTACCATAAGGTAATAGCAGCAGGTCACTCCTACTTTTAGAACCTATACGTACTGTACATGCTTATCAAAAAGCCAGATCTGATCGCGAAAGTATACAAAATGTCTCAACACAAGTTAACAACAGTTTTTCAAATCACTCCAGTTCCGGACCTCCATCTGATGCAACCGGATTCACCGATATTGGAAGGCCAAACTACACCGGGTACCCCAACTACTTATTCGCTCGCCTCGGACACGAACACTAGAGTGTACAAACTGAGCTTTGTTAAGAGCCCTCCCCTTTTCCCTCTACAGCGATTCCTTCCTCAGCCTTAACCACCTTTCTCTCCCAACTCATACAACAGCACCTTTCTATTGACCGCGTCATATGGCTTCCTTTACCGCCTCCCATAGCAAATAAGATATATAATTACTAACAACTTCTTGGACCGTAGGAAGCGAGGCAAGTGGTATGGACCTCAAAGAAGTACTTCCCATAGCCGAGATCGTATTAGGGAGTACAAAGATGGGATTCCAAGAGAGGGAAATCATTTAGCAGTTGCGGCACCACCTACTGGAATGACGGTCGCTTTTGCACCAATTCACCTCCCGTCATGACGATCACTGGAGAAGCAGGAGCCCCACATGCTAAAGGAGGTCGACCGAGACCCCCTCTGCCGAACAAGCGAAAGAGCCAAAGCCAGACCCAGCGGTCACAGCGGGTAAGCCCATTGACCACTCTGTACCAGCAGGCCATTCCCTAATCGTGCTAATTGACATCGAGTAGCTGCTGCAGCTGCCTGTATCAAAGCGAAGCGCGGTATACAACATGTAGATGCACCGCGTGTCCTTTCTGTAAGAGAATTGCTTTTTTCATAGCTAAGATTTATGTGTGGTAATTTTAATAGGACGCAGAAAAATCTTCTAGCCCGCCGAGCACAACATTCAATAGCGACATTTATATCGCAGATGGTAACTATGTCAAAGACAAAGAAGTTAGCGGCCTTCACAATATTTAAGCACTAACAAAAAGCGCCACTCTGCAAACGGTAAACTTTAATCGCCTCGACAGTTGCTGGCTTTATTAACTGCTGCGTTTCCTTTATATTTTGTAACAGCACGGGGCGAGACTTTCTACTTATGCATAGCACAAGATCTAAGGTCGAGCCATTTAAGCTGAAATATAATAGCATCATCATGCACAACAGAACTAGTGTTCCTAACAGTCCATGGGCTCCACAGGGTCTGGAGGAAGATAACAGACTGCCAAGAGACTGGGATAGGACCGGACGGCAGAAAATATGCCGTCCTCGTCCGCAAAATCTGAAGACGGCCATCTTTAGCGAGGATGAAGGCCCCGCAATGTGAGACACTAAGACCTAGGGTGTGCATGAAGACTACTATTTTGTTGTGGGAATTGTAGCCAATGGTTGGGGACCACAGGGGCCGATGGGGACTGCGAGTGACGACTGGTGACGGTCGGCAACCACAGTCCCTATGAAGAAACGCTAGGAGTTGCGGGTGGTGGCAGGGGAAAGTGGGTGACTGCAGGGAAAGGTGGGGAGCCGCAGGGGACAGCAGAACACTGTTTGGTAACTGGAAGAAATGATGGGAAGCAGTTGGTGCGGTGAATTCGTGTGGAGGATAATCATACCAGGAGTCCTGACTCCAGACGGACGGACTGCCCCCTTGGAAACACTGGACAGAACTCAATCGTATTTCGAGTGAAGGCAGCTGCTGGGAGAGGATTGCTTCTTGAAGCAGGCGAGCGTAGTCAGGGAATTCTGGATGAGATCCAGGATGGCTCTCAAAGTTGATGCGGAATTAGTAGGTTTGGCTAACCTGCCACGATTCCAATTGAAACAGAGATTAATGGCATGCTTGAAATCAGGGCTTTATCTCTCAACCGTAAATTCATAGTAGCTACTTGCAAGCCTGCTCCAGTCTAATGCATGAGCTAAACACCAGATTGGAGCGCGAGCCTGAAAAACAAGAGCTAGATATGTTGGCTTCAAAAGAAAGTAGTGGGGTTAACTGGGTATGTGTTTCAGGGAGGTATTCGATAGCTCCTTCACGTGCGAATTCATCAGGAATGCCGGAGTGGTGAAAATACTACTCAGACGGGAAGGGGTCAGGGGAGAAAAGCCTATTGATGACCGGCTAAAGCCCCTCTTGCATGCTACTTGTGATGGACATGTTAAGAGTACTACTCGAGTGGAGAGATATTCAACCTTGCAAGGAAGATGGTTATAGTCAAACTCCGCTCTTGTGGGCCGCTCCGGATGGATGATAGAAGAGTGACGAAAATACTACTTGAACGGGATGAGATCAAACCTGACGAGCCAAGCGGTACTGGTTGAACGCCGCTCTCGCTGCCACTTTGAATGAACCTGATGGAGTGGTGAAAATACCACTTGGACAGCAGGAGGTCAAACCAAACTAGCTAAATAGGGAGAGCGGAACACTGCTTGAGGGTGCGGCTGGGAATAGATTTGAGGGGGTTATGAAAATACTACTCAGACAGGAAGAGGTCAATCCTAAAAGGTTATCTAACTAGAGTTCAATGCCGTTCTCGGGGGCTTATCTGACCAGGCATGAGAAAGCGGCCAGGGGACTGCTGAGAAGGAAAGAGGTTATTGGCGGGGGTGTTGCCAGCGCGTACAGGCGTCGGGGCTGAGAGCTTGGCCAGTGTTTGGACAATAATCGGGCACGGGAGCTTAGCTAGAAGGAGGAATTTAATGAGTTGATCTGCTCGAGAACAGCAATCTTACCGACCCTCTTGGGAATGTCCGCAGTCAATTTCGTGCCAAACCATGGGCGGTAGGGCCTAGCTGTAATTACCTCCACCCTCGAGTAATCATCTCCAACAATCCTCTTGATTGCAGAGTGGAACAGACTAGTAGTGAATTCCGAACACGAAAAGTGCGATATCGACGTTCTGGGGTCTAGCGTACTTGAACAGATTGTAGGACCGACAGGTGACAAGCTTGATGACCTCGAAGGTGCTGGAGGCGTGATTGTAAATGTCGCCGGAGGTGATTGGGAGGCTCACAATTGTATCGCGTAAGGAGCTCAGAGAGGGATGGGCCAGTACTGTTTTCATCAACGGTGCGGGTGCCATTGCTGGAAGGTTCAATTCCTGATGCCTAACTTGCGGGAAACAACAAGACCGCTTGTTCCCACTGCAACTGATGCAACCGAGTTGGTGGTCCATGCTACTACGCCGTTATCCGAATAGAGGCTTGTTGAGGCGATTTTTCCGGATTGATATATTCTCGAAGCTGCCGATCAAGTGCCCGACCCAACAGAAGGCTATCCTCATTTGCAATCTCAGAAACATCGGTTGAGGAAGCAAAGAAGTGTACGACGGCTTTCCCGCCACTGACAGCTAATCCGCTGACCGCGACGGCCATGTCTTGTTCTTCTTGTGTGGACTGGGGATGCAGCAGGATAAGACTCGTTTGTCAGATAGCGGTGATCTCGGAGAAATCGGGGAACTCTGATGGCTGTAGCGAGACATGAATCATGATGGAGTAATTGAATATCTTGTAGAGATGGGGTATCGAAGAAAGTAGAATGCTCGAAGTGGCAGTTACGGATACGAGCTTTCCTGAACTGACCGGTTGGAATCGAGAGAGCAATGGGTCGGCTTTTTCACAAACAATTTGAATCCGGCTGAAAACAAATCATTTTTTGTGACCCTGCCTAGGCTATCCTTCCAGGAATACCTCCGGGACACCGTTCGATGCTGTGAGGGTGCCTTTAACCCTACTCGATGGCAGTTCTTCCAATTTTTCGCTGAATGCTGAAGCGTTGCTCAGGGTAGATTGTACGGAAATAACCACATCGCTGGACAAACACACGATTCTCGCAACTCCCAACCCCGCCGCTTGTTAAAGGGGCAGTTAGCTTGTCGTATTGCTCTTCGCCAGCCTGGCATTATGCACGTGTAGGTTCTTGATTCGGAATTTGGCGGAGGTGTTGCCGGTGCGTAGTTTTGGGAGCAAAGTCTTCCTCGCACGCAGTGACGAAACGGAATTGAGAGAGACCTTGGTGGAATTAGTCGCCGGTTGGGCTGGCGCGCTCCGCTCCTATGAAGAATTTAATGAGTTTGTCAAAGGGGGAGGTGACTTTGTTGGTTGACTTGTGGGAGGGCGTTTGTTTGTGGCTTCCTATATTCGCTGAGGATTCAGGTATGTGGATTCGGTATCGGCTCTGGTTTTGTCTGGAAATGCGCTGAGGACTCAGGCATATGGATACAGCTCGGAAAGTGCATTTGGATGGCCGGAATGAATTTCCTATGTAGAAATGCCGCGATCGGACAGGAAGCGGATATACTGTAAAGACGGCCGGAAAGGAAGGGAAAAACAGCTGTGGTTGTGAGCAGCGATGTTTATTTCTTTGGTTAGCCTGGGAGTTCTCACAGCAGGAGATTCAGGTGGATATGATGTCTTTGATGTTGATATATACTACACCTGTTTGACCAGATAGTTAGTTAGTTTGCTAGTTAGTTAGTTAGATTACCGAGACCGACCAGAGAAGCAAGGCACTGTGGAGTTGTTGAGAAGGGTAGATCTTGTAGCTGCAGGCTGTGGAGGTGAGTGGCAAGGTAGTTTGGCTGCTTGTTTGGATGCAACATGAGAAGGATGGGGGGACCGCGCTAAGCCTTTTAGTATTTTGTGAACACCAATAGCCTTCCCAATTACCCAAACTCGCTCATAGCAAGCGTCTCTTCTCGCTCAAAGCAAGGCGGACTGAAGGTTCAAGACCAGGCACATGGCGTTCACTACTATGCAGCATGAGCGCGGGTAAGGGAAGAAAGGAATTTGCCTTGCGCCGGGGCATGCTTCCTTTTGAGAGAGGTAAAAAGGGGTTCCGCTAACTGCAACGATAGGCTGTAAGGGCGGTCCGAAATATAGGGAAAAAGAGTGGTGGTTGAGAGCAGCTGTGGAAGTGTAAAGATTTCTCAGAAAAAGATTGGTTGGGACCGCTCACAGCCTTTTAGTATTTTGTGAACACCAATAGCCTTCCCAATTACCCAAACTCGCTCATAGCAAGCGTCTCATCTCGCTCAAAGCAAGGCGGACTGAAGGTTCAAGATCAGGCACATGGTATTCACTACTATACAGACTGAGCGTGGTTGTTGAGGAAAGGAGGAAAGTCAAGTTGCGACTTGGGGGGCGTCTCCTTATAAGCGAGGTAAAAGGGGGCTCACCCTAGTGCATTAGAGAGAAATTTTCGTTTCCACAACAACGATCGCTAAGGTGAGAAACCAGAGCAACCAGATGCTATAAAAACTCAGTAAATCCACCATCGGTTATCGCGGTACTCCAGGGCAATAGGCTTAACAAAGCCAGTTAGCAAAATTGCGAATACCAGTTAATGAGATCCAGCAGGCTCATCTTAAATAGGCTATACCCTGTCTGGAAGATACATTCCCTCTGAAGGTGTTTCATCTTAGATTCGGTATGCCTAGGGGCCGGACAGCCAATGGTGGATTTACTGAGTTTTTACGGTACCCTCTCTTCCAACATGCCTCGCGAGATTCTCGAGTAGCGTGAGAGCGGCTGCATAAAATTAGGGATAGAAGCTAATATATGGAAGCGTGCATGTAGACGATATAGGACGTAGCCTGAAATAGCAAATGTGATTCTAAGATTAATAACGAAAGAAAACAGAGGTCGACAGTATCATCTGGCTTGGAATGAAGATTCACAACTGATATGTCAACAGAGGTACTCAGGCGGAAAACAACGCTACCAAGAGGGCAAGCGACCCCACCGCTCTGGCAACTCTAGAATCTCGCGGCGCTGCAGGTGCTGGTATCTGGCCGAACAAAGCATGCACAACATAGACTCCGAATTGGAGCTGATAGATATACAGAATAATGTCCACGTAGTGGTCAACGTGATAGGGAAGACCTCCATCAACACCAATCAGGCTGTACAGATCGACCTAGAGAAATATACGGCGGGACATGAACCAACTAGAAGTGGGCCCGCTGTCCTGAGCTCTGGAGAATCCCCCTTGCTCAAGCCGCGGAGGGTGAGCCGGTGGGAATGGAGGAACTTGCAGATCTGCTCACACCAGAGCTACTTTTATCTTACTATTTAATACTGAAATCTCTTTAGAAATTGCAAGAAATCCTTGAAAGGTTAGGGATAGATCGCGATTTGTCGCTACATCCTTCCCCGCAGAATAGACAAAGCGATATCCGATCTTTCTGTTTTTCAGCATGATACCTTCAGTCCTTACCCGTTATCTGCTGTCCTCGTGCATCATCTGTAGTTTTTGCCAATTACCAGTAGTGCCCTAGAGAAATATCCGGGCGGCACACTAGCTAGCAAGAAGCGTGCCAGCTGTGGAAATGCGCCTTTGCGAGCTGCTTTCTCCTTACTATTCACGACTGAAATCCCTTTAGAAACTGAAACAACTCTTGGAAAGGTTACAGAGCATAAGGATATTCATCACCGGAAGGCCTAATATTCAGGCTGAAATCGGAAAGCGTCTTGCCGGACAAGTGAAAGGTGTATCTCTAAATACCAACCAGGATGATATCATCAATTACCCCCGCATTCGACCGGATGAGGATGAAACACCAGATGCAATGGACTAGTGCCAAGAGGCAAATATTGTGGGGAAAATTATGGAAAATATGTCGGAAATGTGGGTACGTGCAAGGAACCCATAACAATCTGTTAATGGCTAGAAACCACAGTTTTTCTTAGGTATCAATGAAACTTTCTACAAACTAACAATCACCGCTACTTCTCACCTACAAGACTTTCAACCCTCTAGTAATTCCAGTATTTGCAGAGTCATGACATTTGACATATGGGAAATCCCTCTGAAAATTCTAACCCTTTCATAGTTTCCAATTGCACGACATTCTACTGATCTGAATTCCCGCAAAGGTAGTCTTTTATCATACTTCATGGTAGAAGATGGTCTTTGGTTATATCTACCGTGGCCGCACTCTCTTATTCAAATGCATACTCTCTACTCATCAATCGAAAACTTTCTTTTCTCTCTGTCACAAAATATCACTCTAAAGCTAGTCCTGTCTAGCCGCACCTGTGCCAAGACCCCTCTCAGCTTTTTGTCCACCATTATTTTCAGCCTTATGCTACTCCCTACCCCATAGTATTATCAGAGGTTTCATTGTATATATACTTGTGTCTAACTAGATCCTCATTCTTTAAATAAAGTAATTACGCTCAGGCAACCGGTTTTCCCAATACTTTACCCCTATCCCAAGCATTATTTGCGTGTTTAGGGTACCTGTAGTTTAGAAGCCCTAAAACAGTTTCATGCCCACTTTGAAATCGCGTATGATACTAGTACTGTAAAAACTCAAATGAAAGAAAGATGTGCTAGGACGTTGGAATTTGCTTCCTCAGCTAGGCCAGTGGAAAACACAGCAGACTCAACTCTCAGTTGAGGAAAAATAAAAGAAATATACACTAAACCTTACAGTACTCGGAGAGGCAGCTACAACGCGCCTAGCGCATGTTTCTTCTATTTGACCTTTTATCGTAGATAGCTTGGCGCGCAGAATTTTCTATACAAGAGGCGTGCTCGTGTTTCCTTAGTTAGATAAGTACAACTACAGCTTCCTCTCAAACATCACTTCATCACCACGTCACCCCTATTGCTCTTGCTATACCAACTACGTTATAAAGCATCAATCCGGAGTCAATTCTGTTATAAGAGTCTCCAGATGGCGAGCCATTCCCTCAGCGAGGCCGGGCCATCCAGCGGTTCCGCACTCCCGATAACCGCTACTGAAAATAGCGCAACTATCCTCACTGCCCGTAGCGCCTTAGAGCCGGCAGGCATTGCACAACTCATGCAGGCAGTTCAAGAACAAGGAGTAGAGATGACCATGCAGACGCGTTTCGCTGCATTGACCTTGACACAAAAGGCGTCCATGGTGGTTAATATGCTAAACATAGGTAATGAGCAAGCCGAAGTGGTTGGTATGCTCGTTGACCATGTGTGGAATACCTACGTCCTGCCGGAAACACTGTGGAACCACTACGAAGGCGGTGAGGTCCAATTCAAGAAAGATGTGGGATTTGACAACTACATTGTACCTACCCTTAAACTGGCTGCTGAAACACGACGTCGGAAGGCACGAGAGATTGCCCACTTGGAAAGAGAGTGGGGCGTTGGGTGGGACCGAGTCATCGAGCCCTCTGGTAGCCCCGTTACAGCCTTACCAGTACACTATGTCCAACATTTGGCAACCCTTGCACGTCATAAAATCACTTTGTTGGACGCAAGAGAGCTTTTGTGCTATGTGAAGGATCGACGGATTTTGAATCCAGGGAGGGGCATTCGCACCGACCCCCTTATTACTGTTGCCGACATCCAAAAAGTGAAGACTGCTCTTATGGTGGTTTCCAAATCCCGGAAAATCTTGCCTCAACAGTGTACTACTGCGGACATTTTCTCACAGCTGCAAGCTGCTACACCCGGGGGAGTTGCCGGGCGCATAACCGAAATTGTATCACCAGCAGCGACACCGATCCCCCCCCTGCCCTCTTCTGTCCCGGCTGTTGGCCTCCGCAGCTTCACTGACCAAGTACCACCCCAGATCCACTCCTTGAAAGAAACTGAAATAATACTCGTGTTATTTACTATCTCCGTCTGACCTCTAATCTCCGTCAATCCTTTGCAGGAAGCAAACCTCGCTTGTGGAACATACAAAACTTAGGCGCTGTGCCTTCATATAGGTTTGGTTTGACAGGTTAACAGAATCGTGAATACCAATTAATGAGATCCATCACACTCAGTACACTTGTACTTGAATGTGTAAGGAAAATACTAATTTTTTTTTGAGGTTTTGTCTCGGAGCACGGAGATTTAAGGTCTAGCGGAGATAGTAGATAACACGAGTTTTTGCGGCAGTTTGACATTTTAATTACTAACTAGTATGAATAGCTTCAGACTGTGACTACTGAACAAAGCGTGTTCCCGGTTGATAGCCCCCAAGCTGAGACTTGTACGGCTACTAGTTCTGATACTAGCGTTACAGCAGAACAGGCGGGAATGCAGGTAGTAGTATTGGCAGGACCTGTGCCAATCAGGAGGCCGACTGGTGGAAGCATTCGGACTAGTGACCTACCTGCTCCGGCCACACAAGTGTTCCACATTCATCAAGAGTTGCGCAGTCCTGCCTCCGCTTCCAATGATCGGTTAACAAACCCAAATATAACATTCCAGGAGAGTGACTTGCCTTCAGTTGAAGTCACAGAAGATATACCACCCCAGTCTAGCCCTCGATCTGGCAATGCACTACCTGCTGCCGGTTCTGTCCTCTCAACTCCTGCGCTCCCCATATTCCCACCAAACAATCCTGGTCCTCTAACCCCTATTCAATCTTTATCAGCTATGTCCATGGCCACATCTTCACCAATATCCCCTGCTGAGTATGAGAGTAGGGTTCGGCTCAGAGTATCATCCCTAGCTTTCCCTACTGGCACTGGGGTTCACACAGGTCCCAGCGATGCCATTCCTGTTTCCTCAGAGCAGTCGTCTTCTGCACCACAACCCGAGCCTGGTCGCTCCCCACCTACAACTCCTCTTACTGGCTCGGCCAAGAAGCATTCATCCTCAATTCGACGTCTACCTGAGAAAGGCGTTCGGCGCTCCTCACGCCTGCATCCACCTGCAGTTACCTCAGGTTCTCCGACCAGAACGGAGGCTCAGACACCTCCGGTAGACTCAGAAGATGCCCTTCCTACGCCCTCACAACAGCCCCTGGTCACACCACAATACCCGCCTGATTTTGATCCCCCTAGAACTCCGCGTCCAGGCTCCAGAAAAAGGCGTGCATCCTCTACAGAGCTCTACCGTGGCCGTTCTGTTCGCCGCTCATTACTCTCTGTTCCGACAGCAACGCCTCCTGCTTCTACCTCGGCAACAGAGGATTTATCTACACCAGATAACGAGAGTGGTGTTCAGTCAGATCAATCTGAAGTTTCGGGACTGAGACATTCCGCTCCGGAGAGCCCAAGGGAGCATCAGGCAGGTCCGGCTTTGTCATGTGATTCCTTTTCCGAAGCATCAAAGAAGCGACCACATGAAGAAATCAGCTCCCGATCGTCGAAAATGGAGCCATTCCCTATGTTCATCATGGACAAGGATTGGATCACATCCAATCCAGTTGCAATAGCCATTGATGGCGACGGGTTCTACGTCTCAGCTGATACGCCCAATCTTGGCCCAAAAGCGTTGCGAGAAGCGTTTCTCAAGGATCTAGAAACTTACATGTATAGCCACATCTCTCACGAGATCCGGTATACCAACTGCTTTCATTCTCTGTTACAGCAGGTGTTGGTACAAGATCCAATCATGTACTTGATCGCTTTGGCTGGGATGAAGGTTAAAAATCATCGGCTGATATCATTGCCGGTTGCCCCTCTATGTTTTGAATCAGATACTGATTCAGAATTGATGGACGCCACTTTCCCTTTTGCCAAGTTCATCACCAATGAACGAGAAGTACCGGCGATTACCATACTTTATTCAATTGAAGACGTCAATATACGTATCGCGCCCGGGTCTGTTAGTAAAGAAGAGGTTGAGGATTGGTGGAAAAGCAGTGGCGGTGACCTGAAGGTAGCTGCCAACAAGCTTCAGTTGGGGGAATTCACTACTGCCGAGATACGGGCCGGGCATGCGATCGCATTCCCACCACAAAAACCGTGGTATGTCGAGGCTACGCCTACTGCAGTAGGTGAACGATATTTGTTTGAGCTGAAATACATTTCGCTTATCCAAGGCCCGAAGCTTGACTACTCATATTGGCCTGATGGAACCTACGAGAGGATTTCTCAGGACAATCGGGACTTGACCCGCCCTCAGGTTACTGGATGGGGCGAGCCACTCAATTCTCAAGGGCGGAGAACAAGATTCCCTACAGCTATGGAAGTAAGAGGTGTCTGGGCGATCGGAGACGCTCTTCTGGGCCTGACTAGTTGGGACTCCCCACTGGTCCAACGTGATCTTGAACGCCTGTTTGAAGCGGGGGATGGTGAATGGTATAATCAGGAATTTGTCTACTCTGTTCATTGTCAGATGCAAGCTAAGATGCACAGTCTGCTGGAGGATTTTGAATTTGTACACGGGGAGACGTACGGTAAATAGCAGGAAGCGGTAAGCTCTCCTGGGGGATATTAATTTTGTATACAAGGAGACGTTCAGTTTCGGGAGTACTGGGTTGTTGGTCCGAGAGATCTATCTCCTAGCCTGTCCTTAGCTAGAGCGAGTAGAGCGAGTAGAGTGAACTAGAGTACTATTTCTCTATCTTCAACCTTTCCACCTAAAGCCTATTGCAATTGCAGTTTTGTTTATTTGTTTATTCTTTCCTGCTTTCCTTAGGCTCTATCATCTTTGTCGTTATCCCTTAGGCGGTTTGAAACACTAGAATTCGTTACTGCTAGATTAGGTAGCCAACTGCTTGGGTAGGACATAAACATATTCGGTCTTTTGTTGAACTCATCGTCGTCAACTTAAATATTCCCTGCACTCAAATTGCTCCAAAATAATTTTACAGTGCTGGTAGCCAATTCTAGTGCTTTAGACCGACCAACAGATAGCGGGGTTGGGCTGTACTTTATGTTTCCTCCAGTCTGGAAAGTGAGTTCCCGTGCCCGATTACAATTAAAATAAGGGAAACAAGCATCGCTGTCAACAAACCCTGTTCATTCTCCCTTCCTTTCCGGCCGTCCTTACAGCCTATCCACTTCCTGTCTGATTACGACATTCCTATACAGGAATTGGGTTCCTGTTCGTCCAAATGCACGCCCGAAGCCTTACAGTACACACGAAGCCTAAGCGAACCTCCAGAGAAAAACGAATAGGGGGTCTCAGACCGGTCATTCACGTCTGGGATGCGTACTGCTGTTCTAGGTGGTTCAGTGTAGTATGGTGTGAAACCTCCCCGCTACAGATTAAAGGTTTAGTACCTGTTTTGTCTATTTGATGATCAAGAACTAAATCTTTACTAGCTAGCTTTAAGGAAACTAGCATAGTAGCGCTTGATAGCTCATGAATATTCCTTCTTTTGTGCAAGTCAACAGTGTACCACGAACCGCCAAACCATGAAACCATCCTGAGTACTATCTCCAGAGCCGGAACTAGTACCGCGGTTCATTTTTCCAGTTCATGGTTAGTGAACTACAAACCACATCTTTGAACCGTGGTGAATCGGCAGTCCGAGACCCCCTAATGCTCGAAGCAGGAGCCATATGTCTGAATCTTTAGCACAAATCCGAAGGCACAAACAAGCGCATTCCCGGAAGCTAGCTAAACAATAAAGGAAGTATCAAGAGAGTATGGTAAGTAGCATATGGTCTTTTTGATATATACTCCTATCTGCACCACTTGTTTACGATAGAGAGTACCGTGTAGTTGTTGAGCGCGAGCCTATGGTTTCAATCTTCGATTTCAACTATATTTACTAGTAAAAAGATTTTCCCCGCACTTGAGCGTGCCATCGTTCTTGTTGCCAGTTGCTTGACATTCGTTGTGTTTGTCAGCCTGTCGCTCCTTGTCGTTCAATCGTATCGCCGCCGTTAAAGTTTACAGTCTCCCCCACCCTGGCGGGATTCTCGAGTCACGAGAGTGGCGGCATCGCTTACCCTTTTGGCAGTCATTTTCCCGTCCAAGCGCCTCTGTTGGCATATCAGTTGTAAACATTCGTTCCATGCTATGTTGTCCTGTTACAGATAAATTATGTCTTTGATTAGTTTTAATATTCTTATAAAACTAGAGCTGATTTGGCGGAGTGTGTATATGATCGTTCTGTACTTGTACTTGGGGCAGAAGATGGCCGGAGCTTGTATTCATGAGGAGCCTCATGCGGTAGATCCCGTTTGTTGCCGCGGCACTGGGTTGAGGCTTGGCAGACGAGGGGGTGGTTGTACCTAAGGTGCCTGTTTCTCGCCTTTCTCTCTTTTCTTTTGTTCAATATCGCTACAAGCACTGAAGTGAACAGGAACGGCCAACGAACGGGCGCGTTTGCTGGGGGGTTTCTTTTTTCGGGGTTGGGCTTGGGTGAGTTGTTTGTGGGTTGGATTGAGTTAGATGAATTGAGAGTGAATTCTGTGACTTTTCATAGTGTTGTTTTTGACTGCGATAGTTCGTGATTCGTAGTTAGTTTCTTCACCTGAGAATAGATATAGTACCAATACTCGAGGTTTCCGTTTTGCAGGACCATAGACCTCTTTGCCTTCACTATTTAACTTAAGATCATACTTTCTATTTCAGGTTACCTCTTGTATCCGGCACACTTCCGTATATTTGCTTCTCTCCCTATTTTTATATAGTCGGTCTTGCGGCGCTAGAATGTCCCTATGCCTGAGGAGACGGTAATAAGAGTCAGATGTTTTTAATTATCGTAGTATTCACAATTGATGGAGCCTAAAGGAAAGCACCATGCAAAGAATCGATCGTGCAATCACAAAAAGCTCTAGGTTGAGCCATGGATAATGAAGGAACGAATGTCTAAATCGCTACCCTCTCTCTAGGAGGTATATCTGTCCATCCAACTAACAACAACCTGACACTCCCGAAACACAACGAACTCTCTAAAGAAACACATGCAATCGAGAACTATCCTGATCTCCCTTCATACACCATGCTCCTAAAGCCTGTGTGCAACCAGTACGTCAACTCACATATGCCTAGTGATATATGGTATGCAAGAAACGAAAAGAAACCCAATACCCAATGCCTTATATCCTATAACATGAACAAAACCATGAAAGAAATACCCTAACTTATGCCAAGTGGCATAGGATATGAGAACAACCCACAACAAAACACCTAACCACCGGAAACCTCAAAGCTGCATGCCCTATACCGGTCCGTCTCCTAGCCGCATAACCCTATAACCCCATGCCCTATAGCTTGCAATTCAATAATACAAACATAGAAAACCCAAGTGAACGGATTGCTATTTGAGGTTCATCCCCCTGCTTCGCTTCCTACTGTCTGAGGAGTTGTCAGTCATTGCAAATCTTATGTGCGATGGAAGGTGATAAAACAAGAAATATGATGAGGGAGCTAGATAAGTGCTGTGGTATGAGTTGGGAGCGAAAGGTGGTCGAGGTTGATGAAGGAATGTTGATAGAAGTAGCAGGGAAGGACGATTCACGAGGCTTGGTTTGTACAGTCTAGCATACGGCTTGGAGCTAAATAAATAGGTGGTTAGGTGTCGGGGTGTAGTTTGTACTACGAATATTTGTGAATCCAGTCTTGTGAGGAGATGGACGCGAGGAACTGGAGTGCCTCAGGTTCCGACAGTGGGTAGAGGACGATTTGAAAAACTGTACAGAACATAGGTAGAGAGATTTTGTATTTTTTCACCAATTTGAGAGGCATAGAGGATGGATTCTTGAGCAAGTATGTGCGGTGGATTGAGTTGAGGTAATTCCGGGAGTGAATAAAGGAAGTGTGGAGATAGAAAGTCTGGGGGGGGGGGGAAGCGACATTGTATGCGTAGGGTCGCGGTAATTGGAGACCATCGGCGGGCAGGTTACCCGTGGGGGGGGATCATGGGAGAAGCCGGCGCGGGTCAGCCTGGAGCCTGGGACAATGTCAGCATATGGGCGGCAGAGGAAATGAGAGAAAGGAGGAAGAGTACCATTGCGGAACACAATCACGATAGTGATTTTAGAGTTGTTTTTGTAAGAGTTGTGCCAAATAGTCATACTTGAGGTAGGGTAGGTCGGCGCCTTGCGGATGTCATAGAGTTTTAGGGGCGGTAAAGGGGTAGATTCTCGCGGGGTTGTCGAGGATGATGGTATTTTCGCTGATCCTGGTCCCCCTCGAAAGTACAAAATGAATCAACCCACCAGAGAGAGCATAAACTCAAACCCAACCTTACCTCATGGCCACGCCGCTCACCGACCGTGCCTCTCAGAGCTTCTGGGAAAATCAAAAAACCAATCAAAAGGAGAGACAATGTGCGGCCAATCCACACGGGCATAGAGCGGGTCACACACATACTAAAATCCAAAGACGTGAGAATCATCTTCGGTAGAGTCGCCATTCCTGTAATTGAAGCGGCAGAAGCCTGTGTACCCCTAGGAATCAAATTTGTTTCCTTCAGGAATAAGCAAGCAGCTTTGTACGCGGCGAGCGTGTAGGGGTACTTGACTGGGGTTTTGCACGCCATGACTGGTGCAAGCCATCTGCCCTCTCTCCCACGCATTTATTTTATAACTGGCAGTAGGTGCCAATTGAAAGTCGTGCAGGTCGGAAATTCCATAGTGAATGTGACATACCCACTCTTGCTCCTCGCCGGAAGAGCAGAAACAAGTGCGGGGCCTACAAAAGGTGCATTCCAGTAGCTAGACGCGGTATCGCTACTCGCGCTGTACACGAAATTTGCTGCTGGGTCGCTGAGCTTGAAGAACCTCCCGCGGTTGATTCGTGATTCCTATCGGCTCGCTTTCTACGGAAAACCAGGGGTTGGGTTTGGGGACTTGCTGGCGGATTATATGCAGGGCGTGCCGAGGGAGGTTGTGCAGATTGAATGGGTGGAGGAGTGGCCACGAGTCCTTGGTGAAGAGGGTAATGGCGGTGGCGGAGGCGTTGAAGAGGGCGGGGAGGTGGTTGCTTGTTATTAGTAAGGGAACGGCGTACGCGAGGGCTCAAGGGGTATTGAGGGAGTTTATCGATTCATGAGTACTCACTGCTTTCTGCTGTTTAGCCGCCTATTGAAAGGTTCGTTGGGCTGACAAAGGCAATAGGATTAAAATCCTCTTCCTCCCAACCCTTCAAGGGACAGGTGTCCTCCCGGATGATCACCTATTCAACACCTCCTGTGCCTACTCCGCCGCGCTAGTAGGGGCAGACCTGGTTCTTGATGGAGTCTATAAGGAAGCACGAAGCAAAGGAACGATCGTGCAATCACAAATGACTCTGAGTGGAACCGTGTATGAAGGAGGAATGAATGTCTGAATCGCTAACCTCCTCTAGCCAAGGACTGGCTAGGAGATATATCTCTCCGGCGAACTAAACAATACAACCTAACACTCCCGAAACACAACAAACTGTCCAAAGAAATGCATGCAATCTAAAACTATCCTCATCTCCCTTCATCCAGCATGCTCCTAAAGCCTGTGCCGTACCGGTACTCCAACTCCTTCATAGTGTATGAAAGAAACAAATGAAACCAAATGTCCGATACCTCATACCCTATGAAATCAAGAAATCCATGAAAGAAATATCCTATTCCCAGCGGTATAGGATGTGAGAACAATCCTCAACAAAAGAACCTAAACACCAGAAACCACAAAGTCACATATCCCATACGAGTCCATCACCTAGCTGGATAACCGGAAACCTGCAAATCCATCCACCCACCCAACTACATAGCCCCATGCCATATAGGCTACTATCCAACAGTTCTTCTCATGAGTGCCCGGTTGAACGGGATCCTGCACTTTGGCAAGCCGCCAAAGTGGTCCGCGCGGTACTTGGGTACAAAGTCTGGCAAGAAGTTATGAAACAGTTATTTAAAATTCACCAGCCAAATATATCCCTGTCTGTTCCGGTTAATGGGTTCCTACTCTTGTAGCAGAGTAGTGTCAAGTAACACGCCTTAACACACCGTGCATCCTTCACGAAAACATAAACACCTATACTAGTGGCGTTACTGCGGTGAATCAACTTGTTGTCTGTGAAAGCAGCATAATCATCATTTAGCACGATGGGGCTAAAGCCGTTTATTGCCCGCTGTAGGAACTAGGATAATTGAACCTCAGACTAGAAAGTTGGAGTTGTCTTTTCTGGTAAGATTTGACTCTTTTTTCTTCTTTCTATCTTAAGCTTGTGCTCAGATGTCAGTTTTTGCTATGCGCTTGCCCCTGCTATTCAAGGGACGGAATTTCAACGGTGTTTGCCTTAGGTTCAATTATTGAAGTACCTATTATAGTTTATCAGCCAGTTTTGTATGCAAAAGAACGCTACACAAATCATAGTATTTCAACTTGAAAAACGTGCATAACCTTTTTTCAATACAGGAACTCAATGACTCTATAGGCATTCTCGCTCTGCTGTAAACTCACCTTAAGTAGAATACAGCACCGAAAGGAGTCTAGGCGACGCCCTATCTTAAAAACCGAAATATTCAGAAACATTGCTCAGCTTTCCAGTAGGGGGAAAACACAGCGAGATGATTGCGATTCAGCTCTCAGTTGAAACAAGGAAAATGAAATAATTCTACTGATCTTACTAGAAGAGGCGACTCCAATATCCTAGCATGATTCCCAATTATTTTGATTTTTATGGTAACAGTACATGCAGAAAAGTCTGCACGCTAAGCTATGCAGCCTTCACCATAGTCGCTGCCAAAGTGAACGGACGGCGAATAGTAATTAATTACCAGTCGTTTTTGTAATACAAACCTTGACGATTACTTTTTTTGCCCTCCAAACACCCCTTTTCAATGCCCCCTCAGTTTTGTCGTGACTATGGTGAAGACTGTAAATATTATTTAGATTAAAATTCTTATCTGCAGTACTTAACTCTACAGTCATCATATGAAAGGGTGTCATAGTTTGTATTGAGAAAAAGGTGGGTAAAGTGAGAGTCATGGAAGGGAGTTCGATATGCTAGTATTTTTCAAGTCTGAGCAGAAAAATATATTGTTGCCATCCTGCTTCGGTTCGGTTTAGGATCTCCACAAGTTATTACTATAGTCCTCTACAGTCTGTTACATGCTTATATCAATGGGCCCAGTTTGTACTACCTCCTCTAAAAAGACATACTATGACTCGTAATCCATCCAGTTCAAACCTGGAGAAACATTAATAGACTTTTAGGAATAACTGCCAATACACTTGAGACCAATATTGTCTCTGTCTCAGGTATCACAAGGAGATGTTTACCTGAAATCTGTATATTTATCTCTCACTAGGAAGGAGAACAATCATGCAAATTTATTCATGAAGAAATATTGGATCGATAGGATTGATGGGAGTGATGCCGGAATGAAAGTATATTTTGTAACAAGGGATCCTTTCAAATGGGAACTATGACCAAGATAAGAATACAGGTTAAGATACCAGATACATGTATTCCTGACTATCTATTCCTTACTTCTTCCAGGTAGGCGGGGACGAACTACAAGTGATAGTCAAGTCATTTAAGTGTGCTAGAACAGAGCACAAGTGAGAAGACAAGGACTGGACAGACTGTTATGCTCGATAGTCCTAGTACTTACAACACAGTTACTCGCCCAAGTCAAATTATACTCCTTGTAAACAATTATGATGAGATCATAATACATGATTGATGCTGTCCCATCCTGCCCGGGACTCTTCTCAGGCGGACTGGTGTAGAGTGTAGGTTCTGGACAGCTGGAACTACTGCCATATTCTCTTAATTGGTATATGCTTAATACAATCTGCTAGAGTACAGTAGTATTCAGTTACAGATATTCGCAAATATTTGAGGGTTTTGGTCGGGGGAGAAATTGTGTCGGCTTTCCGTTCATGACAACCTACAGAGTTTTAGGAGAATGATACCACTGAGTTAAATAATAGAAAAGGAAATCGAATCATGATAGCAATTACAGTATATACTAGTAGTCTTCAGTAGGCCAGGCTGTCGCTAAGAAAGGAACAATATCTTATAATTTAAAAATAATCAAGAGACTGGATACATTGATCAGATGAACAATTCATTCATTGAGGAACAAAATCCCAACTTGTGCTCTGTAATTTAAAAATTTGCCTCCTAAAACACAGGGCGACAAGACACTAAAAAACTCACCTCCAGCTGAGAAACTCGCATAGACAACTGGTCTAGCCACGCTTTACCACCTTTGAATCCTTCCTGTTCATATGTCTCCGACTCTTCAAACTGAATTCTTGTCGAGTCAATCAAAGCACACAACAGGCTCATTATCTCTTGATCGTTCCTCCAGACCTCAGCCTTTAACCCCTTGTATGTCTCTGCGTGGCTCTCTTGATTCTATGATTCTCACTTGTCCTTATCTACTATGGCAACCCTTATTACTAAATTTATGTAGCAAAATACTCACTAATTGCTTGTAAAATGTCTCTGATATAAGGCTACTCATTATGTTACAATCCAAAGGTTCACTCTTATTCCCGATTCAGGCCTCTAAAGGAACAGGCAGTGACGATGATAGTAGCACCTACATCTTGACATCACTATCTCGCACACTGCTCCCTCCAGGATTCATGTCAGGTATAGTGCTTGCTCCAGTCTCAATCTCGTATATCGCTGCTTCAGATATCCTGACTTGAGCAGAAAGAATCAATTCTTTCGAATCAATAATCAGGTTTATGCGGGTCGCTTAGGGCAAAATGAGAAAAATCACACTGAATTGTAACAGTAGTATGCAAATATTGTGGTCTTGTAACGTTATGAGTGATTCACAAATTTAAGAGAATATGGTGATAGTATTGAGAGAGTAGAATGAAAGAGAAGAAAATGAGGAGGAGGGGCAAGGCTATTATGCAATAATTTACTCTAACAGGACATATGGTATTGCTTACCTCATCAGTATAATCAAGCTTTTCCCGTACCGGTACGGGTTTGCTCACTTCATAACTATCTCGAAGCTTTTCCCGTCCAGGACGGGAAATGCTTATCTCATCAGTATAACTAAGGCTTTCTCGTACCTGTACAAGTTTGCTTACCTCTTTAGAATGACTTAGCCTATTATCTGGCTGTGGAGTACGACATCATTTATAATTAGTAAGCATGTTTGCTCTGGGGTCACATTGCTTATGTCATCCGAATTAGTCAGAATTCCCGCCCTGGGCCGCAAAATCATCTGAGCTAAGATACACTAAGCTGTAACTATACACTATACTCGAGTACCGGTATCTTAGATTCTGAGTTAAACTTTACCGCTGCTATTATCTATATGCTAGTTACTCTACCTGGAAAAGGGGATTGCTAGAGACAGTAGTCTAAGAGAAACAATCAGATATTGACACCTTAGAGAATACCTAATCATGACTTTGTATAAGGGCAAACTATAGTGACTTGGGATTCTTCATCCCTTTATGTTGGATTGTTTACTTTAGTACAACCTTAGTAGTTCGCTTAAACTATATTCAGACTTATACCACAAGTTAGTGTTGCTACCCGACTGTTAAGACAATCAAAGCTTTCAATATCACCGTCGCATATAGTTGGCTTGCGATACTGACAGACACATATTGAGTTTTTTTTAAAGATCTTTACGGAAGCGAGTGTATTAGGAGTTCAGAGGAGTGAAGCAAAAGGAAAGGCACAAATAATGGAGAAAGATAAAAGTGTGAACCTGTAAACACTATATGACCACTAATTCGCATAAGATGAGCCCTCCTGATTCTGACCTGTATTACATAAGAATTGGAGATTACTTTGTATTATACTGGGTTGTCGCACTAAGAAGTCTGGATTTTTTAATACACAGCGCCGTACTAGTCTCAGATAGCTTCAAGACTTTCCCTTATGTGCTTTAACCAGGCCAACCTGTAGAGAAGTGCGCTACTCATGTACATGTCATAAAGTAATAAAGAGAGGAGAACTATCCTGACCCTATAGGAAGTCACTTTGCCAAACAAAAATAAGACAACATTATCTGCCATACTGGATATTTCACTGAGTCTTACTGTTGTCATGTGGCCAAAGTGCTTCACAAGGGAGGGAAAGAGTAGCTAATATAGAAAAGGGAAAACGAGTCACAATATATGATAGGGGGTAGATGATCGGGCATCAATCAATTTTACACCAAATTGCTCTCACTGTCTCAACTGTTCCTCCTTTATAGTTTGCTCCGAGATTGGCTTTCTCAATAAGATAAGACTCGTACCAGGAAAGAGAGGGAGCCAATTTTGTATATATGCTCAGATAATTGAAGGGGTTTTACCATACAAAAATCTAATCCCTGTGTCGGATACTTCTTCCCTGAGATGAGGAGTAGATTATACGAGCTTTTACGATTCTGTAGGAACTTGAATAAATGAACCTCAGGTAAGGGTGATGGAGCTACCATTGCGGATCAGGTCTGACTCTAGTTTCCTTTTTCTGTCTTAAACTCAGGTGAGGAGGTTGCAGTAGTTGTCGTAGTGGGATCGCCCCCCTATTCAAGAGTGGTGATTTCCGAGATCTTATTATAAGGTTAATTGCACACACCGCCTGCTATCCCGTGCCGCTAGATTTTATGAATTTTGTATAAGACAACCGAGTATCTGAAACAAGAGGTCAAAGAGATAGAGAGACAATAATATAAAGGCATTTGGTATTATAGACATTACAGGTGTGATTTCAATTGTAAACTGGCGTCGGGGGGTATGTCGGTTCCGGAGGTATGTTAGAAAGTCAGATACGCAAGGGAAGTATACTTCGGTACTCAGTAGAGACTCGAATACTCAAAGGACGTCAAATGTTAATTCTAGTTCCTGCGGCTCACTGTATCTTTCTTCCCGATATACCTTCAGAACCGACACACCTCGCGACGCGACTTTAATAGCTATTGTCATAGTTGAATTTAGTGGTGGGTTTATCATGCCGCTGGTTGCCTTAGAGCGTATTCACAGCACTAGCGCCACCTCTTCCTAAGTTGCGAGCACCCGGCAAAGCGCGCAGGGGGTAGCACTTAAGCAAGCTGGGTTAGATGACTCTGACTTGGTTGCAACCTTCCAATCAACCCTAGTTTTCATTCTTTCTTACTAATAGTATTGCTCATAGAAAGTTATGCGCGGTACCACCCTTGATATTCATCATATGATACTTACATCATGCTTCTCACAATTATTCCTAACTTTGCTCTCTTTGGTTACTTCACCACCGATCGCTTCCATTACCAGCTCTACAGGCACTTAGAGCAGTGCTTGAAAATGCACGAAGGGGTATCGTTCCTTGTGCCGCAGTGATTAGAGTCACAACACCCCGAGAAGGAATAGTGTTTTCCAGACACGGTACAGGCCCAGGGGTCGGTCTCAGGGCCTCATTAAACTCTATTCGTGATCCTGTTAACCTACTCTGCCAAACCTATTGTGGTTTAGTTAGTTAGTCACTCATGTTAAGACGGATAGTGGATCTCCTGAGTTTTTGCGGTAGCTCTCCCTTCGTTCGTTTTTGGACACTCGCGCTAAGTGCGGGCACAGCTGGTAGTAGAAGCGATCCGTGGTGAAGTAACTAAAGAGAGCAAAGTTAGGGATAATTGTGACAACTATCATGTAAGAGGCATACGACGAACATGAAGGGTGGTACTGAAGGATAGGAGTACAAAGCGAGGATATCAAGATAGGACCTGAATCTCGGGAATCTCATAGATTAAGAATTCGAAGAAAAAGGGGCGGACTAAGAGGTTAAACCCGGGAGCGGCTGCATTCAAGCGATTCCTTAATACTTTGCTGTAAAATTGTTCAGGCCTTAGGACCTCATATAGTGTACGCAAACTACTTGATACACATATCACGAATAATGTGTTGGTTACGTCTGCTAAACTTTAGTGCGCGTTCTTCAATACTTTAAACGAGTAGTGTGCCGATCTCTTCTGTTAACGTAGTGGACCGGGAAGTGGATCAGACGCAGAAGTGAATCAGTTTATATGTGAATTTTGCACAAATCCTCACTGCGGGAAGTTCGAAAAACTAATCCTCCAAAACAGGCAAATCTCAAATCGTGTACCATTGGAGATATCACCTACCCTTCTTAATCTCATCTTTTCAGGGTTGTGCGTTCATTGTGATTTCCATATTTCAATTTTTTTGGTGCATTTTAACCGATCCACTTCCGGGTCTGATCCACTTCACGGTCCAATACGTTATTAGAGCGTTTTGGCCACTGTTCTGTGGGAGAAAATAGAGCTCAAAATTTGACTTGAGCAATTCCTTACATACTAAGGAAGAGTTGATACACTCTTTCTTCGGTTTAGCCTTCCACTAGCTTATTGCCCACAACTCAAATTTGAACTCGGATTTTCACTTCCGATGGGCGCCCAAAAGGCTCTATTCTGGCCAATTCAATCGTTTGCCATAAAACAGGGTTAGTTGCTTACTCGAATTTTTACTTCCATATCCGAGTACGCAGATGCCCTGAGTGCCTTGCCCTCTATAGCGCTGGCCCGCAATAGGATGTAGGCTAGACTTATTTCTCATCTCCACAAAAAAAAAAGAAGAAGAAAACTCGGCAAGAGAGTTGCTGTCCGCCTATATAGCCTCTTCCCTCCCCCCCCCTATTGATCTTAAAATCCAACAATTACGGACGCCCGGTTATAGAACAAAAAATCCACCTCTCCGCCTGCTTTAGGCCGCGAAACAGCCATGGGAAAAGAGTATACAGCGAAGAGGAAAAACGATGCCGAGAAGCGGAAACAGAATCGACAACGACGACGGGAGCAGCAGCAGCAGCAGAAGAAGCAGCAGCAGCAGCACGGCGGCCCGGATATCCCCGGTGAAAGTTTCCCACAAACTACAGAAGGTACGCTATTATCTCCTATCATTTAACTGGCCTCTCTTCATATAGTATTCCGCAGCAAAGCGAGCCCGGTATATGGCGAGAATGCCCAAAAGAATACTCCCTGCCTTATAAAGGTTGTATGGGCGTTCTCGCCATATAGCGCGCTCACTTTGCTGCGGAATACTCTATGTAAGAGCACCTAAGGTGGCAATTCCCATACAATGTGTCCGGCTTCAGCTCCGCTGTGCGTTCAAAGCGATGCTAATCGGTTTACCAATGGCTTTAGACCCGGGGAAGTCGACTGGGCAGCGGGCGAGGAAGAAACTAAGCGATATGCGGCGGAGTGCTGCCAGGCTACTGAGAGTCAGCCACAAGAACGTCGTCTACCACCAATGCACCCATTTTGACGTCCAAAACGCCATTATTTCGGAGCTTAAGCGGCAGCCGAAATCCAATTCAACAGAGAACTTCGAAGAAGACAATGAACCTCAATTGCTGCGCGTTACAGGGAAGACGGTCATAATCAACGACAAGTAAGTAATTTATACCCCTGTATTATCTTGAATAAGAGAGAATGATTTTAGGGTGCCTGGGTTTCCTATTTGGATGGCGGCGGGGGCGGGCCAGCGGGGAAGACACTAGCACTGTACAGCGCCGCCGCGCATATAATTGAACGACATTTGTGAACACGACTGCTATTGCATACCACCAAAATCCAGGCTACTCGCTGCCCCCTGGCATTTGGGAGCGCGGCTACTATTACATATAGGTGAAAAATAAGTCAGAGCGACAAGATTTTGCTCGGTTATCTTTTGCCCATGTGCAATAGCAGCGGTGCTCGCAAATGCCAGGGGCCGGCGAGTAAGCTGAATTTTGGCCGTATGCAATAGCAGTTGTGTTCACAAACGTCGTTCAATTATATGTAGTATCGCGGCACCCTCAGATTCGTTTCCTGCTCAAATTTGGTTTCTAGGCAACGCAGGGCAGGTATCAACCATTACCTAGTACGCAACATGTGATTATCTGCCGTGAATATGTCGCATTTTTCGTCAGATTCTTACTGGTACTGCTACTACAAACCTGCGTAGCCCAGAAACCGAATTTAAGGAGAAAGCGAATTTGAGGGTGTCGCGATACTAAGGCGGCGCTGTGCCTTGATGGTGTCTCCCCCGGGTACCCTCCCCCGATTGTCGTCCAAATAGGAAACTTTGACGTCCTGAGACAAATCTCTCTTATCCAAGTTAATATGATACCCTATGCAAGGCCTACGCTTACAGTAAACAATTTTTAGGCACGGCATTCCTTGTGTAATAAAGGCCGGGAATGACAAGGTCAGCAAACATTTACCGGAACTCAAACAGGCAGTCCTCGACTACGCTGCCTCACGGACTATTGTTACAGATCACGTCAGGCACGGAGCGGATGGCATGAGGAAGCGCAATAAATCAAACCAAGGTTCTGTTGCTTTCGCTACCGACGGGGCTGCCGGTGAAAATACCAACGATGTCACAGCTCTGCCTTATTCCGAGGAAGATGGGGGCGACGGCACCTTGGAAATGAAGGGTTGCGTGATTGGACACCGTGCCTTTGTCCCCAGAATGAAACAAAAAACGCATGATATTGAACTCGAAGCGGGCCCAGCGCAAACGTATTCCACAAAACACGCTGGCAAAGCACTGAAAAAATTTGCCGCAAAGCTCCTGCCGCTAACTCGGACCGTCGAGGCATTATTTCGTGGTTTTCTTCCGGAAGAGTACAAGAAATATAAGGCCGTCTACAATGTCATTTACGATGAAAATGAGCGGGACCGCATCGACGAGGCCTTCGGGGTATTTACTTCACGTTCGTTAGTAATGAACGCGAATACAAATAGTCACAAAGACCTCGAGGACGTATGTCAGGGGTGGTGTGCAATTGTGGTATTAGGAGATTTTAAGGGCGGTGACGCCTGCTTTCCTGAGCTTGGGGTCAAAGTTGACTGTCCTCCGGGTACGTATTGACAACTTGGCTAATACAAGGTCTTTGGACGCTTTTGTGCCAAGATAGGTACTAATAAATGCAAAGCGTCCGGAGACTTTTTAAATTGCCAAGTATTCCGTTACATCTTAAAGTTCCTACAAGTGACTAATATATAATCGCTAGGCTCGATCATCTTCTTGCGCTCCTATGCCGTGGAGCACTACATTGGCTCTTACAAGGGAAGCCGGTACAGTATAGTGCATTTCACCCATCAAACCGTACATGATGCGTACGTACAGATGACTGGGAAGCCGTTGTGGGAGTTTGGGAAGATGCCAAAGTGGTGGCAGAAATTGCGCGGGCATATGGATGTGTAGCCATTTTTTTCTACTTGGGTTTTTGTATTTTACTAATTGCGAATACTACGGTGATTATCTTGCCTATTCGTAATCCTAAGCGGCCATCCGCCGACTTTAATCATAACAACAAGGCTACTCTGCCATTTACAGCACCATGCCGTGCAATTAAGTGCTCGTTTACCTATCCTTCCCTTTGTATTTGTCGCTTTTTAGTTCCCTAAAATATTCTGCGATTAGGAATAGTTCAAGTGTCGCATCTGCGGAGGTGTTTTCTACCGTCAGGTCACAGTAAGAGCTCCTTGACTGCACTGCCTTTAATAAAGATCTCAGACTAGTGTGATGTAATTGATAGAAGTAATTACTATGGCTGAATATCGAAACGGCGGACAAAGAAACCATGAAACAAGGAGAAGAAAGAGCGAAATGGCCAAAAGGTGAATAGATGAAACTGCGAAACGGCGAAACCCACTCCATCATGCCCATTCCTAGCAGCACATTAGAGCGGTGTTCGGGCCAAACTTATTCAGTATGTCGTGATTGACGTCGTCCCGCCTGAGTAGTACCCTCACCACTCCCTCTTTCCTTTTGAAACAGCACCTGAGTGCGGTGTTTGGCGGCGGTTATCCCGTATGTTGGGGTTGATATCATTTGGTTCAAGTAGCATTTTCACTACTCTCACAACCCCATTCGAAGCAGCTCACAAGAGGAATGTTCGGCCGTACTTCTCCGGTTCGTCCGGGTTGACGTCGCGCTGTTCAAGTAGTATTTTCACCACTCCCGTGTGCCCATTCAAAGCAACCCAGACCAGAGATATATGGTTGCCGTAGTCGCCAAATAACCTGAGCGCGAGCAGGATAGGGCTGTCTGCAAGATCACGTTTTGCGTGCACTCCCTAATAGAGGGAATCATAATCTCACCGATTTAAAGAAGGAACTTTCGGAAAAGGCGGGCGACAGGGACTAGCCGAAATGGCCTTGACCTAATAGGGCACGCACCCACTAGCTATATGGGAGACGTCACAAATACTCTCCACAAAAAAAAAAAAGAAAGAAAAAAAAAAAAGTAGCCCGGCAGTGCATTCCCACACGCCTATATAGTTTTTGCCTTCCCCCCTATTCTCTCCAAAACGCACATCCTTTTTCACTCCCTCTCAGCACCGCCACACCACTTGGCCTTACGCTCCAAATTCGAAGCCCTTCACTTCCTGTACTGCCGCAACCCCTCACGCCTCCCTTCGGACTGCCTTACCCACTGCCACATACCGACACCCTTTATTCCGTCTGCTTTGAGCGGAAAGGAAGCTTGCTTTGAGCGAGTTTGGGGAGAGAGAAAGGCTATGGGTAAGAGGTCAGAAGGGAAGGAGAAGGAGGCTATTATCGCGGCTAGAGAAGCCACAAGGGAAGCATCCATTGTGAGTACCGTATCTTCTTGTATGAATCGGAATAGCGCTAGGAGGATTTTCTTGAACCTACCCAATCGTCACCCTCTATATGTTTAAACTGTGGCGACTTGTTGTTTTTCGTGCCTTTCTGTTGGTTCGGTTGCCTTAGTTCTCTTTAGTGCCATTCCGACTGATACAAGAAGATACAGTAGCACTTGAGAGCGCTGTTTGGCCACCCTTATCCGGTTTGTCAGGCTTGACGTCGTCCGGCTCTAGTAGTATTTTCACCACTGCCACATGCCGACTCGAAGCAGCTCACAAGAGTGGTATTTGGCTGCGCTTGTCCGGTTTGTCGCCTATCCTGTTTGTCGGGATTGATGTCGTCCCGTTCTAGTAGTATTTTTACTACGCACTTATGCCCATTTGAAGTATCATATAATTACGGTGTTCGGCGGAACCTATTATGTATGTTGAGATTGACGTCGTCCTGCTAGGGTTAGACCCTCACCACCCCCTCCTGCCTATTGGAAGCAGGACACGAGAGCGGTGTTTGGCTGCGGTTATCCAATGTGTGGTGGTTGATGTCGTTTCGTTCGGGTAGTATTTTTACCACTCCCTCGTGCACATCCTCTGCAGCATGCAAGAGGGGGGGTCCCCTACTGTTCCGATCGCTCCATCAGTGTCATTGGAAACTGTACAAACCTCTACTCCAGTTCCTGCTTCCTTTCTTCCTCATGTTATGCCTACTGCAAGTGTTGGACAGCTATCGCAGTCCCAGCGGTGAGGACATGTTCCAGCTTCCCCCTTTTTACGAGTTTCTAGTTGCACTGCAATTTCGTTCTCCTGCTCTACGGTTTGAAAATAGACTGGCTTTGGGCGAAGTGCTTTCTGACGACGCTGGAAGTCTACAGCCAGGCAGCGGAGTTCTTGATGGAATTCGTTCTTGCTGGGACCACTTAGAAGGTGGACGCCGACAAGAGATCAGTATTTGGTTGCCGGGGGTTATTCAAACGACTGAGTCTGTAAGTTGTGTCTTTTCTATTTTACTGGTGATAAGTTCTAATAGGACTATAGGAAAGCCATTATTAGCTTATTGAGGTAGTTACGGGATTAGTCGAGTACGTTCAAGCGGAGGATTGTTTGATTGTGCTTGCTATGATGATGACGGGTTTGATCACACTTCCTATTTAACTCCACAGCGTATTTTGCTAATATCCTTAGATGATGCAGTAAACCAATCGGGAGCACGCCTTGCCAGAGAGCTCGGGGAGGAGCGTACTATCGGTAGTTATTTTCCCCCATGCTTTGTTCCGGTGATCGGGGGTCTGAGCGGCACCCAAGAGTGGTGTTTGGCCGTGCTTATCCAGTGCGTCGTGGTTGACGTCGTCCTGTTCGAGTAGTACTTCCAGCACTCCCTGGGCCCATTCGAAGCAGCTCACAAGAGCGGTGATCGGGGGTGCTTATCAGGTGTGTCGGGCTTGATGTCGTCCCGTTCGAGTATTATTTTCACCACTCCCTCGTGTCCCCTTCGAAGTAGTGCACCAGAGCGGTATTCGGCCACGGTTATGCGCTTTGTCGGGGTTGACGTCGTCCCGTTCAAGTAGTATTTTCACCACTCCCTCGTGCCCTTTCGAAGCAGGATACAATAGCGGTATTCGGCTGAACCTATTCGGTATGTCGAGCTTGACGTCGTCCTGATCGAGTATTATTTCACCACTCCCTTGTGCACCCTCGAAGTAGTACACCAGAGCAGTGTTCGGCCGCTCTTATCCGATTTATCAGGGTTGATGTCGTCCCGTTCGAGTAGTATTCCTACCCCCCCCGCCTTCCTATTCCTAGCTGCACATAAGAGTGGTGTTTGGCCGAACTAGCCTGGTCAGTAATGGTCGACGTCGTCTTGTTAGAGCAGTATTTTCACTACGGTACTCCCTCATGACCATCCTTGGGAGCGCACAAGAGCTGTGTTCGGCCGTACTTATCTGGGGTGTCCGGGTTGACCTCATCGCGTCAAGTAGCATTTCTACCACTCCCTCATGCCCCCTCGAAGCAGCATACAAGAGCGGCGTTCGGCTACACCCAGCCGGCGTGCCGGGGTTGATGCCTGCCCAGTCGAGCGGGGTTTTCACTATTTCCTTGTGACGGGTACAAGCCGCATCCAAGAGCAGGGTTCGCCCGCCAGTATCCGGAGTATCAGGATTTAGGTCGTCCGCCCGAGTAGTATTTTCACCACTCCGTAGAGCCCATTCTCAGCGGCACCCAAGAGTGGTATTTGGCCGTGCTGATCCGATCTGTTGGGGTTGAGGTTGTTTCAGTCGAGTAGCACCATCACCACTCTCTCGTCCATATTTGAAGCAGCATGCGAGAGCGATGTTAGGCCGTACATATTCAGTTTGTGGAGGTTGACCTCGTCCCGTTCAAGTCGCATTTTCACCAATTCCTTGTGCCAATTCTCAGTGGCAGACGAGGGTGGTGTTTTGCGGTAGATATTTGGTCTGTTGGAGTCGATATCATCCCACTCCTGTAGTATTTTCACAATTCTCTCATGACAATTCTTAGGAGCAAGCAAGCGCGGTGTTTATTCAAACTCATCCGGTCTGTCAGGGTTGACATTGTCTCTTCCGAGTAGTATTTTCACCACTCCCTGGGTCCCTCTCGAAGCAGCACATGAGAGCGGTATTTGGCCGCGCTTATCCGGTTTCTCGTCGGGATTGATGTCATCCAGTGCAAGTACTATTTTCACCACTCCCTTGTGCACATTCCCACCAGCGCACAAGAGCGGTATTCGGCCATACTCATCCCTTGCTTCGGGGTTGACATCGTCCAGTTTAAGAAGTATTTTTCCCACTCCCTCGTGCCCAAGCAGCATACAAGAGCGGTGTTTGGCTGAACTTATTCAGTATGTCGAGATTGACGTCCGGCCCGAGTAGCACCATCGCTACTTCTTCAGGACAATTCAAAGCAGCACACGAGAGCGATGTTTAGCCGCAGTTATCCCGTGTGTTGGGGTTGACATCATTTCATTCGAGTAGTATTATATCCACTCCCTCCTTCACATCCTGACCAGTGCGCAAGAGGGGTGTTCGGCTATAACCATCCGGGGTGCCGGGGGTGACACCGCCCGTTCGATCAGAATTTTCACTTTTTCCTCGCGACTGCTCCAAGCAGCAACAAAGAGCAGGGTTCGGGCGGCAGTATCAGCAGTATCGGGATTGAGGTGGTCCCGCCCAACTACTATTTTCACCACTCCCTGGTACTGTTGCGATTAAAAATGAGTTTTCTTAACTTACATGTTTCTTGCTTATCTGGGAATAACTTTTGCTTCATAGATAGCTAGTCATGATCACGATCTTTGTGTTGAGGGTTATTGCCTTTCTGCAGGGGTTGTTGGTCAGGCTTGGCAGACAGGGGTTCTGTGTAAGTTAGGTTCTTTGTCACCTCTCACGCTTTCTCCCTTTCTTCTTTCTTCTCACCACCGGCGAGGTCAACGACGAACACAGCACAACGGAGGAACCGTTGGACTGTGGTTTGAGGAAAGGAACTGGGCCTGTTTTTAGTTAGTTGAACAACCTGGTGGGTTCAATTTTCTTGGTGACGGAAATCTGATTCTTGAGTGTGGTTTTGTGGATTGGGTGTGCGGTTTAGTTTAGCTGGCTGGAATTGATCGTGACTTGTGTTGTTTGGTTTTCTACTTGAAGGTTCTAGAAAGTGATAGTGTTTTGTCTGTACTTCCTCCGTTCTAGAAAGTAGATACACTCAAAACCGAATTACCTGTTTTCAGTACCCATTCTCATTGCCACCCCAGAGTTGTGTTTGGCCGTGGTTATCCCGTGTGTTGGGGTTGACGTCCTATTATTCGACTAGTAGTATCACTAGTCACTTGTGACCATTCGTAACAGCGCACAAGAGAGGGGTTTGGCCACACCTATCCGGTTTGTCTACTTTCCCGTTATCTCATTCCAGTAGTATTTCCACTACTCCCTCGTGCCCTCTCGCAGCAGGATACAAGAGCGTATTTCCACGCTACTCATCCAGTGTGTCGGGGTTGACATCCTCCCGTTCAAGTAGTATTACCACCACTCTCTCGTCACCTCTCTAAGCGGCATACAAGCGCCATGTTCCGCCGTACTTATTCAGTCAATCTTCCCAAGGTTCCAGGGGCCCGCCAGGGCCCTAAGGACGGACTGCCAAGATCTTGGGACCGGACGGGACGGCAGAAAATATGCTGTCATGTTTCACAAAATCTAAAGATGGCCGTCTTTAGCGAGGACGACAGCCTGGCAATCTGACACACTAATATGCAGGGTGTGCATGAAGACTGCGAGTTTGTTGTGGGAATTGTAGTCAACGGTGGGGGACGACAGGGGATCACAGGGGACGGTAGGCGACTGCGAGTGACGACCGGTGACGGGCGGCAACCACAGTCCTATGAAGAAATGCTATGGATAGAGGGTAATGGCAGGGGGCCACAGAGGACAGCAGAATACTGTTTGGTGACTGGAATAAATGATGGGATGCAGTTGGTGTGGGGGATTCCCGTGGAGGATAATCATACCAGGAGTCCAGTCAGTAATAAAGTCTTCATAGATCAAATGGAAGTATGAAGTGGGGAAATATGTTATGGTAGTATTGAATACCGATAATAAAAAGGCTGTAAAGGCACCAATTGTTTAAAATAGAAGGTAGTATCTGATACAAATTGTAAGATCAGCTTGATACAGGAATTCGCCACCAAGTTTGACTTCACCTATTTTTCATATTTCGATTCCACAATTTCTACAATTTCTATCCAGTATGTCAATTCCACTTGAGGATTCCACCTGAGGATTCCGCATCAGAAGAGACCATCTGGGATTTTGATGTTAGCACAGTTATAGGTATCTCAGCACTCCTGACCTCGGCATAATTGAGGGTATGGAGGAGTCCCTTGATTATATCACCGCAGTCCGACTACAAGTATTCTGAGTTGTGCGCCAAGTTCCCTTTGACTCCGACAATGGCAAGCGGCTCAAACTCAAGTGAGAGAGGAAGTGGAAGTTGGGCTTACTATTTAGTGTAGCCTTAATTCTTGGCCTTTTGTTTCAAAACAAATACTGGTGCAAGAATCAAATGGCCCAACTGAGACATTACAGAGGTTAATATAATGGTGGGGGACTGTGGAGCCCAACGTCTTCCACTCGGAATCGTGGGGCAATTTGGCTGGAGAACGGCACGGCACGGCAAAAAGTCGTCCGTCCTCGCCCTGACTCAAGACGGACCGACTACCCCCTTGGGAACACTGTATTCAGTGTGTCAAGATTGATACCGTCCAGTC